>Ga0181395_1000035_pt1 | contig 46906 bp, 43 predicted proteins | sample 18SPOviralmetaG_FD_130124 | JGI IMG/M metagenome (GOLD analysis project Ga0181395, IMG submission 130124) | Marine viral communities from the oligotrophic San Pedro Time Series (SPOT) site, San Pedro Channel, CA, USA - 18 SPOT_SRF_2010-12-16 | ecosystem: Environmental > Aquatic > Marine > Strait...
TAAAACATGTATGAATTTCTTAATTGCATTAAATAACTCCTGAAGTAAACTTTTTCCAATCTATAGCATTCTTAATAGTAAATGTTCTATTTGATATAATTTTTAGAGTCTTCTCTAAATAATCTACCGTTGTTTCTATATATGTTACCTTTTGTTCTAGTTTATTAACATCACTATCTGACTTAACGTATTTGTCAACGTCTTGTCTTAATACTTTTAGATTAAAAGGTTTTTCTTGGTATACACTAGGGTCTGCTTTACCTGTGTAGTATTCCCACTTCTCTCTTACAATTCTTGCTAAATCTTGTTCAGCAACCTTTAAAAGATTTTTATATTTTGAATGGTACTTTGAATATTTGTTGTGTAATTGTGGCGTCTTTAAAGATTCTAAATCAAGTTCAACATCATTGATCTTCAAGTCTTTATCTGCCATTGTCTGTATTTCTTCTAACGTCATTATGTATTCACCTTTTTATATTTATGGATATTTTATCCTATGGATATTATATCATAACTACTCAAAAAATCAAGCTTTATGATGTAGTTTCTATGGTTCTGCCACCTGACACAGCTGCAAATTCGTATATCTTATATGCAAAGGTCACACTAGCAGTTAGATACTGTATATCAGTTTCTTGTTGATTATAGTCTAAACCAGATAATGATATAGGATATATATCTCTAAATCTAACTTCTAAAGCTGCATTGTTTTTACTTGATAATACAAATAAAGTTGCGTCTGAATATAGACCACCATCATCTTGTACTGCCGTACTTACTTTTCCTAGTTCTTTGTTGAGACTTACACTATTTGTTGTAGGAAATCTGTCACTTCCTGCGTTTTGTAGATTTCTAAATTGTTCATGGTCTTTAGGAAAACCAAGACCTGTTAACCAACCATGTATTTCTCTGTAATTTTCTAAACTTTCATCTACCAAGAATTGTATAGTTAAATTATCATAATCTAATTTATCGCCTGGTATAGGTATGTCTTTAAGAGGTGTAGGCATACTTGCTTGACCTAGTGATATACCAGGTATGTTTGCAGCCGTACAGAAAAACTCTACTTTAGGAAGTTTGGTTACGCCAAACCTAAACTTTGTAGGTTCTGCATAGTCAAATTTAGTTGGTTGTCTATCTAATGCTTTTGTAGTAGTCATGCTACTATTTATCTGTTTGTTTATCTACTTCTTGCCACTCTTTTTCAGTCGCTTCTTGTATCAGTTTTTGATCTGACTCTGATACCTTATCTTCTTCTTTCATATTATCTATTCTATCCCATAATTTATCCCACACGCTTACTGATGGTTTCGAACAAGAAACTATAAAAATTGTTAAGAGGATTAGTAGATATTTCATACTTTTATTTATGCTAAAAAAAAGGGGGCCGAAGCCCCCTCTTTAGAATTTGTTTGCACAAACTATTACATGATGTTCGCTACTTGTACTCGTCTGTAATATCTGTTAGAAGATAATGCAGTTAAGCCATCAGCAGTGATTGAACCAGTACCAGTCACATCGCTACCAGCAAATGGGTTCGCTACTAGACCATATCTAGTTTTGAAACCAATTTTTGGTTGAAATGAGTCTTGTCCTACTGCTCTTACCATTTGTAGTGGCACATATGGGCAATAGAAAATACCAGCGTCATAAGGTGAAGTACCTTTATAACCAACAACATAGTATTGTTTAGCAGGTGAAGCGTTAGACGCCAAGTTTGCAGCATATGGGTCGATATATACTTTGTATTTACCGTTTAATACACCAGCAAAAGTGTTACCTGTGTCATCAACATTTAAATTGTTGTTTAACGCAGGAGTGTAGTCTAAAACACCAGCCATTTGTAATGCAGAGGCAACATCTGAAGAACAGATAATTATATTACCTTTTCCTCTTCTCGTTCTTTGAGCGATAGTGTTTGCGTCTCTCTCTACTTGGAACATTAATCCTTTGAATCTTTCAACAGACCATCTTCCGTTTGAGTCAGTATCTAAATCAAAGATACCAGCAGTTGTTGTGTTAATTGCAGCGTCTGAATTATCGTTATCAGCAGCACCTACTTCAGCGCCTCTGTAAACTGATCTTACAACTTCTCTGTTGATTTCCGCAAGGATCTCAGCAGATAGGATGTTTGATAATTCTGTTTCAGCGTCTAAACCATGGATTGCTTTTAAGTCTTGAGCAAGTTCCATAGTGTATTCAGCTTTAAGAGCTCTTGATTTAGCAGTCACAGTTGATTTCTCAATTGAGAAAGCCATCTCAGCGAAAGCGTTTCCGCTAGCATCGCCTAGAGCTTCAGCCGCAGCTGTTGTCATACCAGTACCAGTTGTGTAGTTTGGACCTGCAGCTGGGATTGGTGCGTCATTAAGCACAGCAGGGTTTTCACCATTCTGTGCAGTTTGTGAGAATCCAGTGTTCGTTGAAGAACCAGCAGCATTTCTACCACTGAAGTCTGAATCAGCTTCGTTAAATAAAGCTTCTGTGCCAGATTGACTAGAGAATCTACTTCTCATTGCAAATATAAGACCAGTTGGTCCTGACATAGGTTGTACGCCACAAATATCGTAAGCGATAAGATTTGGCATTGCTCTTCTAACTAAACTGATAAGAATTGGATTCCAGTTTTGTATAGATGAACCAGTTGCGTTTGAAGGAGCCGACTCAGACATAAACTGAGCGTCTTCTTTTAAACTTTTCTCTTGGTTCTCTAGTACAACAGAAGTGACTGCTCTTTTATAACTATCACCGATCTTTGGAAGATCAGGATGGTCTAAAACAGGCTGCCACTTGTTTTGTATAGATTCGGATAAAAACATTTTTTATCTCTCCTTTTTTCTCTTTTAGTTTAATTAAACTACCAAAAAGTTATTAGTATAACTTCTTAGCTTGGTTTTTACTAATTGCAGCTGTGTATGCAGCCATTGACTCAGATACAAAAGCATCCGAAGTCATGTTATCTGTTGCAGCTACTTCATTAGATTCAGTATCACTTGCTTTTGATTTCGGAAAGTAAGAATTTTTAATTGTTTCTACTTTCGTTCTATAATCAGCAGCATCCACATACTCAATACTTTCTGCTAAACCTTTAAGTTTTTCAGTTTCAGTTTCAGCAAGGTCACTAGATACGTCATTTATAATGTCGTCTTTAGCAAATTCGCCAATTTTCTGATTTAACTCTACATTAGATTCTAATGTTTTGTTCATATCTTCTTTTAACTTAATGATTGTTGCAGCTTGATCCTCAACAACATCAAATTTACTTTCAGGTAAATCAATGTAATGAGTTTCAAAAAGTTTCTTCATGCCACCAATAAAGTCTTCAGTAATTTCTGCCTTTAGACCTTTTTCGATAGCCAATTCGTTGTCTTTCATCCAAGACTCGACAACGTAATTTAGATAAGCGTCAACTTTTTCTACGATTTCTGATTTAGTTTCTTCAACTTTATCAGCAACTTTTGATTCGTATTCACCTTCTAATTTTTCAATTTCTTCTACAAGTTTTGCTTTAACAGCAGATTCGAAAATTGTAGCAGCTTTTGCTTTAAACTCTTCCGATAGTTCTTCACCATCTGTAAGAGCAGCTACGTCTTCTTTCATATCCATGTCTTTTACTTTATCTTTTGCAGAAGCTTTAATATCTTTTTTATCTTCTTTTTCGTCTTCTTCTTTAACTTCTTTGTCGTGTTCTTTATTTGCTTTGATGTCTTTTTTCTTTTCGTCTTCAGACTCTTCTTTCATCTCTTTGTCTTTTTGAGATTTGATGTCTTTCTTCTCACCATCGTGAGCAGTTTCTTTTTTGTCTTGCGACTTTTTCAAAGCGTCTAAAGCAGCCTTAGGCATTTCGCCCTCTGACATTTCTTTTTCCTTATCAGCTTGCGCCTTTAATTCTTTTTCTTTGTCAGCCATAGTTTCTTTCATCTTTTCAATCTCAGCTTTGATCATGTCAGATTTCTTATGGTCTTCTGCTTCTTTCATTTCTTTTTCTTTGTCATTTACTTGAGCGTTCATTTTTTTAATGTCAGCTTGTGCTTTCATCATCTTTTCTTTTTCTTTCTCGTCAGCTTCTTTAACTTCTTCCTTGTCTTCATAAGTTTCAGACTTAGGTTTCATGTCGTAATTAGCTTTAAGAGATTGCATTGGCTCAGCAGGTTTTGCACTTTTTTGTTGTGGGTCACCAGTAATGTGGTTTACCCCTTGTGCGAAATCAATTTTGCCATCAGTTGGGCTTGTGACAGCCTTTGTGATAACATTCTGAATAGTTGCCCCTAAAGTTTTAGGTGCTTCTGCTGGAGCGGCATTTTTTTTCGGCGCCATAGCGTCAGTTTTACCGTTTTCCATTTTAGTTTTCCTCTTCTTTTTATATTAAAATTGCAATAATTGGACTATAAAATAGTCAACTATTATTTATAAAATTACAGCTTTTTAAGAAAGTTCTCAAACACAATAGCATTTTTCTCTGCTCTTGCGATTCGTTCTTTACTCTCAACCTGTACTTTTAATTCTTTAACCTCTGCTTCTTTCAAAATCCCATTATTCCAAATCCATTCTTTGCCTTCCATTATGCCTTCTACAAAAGCGTCTGGAGCAGATGGATCAGCAACTATATCAGCTGCTGTCGCAAGGTAAAAATCGTTGTTAACTACATTGGCACCTTGACTATTTGATAGTGTGCCCATACCTCGGGAAGAAACGCCTAATCTTGCACCTTCATCTATAAGTGACTTCACAATTTTTCCATATGGTGTGTCTAGGACTCTTGCTTCTCCGATAAAATTATTGCCTTCTGGATACAGAGCTTTAATCATATGACTAACTCTTTCTAGGTTGACGGTGGGACCGTCTGGATGACCTAGTTCGCCAAATGCTCTGTTTTTATTGATAAATTCTCTGTTGTATCTAACAACTTCTCTTTGAAGAATCTCTTTTGGATACATTCTGCCATTCTTATTTTTGATGTCAGATTGCATAAAGATACCTTTGATGGCATAATTTTTTTTGCCATTAGTTTCTTCTACAATGTATTCCGCTTGTTCTATTTCTTCGGTAATTAGCTTCATAAGTATCTATCTCTTAATTTCTCTACTAATATTTATACAAATTATTATCTAAACTCGGCAATAATCGTGTAATTATCACCATTTGCAAAATTTTTTGTAGATAGTAAAACATCACCTGTAGGTGTTGTCGAGTTATTTGTTATCTCATTACCATCTGCTCTTAAATCGAAAAAACCTTGACCAGACAATAAAACTGCGGTAGCGTTAGTTTCGCCATCCCATATAAGTTCTACTGCTGACTTACTGTCAGACGTATTAATAGAATAATATAACTTTGATATTTTTCTATTTCCATCCTCTGTCATAAAAGTTAATTCAGAAGCGTCAACTTTTTTGACTAGGGTCTCACCTGTACCGTCAGAGAAGTTTGTAAGTTTAGTTGTAAACTTGACACCTGAAGTATCTGCGATTGTTAAGCTTGAAACTGTATCAGCCATTTGTAAATCCTTTTTCTTTTCTAAATTCTACTACTATATTATATGTTGACACCGTACTATCAGATGACACAAGCACGTCACCTGTCGGATTGACAAGTGTTATGCCTGTGTCTTCTTGTTTAATTCGTGGTTCGTTTTTCTTCAAACCGTAATTACCACGTCCACTAAATTGTGTTGCAGCTTGTTCATCTGTCTCAGCGTCAAAGAAAAAAGTTAAATTTCCCGAACCGAGTATCTCGTAATACAAGTGTGCAATTGACAAGTTAGGACTTGACGTTGCGCCTGATAAAATACTTGCGTCTAATAATGTTTGTTTTGTTTCACCACCTAAACCATTTGCTTTAACAATAACTTTTTTATTATCATCAGCTAATGTTTCAGTAGTGATTGCCATTATTAACTATAATTAAAATTGTCTTTTACTACTTCAATTACAACATAACCACTTGCACTTACCGTTGTGATTGAAATATCACCATCGGTTGCATGTGTAGCAGCACCTGCTGAGTTCACAATTGTACCTGCGTTATAAACATCACTACCTGATAGTGATATTGCTTTCTCTGCTGTTGCACCATTTTTTATAAATGATAATGTAGCGTAACCTGTAAGCGCAAATTTTAGACCTCTAATTTTTAACTGCCCACCATTTTGGTGTGCGTCTAATCCAGAAGCGTCAATTACGGTTGTGGTAGCGCTGTCATTTGTAAATTCCACTAATACTTTTGCAAACCCTCTAGTATCTGATAGAGTTCTACTTGATATTGCCATATGCTATTCCCTTTACCTTTATCTTCTTAAAATTGTTAATGTTTCTTTGTCAAAGTATTTCATTAAATCGTTCACTTTAACATTATACATTTTAGAGGCCGCTTTGACATTCTTCTCAAAGTCAGCGATTACATCTGCTGATTTATCAGCAGCTCTAAAAACCATATCTACAGCTTTTTTCATCTTAGGCGATAACTTATTATATTGCCTAGTTCGCTTGTAGTCGTTGCCGTCAGTAATTATTTCTTCTCTAAATTTACTGAGCGTCTTGGTCATTACTTGGCACCTCTTCAGCAGGAGTTTCCTCTGCTGATTGTTCTATGTTATCACCTGTAAAAGGATCAGCCTCAGGTGCTATAACACCTTGTTGACCTGTAAACATAGATTTAGCCACATCAGTTTTAGCGTCATCTAAAGAAGCAGCAATCTTATCTGACATGGTGTCATTAAAGTTTTTCTGTGCTTCTGTATTGTCGCCTTTATCCAAGTTATCTACGAAATTTTTTAAATTTTCTTTACTCATCTTTTATTTCCTTTTTTTCACTTGATTGTTCAGGTTCTACAGGTTGTTCTTTCTGTATCTCATCATCAATCATTTTTTGTTCTAATTCATTTTGTTTTAAAATTTTTGTTCTTACATATTGATGACTAAAATACTTACCAACATATTGTTCTAAATCTCTAGCAAGACCCACTCGTTCCCTCATCATCTCACTATGTTTTAGTTCAGCAAAGTATCCATCTTGTAAGTAAGTGTATGTAATATCATTTTGCATATTGTCCCATTCTTCAGGAGCAATAACACCTTTTAAAACAAGTTGTGTTTTTAATAGATCATGGAATAACATACAGAATTTTTTTCTTAATCTGCCTACAAATTTAGTAAACTTAACTTCATCTCTACTAATTTCAGCTGCACGACCAAGGTTAAATCCTGATCCACTTTCTAATCTACTAATAGGTACGTTTAGAGAACGATATAGTTTTCTTTGGAAGTATTCTATATCTTGTATCTCACCTAGGTTTTGACCACCAGGTAAAGTTGTAATTTCAGTTCCTCTTCCACCTTCTCTACGAGGTAACCAAAAGTCTTCTAACATACTCATATAGTTTCTGTCATCTCTTACTTCACCTGTACTTGCGTCATATACAAGTTTATTTCTATATCTAGCCATAACATCTCTTAAATATTGTTCAGCCTTGATCTTAGGTAAATTACCTACATCAATATAGAATATTCTTCTTTCAGGTGCACGAGCAATTCTGTATATTACAACAGCGTCTTCAATCATTCTTAATTGATTGACAGGTTTAATTGCTTTATGTAAATAAGATAAAACTAAATTATGTGTCTGATCTATAAGACCAGAAGGGCAATATGCAATTGCGTCTGTAGCAATCTTTAATCCACCTACGTTTGAAGCTGCTGTAGGATGTATTCCCTTTTCATTATACATAAAGTATTCCTGAAATTTATCAGAGAAAGAGAAAGAGCCTGGCACGCCATCTACTCTTTGTTTTCTAACTTCTCTTATCTTCTTAATCTTTCTAGGATCAATATATCTTAATTCTGTTATCCCTAATCTTGGTGAATCTTTATCTATAATCTTATGATAATAAACTCTACCATCAACATACCATCTTCTAAAGATGTCATGTCCTTTTATATCAAAACTTAATAGTTTAAGTACCTCACCAAATGACTCTCTCATTTTTCTTTTGATTGAATCACTATAATTTACTCTACTTAAATCTAGTTGTACTGATTGTTGATTTTCATTAGAGACTATTGCTTCTGAAACAATATCCTCTATTGCAAGGTCACACTCGGGATGTAGTGCTACCTCTCTATATCTTCTTATTAAGTCTAGTTCGTTTCTAGCATTTGTATCGAACCCACCGTAAGACGCAAAGAACCCACCAGCAGGGACGGTTTGTGTTCCGTCCTCTGCTTGTGGAGGTACTATGTTTTGTCTTGGATCGGTTGACTGAGTGCCTAAACGCTCTATCTTAAACCCAAATAGTTCTGCCATATTATATCCTCAATTCTACTTAATTATTTAGTCGTCTATTAAGTAGTAGTATTTGTTTCAAAGTATTGGTATCTATGCGTTGCAGTAAAAGATTCTACTGCATTGTTAGTACCGTAATCCAGACCAATGTCGTCCAATGTTATTGGGAACATTCCTCTGAAAGTGTATGATTTAATCACGTTACCGTTTCGGTCTAATTGGTCAACGAAAGAGTCAACTTGATAGTCAGCAGGATTAACAAGGCCTTCATTATCAGACATATTGTTAATACCATTTAACCATCTCTCGTATGCGTTTCTAATTAAAAAGTCAGTATCATTTAGCATAGTTGTAGTCCATGTACCGAATGTTCTATCACCCGCTACATATAACTCCCTACCTCTAAATGGTATCGCAACTTCTCCCAAGGTCATTCCTGGTAGACTTGTTGATGTACATAAGAAAGACATTGTTTCAGTCTCTCCACCTACACTTGCAAATCCAGGGAAAGGCATTGTCACTCTGAACTGATTGGCTCGAGCTCCACCGCCTCTTAACTTACTTTTAAAGTCATTTATATTTGGCATGGTTCTACGCTCCTATCACTTCTTCAAACGAGACGCCTGTTCTTGTCGCCACGAATGTTAGAGTTATAAAGTTGATTGATCTAGCAGGTTTGACAAAAATGTCAGCTCTAAATTCATTTCTATCAATGACATCGCCTGTATTGTTTGTTTCGTCACAAACAACCAAGAAGTCTGTAATACCTCTTCGGCCTTGTACATCTCTTAAAAATGGCTCTACAATGTTTCTAAATTGTGCTCTTGTAAATTCGTCATTAAACTCGAACAATTGAAATTTAGAAGCAGTTGATATTGCCTTCTCTAAAGTAATGAATAGTCTTCTTACATTTATTCTATCAAACGCACTAGGAGCAGATAATCCAGTTTTATCACCAAACAAGATTGTACCTTGTCCTGGGAATGTAACCACTGGGTTTATTCTAGCTCTGTATAAATCATCTCTTTGTGTTTTGTTAGGATTATAAGCAAGTTTAACTGCACCTCTTACTACACCTCTGTTAAAACCAGCAGGTGAGAAGTGTGAGTCTGCAACTAGATCCGTTCTAGCACATAAACCCGCCATATCTCCGTTTAATGGTACAAATCTGAATACGTCAGCATATTTGTCGTAAGTATATTTGTAACCACTATCAAATACTACAAATGAAGATGATCTGATTGAATTAAAAAATCCAGTCACGTTGGTTGTTTGCGTCACACTATTTGCAACATTAACTACATCACTTCTTTCAGGAGAAACAAATACTACTGCGTCTTTTCTGTTTTCTGCGATTGTAATTAGGTTGTCAATATGTGTTGCGTCACATGTACCAGCAATGATTAGATTTATGTCTGTTGTCTCAGCGTCTTCAAATTTCTCATAAGCAGTTTTCTTTTGGCCAACTGTAGCAGCTGAACCGTCTGCACCGCCTCTTAATGAGTCATTTTTAATTGTTGTGACAGCAGTAAATGTTGTTGATTGAACAGCAGATCCCCAATTAGTACCACTAGTATGATGATCCATCCAATAAACATAAGCTGATTTATTGTATATTACATCTGGATAATAGTTAGTATCTCCTTGTGGAGTTTTTGCGTCAGAAGCTTTTGATAATGAATCATATACTTCTAATATATCTCCTGCTTTTCCTGTTATGCCACCGTCTTCGTCAACTACTACAACGTGTAATTCATCATTAACACCTGATCTGTCAGAAGCATAAGGTGATGTTCCTGGTGCAGCACTAACTAGATCATAGTATTGCCATCTTCTTCTTACAGTAGCTCCGTTAGCAACAGCAGTATGTAAACCGCCAACGCCTGATGGATGTCTTACGATTGTAAGTGTAGTTGAAGCAATACCTGTAATTCTATATTCATAACCGCCAGTTTCGCCAAAGTTTATAATATCTCCGACTGATATACCAGATACGGATGCTACCGTTACCGATGTATCTCCAACAGCTAAGTTAGTGTTATTTACAGTTGTTTTTGATGTTTCTTCGTATGCAGTTGAACTTGGACAGATGGATATTTTTAAGTTGTTACCATGAGCACCTGCTGTTCTTGCAGCCCAAAGTCCTACTGAACCTTGACCTGTAGCATAGTTATCTTGGTAGGCTTGTGTGTTGTTGATCAATACGCCACTTGCGTTAGCAGTTGCGTTTAAGATCCCAGTTCCCGAAGCTCTTACTACTCTTAAAGCGTTTCCGTATTGCAAGAAACTTGCAGCCGAAAAGAACGATTCAAAAGTTGTAGAGTTAGGCTTACCAAAAATTTCTACTAATTGACCTTCAGATGAAACTGTTGTAATCTCATCTAATGGACCTTGAGTAAAATCACCTGCAAATGCACCTATTGAGGTTGCAACTGCTGGTATTACATTTGTTAAGTCTTTTTCTCTTACGAGAACACCTGGTGAAACTTGAAATGCCATATGTGTTGTTCTCCTATTTAGCTAAATAGTATCATTAATCTCAAATCTATTTATGTTTTTATAGACCTTTACGGACTCTTACAGGTGACCACACCTCACCTTTATCGTCTATTATTGTGTCTTCCTCTGTGCCGTCATCTACAAACCCAAAAGGTGCCATATCTTGTTCTATTGCGTTTTGTTGCTCTTCATACATTCTAGCACGTACATCTAGGTCTGTTAATTCTTTAAAATATCTTTGATTAGATATCCATGCAAATATCACTAAACACATTGCAAGGTCGTCATTAGAACCTTCTTCGGCTTGCCATGATTGACCTCTTCTTACAAAGGTTGATAATTCTTCTATAATATTAAAGTCATTAATTATAAGTTTATCACCTTCAACCAATGTCTTTAAGTTTGTACAACCAATTCTTTTAACTTGTTTTGTCATACGAACACCTAGTTGAGACCCTCGTTTAGAAAAACCACCACCTAATATTTGACCTGCTCTACCTTTCATCATACACATTAATAAGTTTGTGTATTCTAATTCAAATTGTAATGCGTCTGCTACTTGATGACCCACATCATTTACCTCAACACAAACATGAGCATTGTTATATGCTCTTGCAACCTTTTCAATAGTATGAGGAAATAGTAAAGGTTTAATTTCATTGTTTCTATATTTTGCAACTATGCGATAAGGCATTTTTGATACGTCAAAAACTACAAAGGCAGAATAATCTTTTACTGTACCTCTTGCTACGTCAACCGTCATTACATAATCTCTACCTTTAATTGCTTGTTCGTACATATCTAAACCATTTTGAGATACAATAGGATTACTATGCGACATGGTTCTAATTTTAGATGGATTTAAAAGTGTGTCTACCGAACCTACAAACTCACACTCAAACTCTGTGGCAAATTGTGCCTCACTAGTGTTTCTTATAGTTTCTTCTTTCCACTTATCATCTCTACCTGGTACCTCTGACCAATGTACTTCAATTGGCACATAGTCATTTCTTTTATGTATTGCGTCATTCCATATTTTGTAATACATATTCATACCATGTGGCGTAGATACAATCATAACTTTAGATTTTTTACCAGAAGATATTGTAGGATAAACTGAACTAAAAAATTGTTCAGATATATTTGCAGGTATAAAAGCAAACTCATCAAGGAATATTATGTTGAATGAACCACCTCGAATAGCACTTGATGATGTTGCAGCTGCAAGTATCTTTGAGCCATTCTCTAATTCTAAAGAACCTTTGTTCCAGTTAAGAACACCTTGTTGTAGAAAGGTAGGTAAATTTTCATATGCAAGTTGTAATCTACCTAATAAATCTCTAGCAGTTGTAGATTTGTTAGCAAGTATGGCTACATTAATATTATCATTAAATATAACTTGATGTAATAAGTAAGCGATGATAGTAGTTGACTTACCTGATTGTCTAGGTAGTTTACATATAGAAAATCTGTTTGCGTCAAATGACCTTACCATTTTTTCCTGAAACTTATACATCTCAAAAGGTACAAGACCTTCATCTATGTTTACAATTCTAATATATGTTTTGATAAAGTACACAGGATCTTTCATACATCTATCAAGCTCTACTATTTGTTGCTCAGTATATTCTTGCTTTGTGTGTGCTTTAAATAAATTAGGATTGCCTAAATAATTTTCACTCATCTACTATTATACCTTCTATTGCGTTATAACCATTTTCTACGGCATAACTTATTCTACTACTGCCTCTTTTGACAGAATACTGCTTTTCAATATATAGTTGTCCTCCTACACCCATACGAGGAGTTGGACTGATAGAGTGTCTAATAACGTGTATTGGATCGTTCATACCATCACTTAGCCAGGTGTTTCTTTGATCTTCGGGTAAAGTATTAGGATATGGATTTTTATGTATATATGTTAAATCACTTATCAGAAACGTCTGTATCTTTGGGTGTGATGTCTTTGCCTTTAAAATCTTTATCTTCGTCACTTTGTACATCCTTATTTTTATTTTTTAGCATTTTATGTAAATCTGCTGATGAACCTACAAACAATGCCTGTTTGATATTTGCAGTTGTCTTATTAGGAACATCTTTTAAATTTTTTAGTTTACCTTGCAAGTCTTGTAGTTTATCAACCGTGTCAGCAACTTGTTTAATTAAATTACCTGCAACCTCGTATGCTCTCGGGTGTTGACTTTCATTAGCAATATCAAGTATACCTTGTATAGCGTCTTGTCCTCTTTCTATAAGATTGTAATAATTTTCTCTACTATATTTGTAATCATTATCTACATCTTCCTTATTCTTATCTTCTAATCTAGGAACAGGTGGTGTAAAATCTTTTTTGATTACTTGTTTAGTTGTTGGTTTATCCGTAGAGATACCAAGTGCTTCATTTATCTTATCGTCTATACTCATAATTATTCATCACTATCACTTGTTGGGTTATAATTTTTTGAATCAGTAAAACTTGTCACAGTTGTTGTAAATCCAAAATCATCATCAGCGTCGGCACCTGTAGGATTTGTTTCAACAACAATTCTTTGTTCTCTTTTAGGGTTATTTGTTGTGTCGGTATACATATCTGCCTGTGTAGATTTGATAACTCTCTGTTGACTTACTGGTCCATACAAGTATGTTTTAGCAGTAAATGCTAAAGTATAAACGACCGCTCTTCTTGTAGTAAAGTCTCCACTATATGTATCTTCATAATTAACATTATTTAATATTATAGGTACATCTCTTACAATATTCATACCAGGTATTGCTCTAATACTTACCGTGTAATCTGGTTGAAAGAAAGGTAAAATCTGTTCTATTATTTGTAGTCCACCCTCAGCACTTGAAGTAAATGAATATAAATTCATACTAATATTATAAGGCACAGGATTAAATTGTTTATTCATAATCTTACCATCTGTTGAAGTTGCTCTAACTTTTTTAATCTGACCCATTCTATTTAATTTTCTACTAGGGTCATAACTTAAACCAGAAATTTCAAAACCCATTCTAGGTAGTGTCACAGCGACTCTTCTATCTTGTACTAAATCTGGTTGTTGATCTAATCGTGCAATAAACTTTTCTTTAGGCGAATACGCTAAAGGAACTTTTATAGACTGTACTACTTTGCCAGTGCTATCTTTTCTATGAATATGAATATTATTAAAGATAGTACCAAAGGCAATAATAATCTTTCTTAAACTTTCGTGGTAAAAATAATCTCCTAGCATTAGAATCCTTCGTCAACCTCACCAAATGGGTTTCTTTCTGTAAAGTCTAGTATATCATCTGTTGTACTAGACGTACCAAAACCTGCGTCTGACTCAAATGTTGAGTTATCTGCATATGGCTGTTGTGTTTGTTGATCATAAGTTTCAAGTATTAAGAAATTTTGTTCATCACCTTCCATCAATATATTACCATCTTCGTTTTCTAAACTCATTTGATGAGCATACATGTCCAAAGACTTATCGTCTTCTAATTTATTGATGTCTGAAACATTTGTATCAATTCTTTCATTACTGTATTCAAATCTAGTACATCTTAATTTGTAAACAGGTAAGTTTCCTAATTGATAAAATGGTTGTTGATCTTCTACAAATTGAATTTCAAAATAAGATTTCATCATTGGGAAATAAATTAGGTCACCTTCGTTAGGTCTACCTGATTTGATTAAAGTAGCTTGATCGCCTACTGCGTCATCCCATCTTCTTTTTGATACTGTAAATGTTGTATCATCTCTTATCTCTAAACCAAATTTAGATATTAATTCTCTTTCACCTTGAAAACCTTCCGTAGTTTCAAAGTACATTTCTAATAGATAAGAAGCATTGAATTTTGAAGCAACATCTTCACCAAGTATTAAGTCTTGGTTTACTAATGTTCTAGGTAGATAATAGACATCATGGCCATAAATTTTAAGGCCTTCTATTATTAAGTTTTCGTGTAGATTTTTCTCAGCCTGATTGCCGATCCCATCGCCACCTTGAAAGTAGTGATTAACTGCCATTTACCTATCCTATCATGTAAGATACAGGTGTCTCGTAAGTGCCTCTTATGTCTTCTTCTAATTTTTGAACATCTTGTAGTGCTTCAGAATATATCTGTTGACCATTTAATGTCACACCACCGATCATTGCTACACCATTAAATTTAGATAAGTTAGCGCCCCATTGTTTTTTAAACAGAGCAGTCACATATCTTTTTAAAAATATATCATTAAATACATCTGTCATTACTGTTGGGTCTAATTTTCTATAACACTCAATAATTAAATACTCACCCTCATTCATATCTACTTTCCAGTCCATATCAATGTAAAGTTTATTGTTGTGTTGATTAAATCTAATTGGTTTTTCACCTACTAACACGTGGTCTAAAAAATCTAAATGCCTTAGAACCATATCGTAGTGTATTATAGATGTTGAAGAAAAATCATAAAGATCATTTAATCTTAATTGATACCTTATATCAAACATATTGTTGCTATGTTTATCAGATAAAGGAAATATTCTATTGACAGCAAGTACAGAGTCAGGTACACCAATCCAGTTGTTGGCTTCTGTGTAAGATGTTGTTCTTCCACCAACCGAAGCAGTAACCGTTGAGTCACCTTGAGGTGATTTAAGTCTTGCTAAATCATTGCTAGTTAACAGATACTTTAGATAAACTCTTTCTATACCGTCATAGTGATATTGTGCAAAATATTGAAGTGCTTCATCTAATCTATCTTCTAGTTGTGCGTCATCAACATTTATCTCTATAACTGGCTTACCTAAGTTTCTTAATGCGTATTCTTTTAATTGTGCTCTACTTGCTGGCGTTGCCATAATAATCCCTTATCTTTACTGGTATATTTATAATATTAACCAAGAGCAAGTGAAAATGCGATTGATTGTGCTTTACTTGATTTTGTGTCTAATTGTGTTTGGATTGCACTAGTAACCCCAACCGTATGATTTAATTGTGTTGCAGTTGCTGTGACAGCCACATCTTCGTTTACTTTAGGACTTGTCAATGTTTTGTTAGTAAATGTAGTTGTAGATGAAGCAGTTGTAAATCCAGATGATGAGTTATCGTAGTTAGATAAGTCATTATCCACAACAAAATTTAATGTTGCAGCTGTATCATCATAGGTAACCGTAATTCTAGTTTCAGTATTACTACCAACCATTGCACCTACAATGTCTTGTATTCTTTCAGCGACTAACGATACAGCACCTGAAGCCACAGAGAAGTCTGCACTAGTAAATGAAGCGATACCTTTATTAGATGTTGTAGCGTCTTCTCCTGCGATAGTTAACGTATCACCAGAAGCAGTTGTATTAATACCTGCACCTGCAAGAAACTCTAAATTACCACCTAATGAAACTCCTCCAGCAGTTGAACTTTCATCTGTAAATGCAAATGATGAATTTGCTAGCATAGTGTTAGAAACTGTGCCACTATCACCTGTACCTATAAGAGTACCAGTTGCAATAGGTAGAGTTAATACTGCTGAACTACCTGCAGAATGTGGTTGTGCCTGTATAGTTTGTGCGTGAGCATTAGAAACCTCACAATAAAATTTAACTTTAGACACAGCGCCTGTGCCTGTTCTTATGTCAATTAAACCATCAGATACACTAACACCGCCTGAAGTACCATTACCATCCATAACAACTTTACCAGTGCCGTGAGGCAATAGGTCAATATTAGCATTTGATAATGTAATAATGTCATTACCATTCATATCTAAATTACCACCTAGACTTGGTGTAGTGTCATCTGATAAGTCAGATAATCCTGCACCTGAAGCGGCAGTTGCAGAGATGAAAGATAAATTACCTGAACCATCTGTTGATAATATTTGATTAGCGTCACCATCATTGACAGGTAAAGTTAAAGTGACATTACCTGCTAAACTAGATGAAGCAACTAAAGATACAGCGTGTGTTGTACCAGATTTATAAATTTTATTTCCTGCACTTGATATTGTGCCATGTGTAAAAGCAAGATTGCCTGAACTTGAGCCTGTAAATGAACCTGTACCTACTATAAACTCATCAACATTTTCATCAAAACCTATGATTGCATTAGCACTATCACCTCTTTCAATAACGATACCAGCGTCACCTGATGGTGTGCCAGTTGTACCAGTTCCTAATTCAATGAACTTATCTGCTATTGTTGTATTTGTAGATGACAAAGTAGTTGTACTACCACTCACAGTCATATTACCAGCAACTGTTAAATTACCAGCAACACTTAAACCATCGCCTGCACCAATCTCAACAACAGTTGAGTCAGTAGATTTAATTACATTACCAGCAATATTAATTGTACCAGCAGTTAAATCAGATACACCTGCGATTGTTGTAGCACTAGCACCTAAACTGATAGATGTAGTACCAACGGTTACAGCAGAGTTTGCTAATTTAGAATTTGCTATAGCAGCACTAGATTTAATATCAGCATTTACAATGTTTGTAATTGTATTGTTATCTGAGTCTATTGTTTTATTTGTAAGTGTTTTAGATGTCGCAGAAAATAATGTATCTAATTGTGATAAGGTAACTCTACCTTCAACACCACCATCTGATAATAATATCTGATCGCCTGCAACAAGTGTAGAACCTGTCTTATCTGTAGCTCCGTCTATGTTTACAATTGCTTCAACAGAACCAAATTCTAAAGCAGAACCACCTGTGTTTACTTTTAGTACCTGACCTGCAGAACCTATTGATAAAGCTGCACCTATACCACCATGTGCTAAAGGTACAAACTCACCAGTTTGATATTCTGCTAATCCAGTTGCGACACCACTATCATTAAATACGGTTCTTATAGGCGTTTTACTTGACATATGTTATATTTAGTTACCTCTAAAATTGAAATAGTGTAATATTACTATCTGCTAGATTACTCCCATTTGATAATGTAAATGTTTTTGCACCTGTATAAACAAACTTATCATCTACAACAGAGTTAAAGTTAAAACTAGTATTTGAACTTGACAATCCACCTGCCTTTGTAAAGAAAGGAACAATAGTTGCAGCTTGTTCAGCACCACCAGAACCTGTCACAGCAACAGCAATTTTGTTTGTACCTGCTTTTGAACCTTCAGGTAAAGTCACACCAGTTGCTGACACAGCAACAGTACCAGTACCATCTGAACTAATCGTTGCACCACCAAGGTTAATTGTTTCTCCTGCCAAGAATATTTCTTTAAATCTTTTAGACGCACTACCTAAACTTCTAGTGCCATTACCATCAGGTATAATATCTTGGTCTACAGCAGATAAGTCACTTGCAACTTCTCCGAAGTCATATTTACCAGTTGTAGAATTATATTTTAATGCGTATCCGTTTTGTTGTGCTGATATATTAACATCATCCATTTGTGATATTTTAGTTGAACCACCACCGCCAATTGATGACATTTGTTGAGATACTAACTCTTTAAATTTAAAGAACTCTTTTTTAAGTCCTTCTAAATCGTTTATATCTTCGTTTAATTTAACACCAGTGTTTTTAGAAATTTTAGATAACTCTTTAAACACATCTTGTGGATTAATGTCTTTTGTTTCTGGCTTTTCTTCTACTTTTATAATGTTTGGATTTGCAATTTCACCAGCAGCTTGATCTACTAATGAAGGCTCTGTTAATAATACTTGATTTGCTTGATGTACAGCTTCTTTAATTTCATCTAAATTAGGTTCTTGTTCTTTTTTAATTTGTTTATCTAATTCTTCTATATCGTAAGCCTCTGTGTCTAATTCATTTTCTATAGGTTCTAAATCTTTTTGTGATTTTTCTGACTCAGATTCTTTTTCTTCTTTTGCAAAAAGTAATTTTTCTAATTGTAATAATTTCTTTTGATCATTTTCTCTTTGCTCTTTTAGTTTTTTCTTTTCGCTGTTTATGGCAGAAAAGAAATCTTTTAATTCTGTTGCTTTGACCGTGACAGATACTTTGTCATTGCTTAATAATGATTCGTTTTCATTTTGTTCTTTAACTGATTTCTTTTTACCTTCAGATATAATTTTAAAAAAATCAGATAACTCTTTAGTCATTATTGTGTTGCCTGAGGATGAACTGTAATTATGCCGTAATGTACTTTCTCTACCGTTGAGTCATTTAAATTAATCTCAATGTCGTAAACATATCTACCGTCATCTAAACTAGTTGTATCGCTGTTTGATAATTGAATTTTATAGGTACCTGCTGTACCTGATACTATTGATATTGTGAATGTGGCACTTGCAGACTCAGACGCATAAGATTTTCTCATCTGACCTGTTAGTGTTAGTCCTGATATATCATACGCAGTAGAACCATCTGTGGTAACCGTTAATGTTCTATTAAGATTAGCACCTTGATTAATACTGAAATTTTCTGCTGTTCTTGCTGTAGTAGCCATAACTATCTCTCTTATTGTTATGTACTATTTATACTATTTTTTTCTTATGTTTTCTATATTAACTGCCCCAAAACTTTCATGTCCTACACCTCTTATTGACTCGTATTGACCTTCTTTCCATTTCTGTTTAAAGTTAAATGATACTGATACACGCCAACCATCTTCACCTTTTAGATTACACATGTTTTGTGCTACTTCATGTGTTAACCAACCAGGAAACATTATCAATCTTCCCTCTATGGGTTGATAGTGTACCTCTCTCCAGTAGTGTAGTGGTTTATCTTTTGAGTGATCCATTATAGGCATATCAAGGTGTCGTTGACCACAAGGGTCTGTAAACCATATATGACCACAATTAGGTGGGCATTTAATATAATAGACACCAGACCATTGAGCGCCTGGGTGTACATGATTCTTATTGTGTGAGTATTTGTAATTTACATTTGCCCACATGTTATCACATATAGGTTCAGTTTTAGGATGATATCCCTCTGCTTCAAATATCTCTTGTTGCATTTTGAACATTTCCTCTAATAGAGTTTTATATTCTTTTCTGTGGTGCATATCAACAGCACTATGCCAACCTAGAGAATTTGATCTAGTGATACCTTTTTCATCTCTTTTTTTCCACGCCTTGATGTGTTTCAATAGATGTTTATTTAATTTTTCAGCGATAGGTAAATCTTTATAGAAGATAGGGGATGCAAAGAAAAACTCCCTTGCTAACCTACCTTGTGTTTTAGCAATTTTATCTTCTTTTTTAATTTTTTTACTTGAATGTTGGGCCATGTATCCATCCTACGATTGCATGTCTAGTTCCTTTAGTGACCTTACTTACTCTATGAGGTAAGAATGATGGATAGATTATACAGACACCTTTTTGTCTGAAACCTTTTGTATCTACTTTAGTTCCTATAAATTCAACATCACCACCCTCATAATCTTTACTGTCAGAAAGTTGTATTGTAAAACTTAATTTTCTATGACATACTGAATTACCAGTATCAACGTGCCAATCATAATGACCACCTTTTGTATATTTCATAATCATAGGTGCGTCAACATCTAAAAATCCTTGTACGTCAAATTTAAATCTAGCGTTATTAGCTTGTTTTCCTAACTCTAATATTCTTGTTAGTGGCCAACCTTGTTGATTAATAGGTAATACTTGTTGTTCTACGTTTCTAATTTTTTTATTGATACCACCACCAACTGTTTCACCTGACATCCATAATTCATCTACACATGCTTTTACCAATGCGTCACATTGTTTTGTATCAAAAAATGTTGCGTGTAATACTGAACAGAATTGATTATTTGCTTGTAGATTGACTTGTGTAGGTTTTGTTTGATCTACTTTTGTTTTCTTAGGTGTTTTTATCTTTTTTGTTTTAGGCATTATATACTCCTCAATTCATTTTATATATTTATGATGTTGTTTTAGTTGTGCTGTTAGGATCAAGCGTAGCTTGTAAATTAAAATGAATAAATCTAAACTTATCTTTACCCTTGTGATGTACATATGAATGTGGCATGTATGAGTTAAAAAAGATAAATTGTCCTGGCTTTACTTTATAGTGTACCTGTTGACTACCATAATTTATTTTACTCTGATCTTTCATCTGTAAATCTGTCATCTTTTTACCTGGTCTAGGATCCCAAAATACAGGATGAGATGTCTTCTCATTACATTTTAAAAAATAGAAACCAGATATGTGATTATTACCATGTTCATGTATATCATGGAAACCACCTTCTTCAGGAAACTCTTGTACCCATAATTCAGTCAACAAAGGTATTCTTCCTGTTAGATTATAACCTTGCCAAGATAATATATTCCATGATTGTTGTAAAATAAGATTTGCTATTTCTTTAAATTCTGGATATTGCCATAGCAATTCACTATGAAGTGAATTAGGCATAGTTTTAGCAGGATCTTTAGGGTCTTTTATTTTCTTCTTCCAGTTTTTTTTAAGTCTTTCAATAATAGGATCGGATGCCTTGTTTAAAGGTTCAACCCACTCTGGTTTTTTAGAGATATATATTGGGCATTTAAAAGTTTCTTCAACATTAAATTCTAATTGTTCTTGTCCAGGCATAAGCATTTGTGGTTTGCTTTGCGCCTCTTGTTGTGTTGATATAAAAAGACTTTCTTCTTGTTTTTTAGATTCTTTACTCATTTCATAATCCTATCATATTTTAATATATTTGTCAAGCTTTACTATTTAACTGTATATTTACCTACTTTAGGCATTCTTCCACCTTGGCCAGGTTCACCTTTATTTAATTTTCCCCACTTAGGATCAACCCAACCTCTACCGAAATTGTTAGTTTCACCCAACACCCATTGCCAAACTTTTTTTCCTCTTTCTTTTTTTGCCTCTTTACTTATGCCTTTTTCTTGTTCAGTAGGTTCTCTATCTAAAGATTTTCCTTGGGGATTCATATGAGACATTACTTTACCTTGATTAGCTGCGTCAAGCCACGCTCTCATATTCATGGATTTATTAGGTTTATATTCTTGTTGCCATGCACCTGTAATTTTATTTTGTATTAATTTACCTTTTCCAGGTACTGCTTTTTTAGGTTTTGTATACCACCACCTTGATATGCCTCTACCCATATCTGCCATCTTTTTAGCAAATGCTTTACTGTTTTCTTTAAATGATCTAAAGTTTTTTGCGTTCTCAATATCAAGCTCTCTCATCACATGGTCTCTTCTCCAACGCATTGCTCTTTGTTCTTCACTTTCCATATATTGATGTTCAAACTCTCTCAACTGGACTAAAGTTATCTCACCTCTTTCAAAGGCCTTTTTCTTATCAGCATATGCGTGTAAGTTATGAACTTCCCACTCATAGCCTTCAGGTATTTTGTATTTATCCGACATGTTATAATCTCCTAATTCTATTTATACTCTCTTATAGACACAAAAATATGCCCTTAGATATGGTTTAATATTGCTATAATAATATGTATCTCTTATACTTTCAAGTTTAAAGTTATCGCCAAATACACTTTCTAATTGTTTCTCACTAAATCTATAAGGTCCCGATTGATTTGCTAGATGATGAAACCTTACCTCATATGGACTCAATACTTTCAATAAAATTCTACTATTTTTTTTAGTAATTTTTTTTATTATTGTAAAGTAATTATTGACTGTGGATAATACAAATATATTGTGTAGTAAACCTCTGTCAATGATGTAATCAAACTTACCTTTTATTTTAGTATCTAATATATCATCTCTACTAAAGTCTTTTAATTTATATTTTAATTTTTCAACTATGTCTGTTGATTTAACTTTAAAACCAAGTTTTTGTAAAAAGAAACTTTGTGTGCCATCACCACAACCTAAATCTAATATTGTTTTACTCTTTACAATATTTTTAAAATACTTCTTTAGGTCATCATCTAACTTATGATAATTCCAAGGCGTATTATTTTCTTCATATTGTTTCTGCCAATCAATCATAATTTTTCTTAATCTGTTTTAATAGTTTGTCATTAATGTGTTTTGGTATTGGTGGTTGTGATTTACCATATATTGATGTGGTATAAAAATCAAATGATATGCAAACTCTATCATCATCAGCATTATATTCTTTCAATACACCATGAGATATGTCACCTGGGAATAATATTATTTTACCAGGTTCTACCTTATATAAAACTGTGTTTTGTGTGAACTCATTAGCCACAAGTATAGGATCATTCTTTCTATACTTTGCAAGATAAAGATTATCGTTTATATCTGTGCTGTTGATATATAACACGCCACTAATATATGCCTTTGAATGATTATGTTCAGAGACCTTAGAACCTTTTTTAGCAAAATTGACCCACGACTTTCCTAAATATAAGAACTCTTTATCTAAATCTATCCCTCTCACTTTAGCATATTCGATAGCACGTTCTTCTATGTAATCAAATATCTTCTTAAATTTTTTATCGAAATGTATGTATGAATTTATTGTTGCAACACCTGTCTTTATATTACCTTGCACTAACAATTCTTTATTATTGTCAGGTGTGTATTTTTTTAGATGAGGTATTAGAGACCTTAGGTGTGCTAGGTCTTTATAATGCTCATAATATATTGGTGTAGGAAACCACTTTTGTATCATAATATAGTATTATTTATTACGCCCAGGATAAAGAAACTCCATGTATTTTTACTTGATTATTTGCCAATGCAAGTTTCCATCTCATAGACTGACCACTAGGTTGTCCTGATATGGTTGCTTGACCTGTTAATATACGTTGACCACTTGCACCTGTCACATAACCACTATCTGCCAACGTGACTGTTGTAAAATTACTACCACCATTTCTACTTATACTTGCGATAATATCTGTATTCAAAGTAGGTGTGTCTATATTTTCTTCAAATACAACTATCCTTGATGTAGTAGGTACTGTACCAGCAGCAAAAGGTTCTGAAACAATTGTTGTTGAAGCAGCAACTAATTTTGTTCCTGTTATTAACACATAACCATCTTCGCCTGCCTCACCTTCGCCTGTTCCTTGAGCACCTGCTTCATTTGTTCCACCAACGTATCCTGATATAGCTGTTCCACCGCCTTCTTCAGCAGCGCCTTCTTCAGTTGAACCTGAAGTAATTTGTGGGTGTGAGTGATATGATGAACCTCCACCACCTGAACCATAAGGACCAGGGGCATTACCAGCACCTGAACCACCACCTCCACCATAAAATCCAGCGCCTCCTCCACCAGGGGCAGCAGCAGGCACAAAACCAAATCCACCAGCAAATAATGATCCGTTTTGTCCTGCCCCATTAGGAGCTTCACCACCTTGACCACCTTGTTCTTGGTCTCCACCTCCACCACTTGCCTCTGTCACAGGAGAACCACCACCTTCATTTCTATTAGTTTGCTCTGTTTGTGAATTACCAGCGTCACCTGTTAAACCACCACCAGCACCACCACATCCACCATTTGAATATCCTCCAGCACCACCTGAACCAGCAACAACGTAAGCTGTAGGAGCTGAATATTGAGGAGCACTTAAAGGAACTAAATCAACTGAAAAAACTCCTGCTAAACCTCCACCTGAACCATATAAACCTTGTTGAGGAGAACTAGAACCTCCTGTTTTACCACCATTTAAAAAAGCAGAGGCAATACCAGATGATTCTTTTTGACCACCTTCTCCTGATAAAACTTTTACTGATTGTCCTTGAGTCACAGCAAGTGTACCTTCAGCATAACCACCTCCACCAGCACCACCATAATCTGTACCACCAGCACCCCATACTTTTATGTCAGCACTTGTCATGCCAAAAGGAACTGTAAAAGTACCCATTTGACCACTACCAATTGACGGATTTGTACCTGTTGTTGAAGTATCTGGTTCTGTAATTGATGTAGTTGTAAATCCTGCTGATATAGCTGCTGGAGTTGAATTAGAATATAAATCTGAAGTAGCACAATAATTGTCATTAGTACCTTCACCCTCGTCTGTTCCTGATTCATCGTGGAATTCATCTACGACACCATCTACTAAATTGAATACTGTTAAGTTTTCGTTTACAGCCATTTTAAAACCTAATAGAGCAACATTAAAATGTTCTCTATCAAAGTTTATTGATGAACTAGGTAAGGTTACTGTTTTAGATGATAAATCTAAAGTTGAAGCAAGATCATCTGCTGTGACAGTTCCGTTTCCTATTTTAGCTGAGTCTACTGCGTCTGCCCCAATCTTTGCTGTTGTAGCAACACCCGTAGCTAGATTATCCTCTTTGACCTCAGAGTCTTTGATTGCTGTTTTTACTAATTTATTTAATGATCCCATGCGTTAAGCCCATTGTAAAGCCACGCCATGTATTTTCACCGCATTGTTAGCCAATGCAAGTTTCCAACGCATTGATTGACCACTTGGTTGTCCTGAAATTGTAGCTTGTCCTGTTAAAATTCTTTGTCCTGAACTTCCTGTGACGTAACCACTATCTGATAAGGTTGCTGTAGTAAAATTACTACCACCATTTCTACTAACAGAGGCAATAATATCTGTATTAAGTGTGGGAGAAGCTACATCTTCTTCAAATACTACTATTCTAGCAGTAGTAGGAACAGTACCAGCAGCAAAAGGTTCTGAAACAATTGCTGTTGATTGAGTGTTTGCAGTTGTTGAAACACTTCCAGAACCTGTGATTAATACATATCCATCACCACCTACACCTGTATTTGGCGTACCATCACCACCTGTTGATGTTGCTTTACCGTTTGCAGGATCACCTGTTGTTGGATAAGCAGCTGGATAAAAAGGACTACCAGCACCTGGTGCAGATGTACCTGATCCACTACCACATGTACTACCACTTGTAATCTGTGGGTGACCTATATAACCTGATCCACCACCACCGTTTCCGTCTTGTCCACCACCATCGGGTCTTCCTCCACCACCGCCGCCGCCGAAATAACCAGCACCACCAGCGCCTCCTCTAGGAGAATTACCACCTTTAAATAAATTACCTGCTTGACCACTAAATAAAGGTCCACTACCTGCACCACCACCAGCAGTTTGAGAACCACCTGATCCACCAGTTACCATAGGGCCATATCCACCAAAACCACCTGATCCACCAGTTGCACCACCACCTCTTCCAGTGTTAGCAGAGCCAGAAGGGCCTACATATCCACCACCGCCACCTGAACCAGCGATAATATATGCGTCTGGTGCCTCACCTGGACTACTCTCAGCAGCTGACCAATCAAAATTTTCTATGAATACACCTGCAAGACCACCACCTCCACCAGCAGTTGTTTCACCACCACCAAAGAAACCACCAGAAGTTAAAGGTCTAGGACCACATGTTCTAGGACCACCACCGATTGCATTTTCAGTAAGACCACCTTCACCTGCAAGTACATCTAATACTTGACCTGCTGTCACAGCAAGGATACCTTCAGAGTAACCTCCGCCGCCACCATTATTTTTAAAATTACAACCACCATAACCTGATCCTCCACCACCACCAAAAACATAAATGTTTGCAGCTGTCATAGCGGCAGGTACTGTAAACTTACCAGCTGTACCAGAACCTGGTGCAGGGTTAGTACCTATTGTTGAAGTATCTGGTTCAGTTATTGCTTTTGTACCGAATCCAGCAGAGACACAGAAAGGCGAACAAAATGAAACACCTGTTGGTGATGTACTATTGACATAAAAATCACTTGTTGCGTTATATGTGTCGTTTGAACCTTCGGCTTCGTCTGTTCCTGATTCATCATGGAACTCATCAACAACGCCGTCAACTAAATTGAATACTGTAAGACCGTCATTTACGGCCATTTTAAATCCTAATAATGCGATATTATCTTGTACTGGTCTTTTTAAACTATCTACTAAACCACCAGCAAGTGTGACTGTCTTAGGAGACAAGTCTAAAGATGAAGCTAGATCGTCTGCTGTGACAGTTCCGTTGTTTATCTCTGAACTCTCTACAGCATCAGCGCCTAACTTTCCAGTAGTGACTGAGCCTGGTGCTAATTTATCACCATCTACAGCGTTATTTGTTATACCTTTTGTAGTGACTTTAGTAAGAGCCATCTATTAACTCCATTGTAATGATACACCGTGTATCTTCACTTGATTATTAGCCAAAGCGAGTTTCCATCTCATAGACTGACCTGAAGGTTGTCCTGAGATAGTTGCTTGGCCAGTTAAAATTCTTTGACCACTTGATCCTGTGACATATCCTGAATCTGTTAAAGTAGCAGTCGTAAAGTTTGATCCACCATCTCTACTAATTGAAGCAATTACGTCTGTATTAAGTGTTGGACTATCTACATTTTCTTCAAATACAACTATTCTACTTATTGTAGGAACAGTACCAGCAGCAAAAGCTTCTGAAACAATTGTCGTTGATGTAGCAGCCGCACAAACTGCTGCTGATGTAATTAAAACATAACCATCTTCACCCTTTACATTGTTAGTATTTGTATGTGAACCATCTTGTCCTGATTCATTTGTATCTGCAACATAAGCAGGATCTGCTGTTCCACCACCTTCTAAACCTGCTGCTTCTTCAGTTGCACCTGAACTAATTTGTGGGTTACCAATATAACCTGAACCTCCACCAGCACCTCCATGTTGACTACCTTGGTCAGTTCCTACACCACCACCATAGAATCCACCACCACCACCTGCCATAACAGCAGTAGCGCAGTTTGCAATTCCACCATACATGAAACCACCTGAAGCAGCTTCACCACCTGGTGTTGAACCACCTTGACCACCAGCAGTTTGAGAACCTCCACCAGCATAACCATTTGGACTTTTACCTGGTGTTGCTTGTCCTTTAGAAGTTTGTTCAGCGGATTCAGATGTTGCACCTTCACAACTACTTTGACCTCTGTCACCTTGAAGACCACCACCTCCACCACCAATAGTAAATACTGTGTTGCTACAACTACCAGCTGCACCTCCGCCGCCTCCAGCAGCGATAGCAAAACCTGATGTTGGGAATGTATTACTTGGACCTGGTACAAATTGAGGATGACTAACTTCAACAGGACCTGCTGTTATAAATGATCCCCCTCCACCACCACCAGTATTAGGATTTAGAGGACCAGTAGTTGATCCTTCTCCACCACCACCTAAAGTAATTCTATCATATGGTTGAGGACCTTCAGCACCTTCACCTGGACCAGCACCTTCGCCAACTACTATATCTAATACTTGACCTGCTGTCACAGCATAATTACCTGAAGAAAAACCTCCTGCACCACCAGAACCATAATTTTTTGTTCCACCACCACCTGCAGCCCAAGCTTTTAAAGTGACACTTGTTATACCTGCTGGTACTGTAAATGTTCCAAACGTACCTGTACCATATTGTGGATTTGTTGCTGTTGTTGATGTTTGTGGTTCTGTAATTGCTGTTGTTGAAAAACCTGCAGATAATCCTGCGACTGATACTCCAGTATTTGTATTAGAGTTAATATAATAATCTGAATCTGCAACATATCTATCGTTAGAACCTTCACCTTCGTCTGTACCACTTTCATCATGGAATTCATCTACTACTCCGTCAACCAGATTAAAGACAGTTAAACCTTCGTTTACTGCTATCTTAAAACCTAATAGTGATATGTTAAATTCATTGTCTTCAGTTTTTCCAGAAGCAAGTAATCTTGTTTTTAGTCCCATATTTCTATTTATCTCCTTAGATTGGTAGATACCTCACTCTTATTTCAGCACTTGCACTAGGTGGAGTACTAAAAGTTAATGTTGTTCCTGATAATGTGTAGTCATCACTAGGATGAAATACTACACCATTGACGGTTACTAGAATATCGTTTTGTGTTCTACCACTAGTACCGATTGTAAAACCTGTTGTTGAACCATCACCTGCTAAATTTGCATTTACTGAATATGCTAATGTAGTTGCGATATTAGATTTCTGTATTTTTTTTAATGAGGTAGTAGATGTGTCGTATATTAATAATAAATCATCATCAGCTGCAAGGGCAGATAATTCTGTTTGTCCTGTGATTGCGCCTGTGCCTAGTATAGAGCCAGCGTCAAATGCTACGCCTAAAAATATGACAAATATATCTTCACCAGATTCTGGTGCAGCTGAGAACACTATTGTTGTACCACCACTTGCGATATTGTAAGCAGTCTCAGGTTCTTGTAATACTCCTGATACAGATACAAGTATTGCACTTGATGAACCTACTGTATAATTAAGAGTGAATGTAGTTGTAGAACCATCTGCTGTGAAATCTTGTTTTTCAAATGTTCCTGCAACAGGTGTCTTTCCTATATATGCCATATACTAAAAATCCTTTTTCTTATAATACTATTTATAATCATTTTATTACGCCCAGGCTAATGAAACTCCGTGTATTTTTACTTTCTTATTTGCAAGTGCTAACTTCCATCTCATACTTTGACCACTTGGTTGACCACTAATAGTTGCCTGACCTGTTAATATTCGTTGCCCACTTGAACCAGTGACGTATCCACTATCACTTAAAGTTGCGTTTGTAAACGTACTACCACCATCTCTACTAATTGAAGCAATAACATCCGTATTTATTGTAGGTGTTTCAACGTTTTCTTCAAACACAACTATACGAGATGATGTAGGTACACTACCAGCGGCAAAAGCATTTGATACGATTGTTGTTGAAGAAGTAACTAAAGTTGTTGCTGTACCACTTATTAAAACATATCCATCATTACCGTGTGGTACGGGCATGTCAGGATATGAGTTGCCAGCTTCATCAACGTGAGCGTCATTTGTACCTGCTACATATTGAGGTATTGAAACTCCACCACCCTCTGTACCAGCGCCTTCTTCGGTTGAACCTGAAGTAATTTGTGGGTGACCATAATAAGATGAACCACCACCTGCTGATGAACCAAATGAACTTGGTTGTAATAAAGGGCCACCACCACCTCCGTAATATCCTGATCCTCCACCTGGAGTATAAGTAGCGTCACCACTTGGTGGAGCACCTGCTCCTCCTGTAAATAAAGCTCCTACTACACCAGTGTAAGCAGGTCCGTTAGGATTTGCATAAACACCACCACCTTGTTCTTGGTCTCCTCCACCTCCACCACCTGCTTGTGGACTATAATTAACTTGTTCCGACTGAGTTGACCCAGCGTCACCTATTAATCCCCCACCAGCACCACCTGGATTAGATTCTTGGAATGGTGGTGATTTCCAACCTCCACCTCCACCAGAACCTGCTATTACATAAGCTTGAGGAGCACTTGATAATGCTGGTTCAGTTGTTGCTGGAGCCACAAATACACCTGACAATCCACCACCACCTGAAGATCCTGGACCACCACCACCTAGTCCACCTCTTTCTCTTAAATTTGGTGTGTCTATCACTCCACATGTTGCTCTGGAACCACCTTCACCAACTACAACTGCTAAAGCTTGTCCAGCAGTCACGGCAAGTGTACCCTCAGCATAACCTCCACCACCACCATCTCCTAAATAAGTTGAACCACCTGCTGATCCCCAAACTTTTAAATCTACACTTGTAGCACCAGTCGGTACTGTAAAAGTACCAAATGTTCCTTCACCAATTTGTGGATTAGTACCTGCTGTTGATGTGTCTGCTTCTGTGACTGTTGTTGTTGTAAAACCTGCTAAAAAAGGTGCTGGAGAAGGCACTTCATTTTGATAAAAGTCACTTGAAGCACAATAGGTATCATTTGATCCTTCAGCCTCATCTGTTCCTGACTCATCATGGAATTCATCTACAACACCATCTACTAAATTAAACACCGTTAAATTTTCATTAACAGCCATCTTAAATCCAAGTAAAGATACGTTAAATTTTGCGTCTGTTAGACTCGCACAAGCATTTGTTAATGTTGTTGAGATTGCAGCTAAACCTGCTGTTTTAGAATCAACAATAGCTGCACTAGGACTTATATCAGCATTTACTATTGTGTTATCAACAATTTTATCTGAAGTGACTGTGTTGCTTGGAAGTTTTTTTATTTTAGTAAGTGCCATGCGTTAACTCCATTGAAGAGCCACGCCGTGTATTTTTACTGTATTAGTGGCCAGTGCCAGTTTCCATCTCATGGATTGTCCACTAGGTTGACCTGAAATTGTGGCTTGACCTGTTAAAATTCTTTGTCCTGATGATCCAGTGACATATCCTGAATCTGATAATGTAGCAGTTGTAAATGTTGATCCACCATCTCTGGATATTGAAGCAATTATGTGTGTATTAAGTGTAGGAGATTGAACATCTTCCTCAAATACAACAATTCTACTTGTAGTAGGAACAGTACCAGCAGCAAAAGGATTAGATATTATAGTTGAGTTACCACCACCTGGAGCACCAAATGCACTAAATGGTCCTGTCAATAACATATAACCGTCTTCTCCATTACTAGTTTCAGTACCACCTTCGTTTGTACAAGCAACATATGAACCTATGGCTGTACCACCACCTTCACAATTTGATCCTGCTTCTGTTGAACCTGAAGTTATCTGTGGGTGACCAATAAAAGATGACCCTCCGCCACCTCCACCTGAAATACCTGGTTCCCAACCACCTCCACCACCACCGTAGTATCCAGCACCTCCACCACTACCTACGTTATAATTATTTCCTTCACACACATAGTTATTACCACCATAGAATAATCCACCATCTTCGGCATTACCAGGGCCAGGGGCAGGAGAGGCAGAAGATCCACCTTGTCCACCAGCAGTCTGACTTCCTCCACCACCATGTGGAGTACCTGATGTACAACCTGGGTGTGATGTAAATGTATTTACCCTATTAGTTTGAGCTTGATCACCAGTTGCATATCCGTGAGGACCACCACCTGCACCACCTGGAGAAGCTGCAGTTTCTGGATTGAAGTCTGGTCTATCATAGTTAAATGTTCCACCACCACCTGCACCTGCGATTAAAGCAGCAGTTGGTGCACCGCCTGATAATGCAGCTGTGAAAATACCTGATAATCCACCACCGTGTCCGTTCTCACCCTTACCTGGAGTACCTGATAAACAAGAACTACAAGGTGAAACTCCACCACCTCCAGCAACTTCTGGTTGCGAAGCGGAAGCTAATCTTTCTGGAGAAGGTCTGTATCCTCCGATACCACCATGTGAATATGAAGCAGTATTTAAGTTACCAAAACCTAGACCACCTTCACCTACAACAACTGTAAGTGCTTGACCAGGTGTCACAGCAAGAGTACCTTCAGAGTAACCACCTCCACCACCATGTGCTTTACAATCTCTTCCTGAACCTTCACTAATAGAACCACCTTGACCTCCACCACCAGCACCCCAAGCAAATATATTTACCGAGGTCATACCATTAGGTACAGTAAATGAACCAAATGTTCCTGCGGCTATGATTGGGTTTGTACCTGCTGTTGATGTATCAGCCTCTGTGACTGCTGTTGTTGTAAATCCAGCAGAAACACATCCTGCTGTTAAATTATTTGAATAAACATCATTAGTAGCACAATAATGATCGTTAGAACCTTCACTTTCGTCCGTTCCAGACTCGTCATGGAATTCATCTACAACACCATCTACTAAATTAAATACTGTAAGGCCATCATTTACGGCCATCTTAAATCCTAATAAAGCGATATTTTGTTCAACAGCACCTACTGTACTATTAATACTAGTGGCTGTTGCACATAGAGTAGCAATACCTGGTGCTTTAGAACTTGCAATCGCAGCTGAAGGCGATATGTCTGCATTTACAATAGTACCATCTACTATATTGTCTGAAGTGACAGCAGATTGACCTATTGATCCTTGTTTAATTTTATTAAGTGCCATTAATATCTCTCTTTATTAACTAATTTTTGTGCCGAAATAACCAGTAGCATTATCAATTTTTCTTGTTTCACCATCCTTGTTAGGGTCATAGACGTTATCTTGGCTGTCATCTAACTTGATAGCATTACTATCTTTGTTAGAGCCTGAAACAATCTTAATCTTTGCACCTGCTTGAGGTCTAGTTCCGACTTTTGTAATTCTTTGTACCATTTATTCTCCTTATGCCCATTGTAGCGATACACCGTGTACCTTAACGGAATTATTCGCAAGAGCCAGTTTCCATCTCATAGACTGACCTGATGGTTGTCCTGATATGGTCGCCTGACCAGTTAAAATTCTTTGACCACTTGTTCCTGTGACATAACCACTATCCGCAAGGGTAGCAGTTGTAAAGTTTGATCCACCGTCTCTACTAATTGAAGCAATAATATCTGTATTGAGTGTAGGTGTTGCCACATTTTCCTCAAATACTACTATCCTTGATGTAGTAGGTACTGTACCAGCAGCAAAAGGTTCTGAAACAATTGTTGTTGCAGTAGCTGAAGCTGCTTGAGAAACTGTTATAAAAACATATCCGTCTTCACTACCTGTTGGAGAACCCTCATTAGTGTCAGCAACATAAAGTGGTTGATCTACACCACCACCTTCTTCCCCAGCACCTGCCTCTGTTGAACCTGAAGTTATTTGTGGATGACCATAGTAAGATGATCCACCTCCACCACCTTTATCAGTAGATTGTCCACCACTTGTTCTTGCACCTGCACCACCACCATAATAACCTGCACCTCCACCTCCAGCACTATACCTTGATGTAGGAGAAGCACCTGTAGCACCTGAAAATAAAGTACCATCATTAGCACTTGGTTCATCTACACCGTGACCACCAGCCTCTTGGTCTCCACCACCTCCACCACCAGAAGCAGAACCACAATTTGAAAAAGTAAATGGGCCACCAAAAGGACCTGCTTGACCACCAGTAAGACCTCCACCAGCACCACCTTCATTGTCATTACCAGAAGCACCACCTGAACCTGCAATAACGTAAGCTTGTGGGGCTGAATATTGAGGAGCTGATAATGGAACTAAATCAGCAGCAAATACGCCTGATAGACCACCACCTCCACCAGCATAATAAGTAGATGGTCCACCTGAACCACTAGTTGCACCACCATTTAAAAAAGCTGATTCAAGCGAGTCATCATTTTGAGATCCGCCACCTTCACCTGCAATAATATGTAAAGTTTGACTGGCTGTGACAGCAAGAGTACCTTCTGCATAACCACCGCCTGCACCGCCTGCTGCTTGACCAGAGTAACCACCAGAAGCACCCCATACAGCAATATTAACCGAAGGAGTACAAGCAGGTACAGTAAATGTTCCCATAGCACCTTCACCATACGCAGGATTATTTCCTGCTGTTGATGTTTGTGGTTCTGTGATTGCTGTTAAAGAAAATCCTGCTGATATAGGAGTTGTAGGCGAACCATCAGGTGTCGTACTATTAATGTAATAGTCACTAGAAGCATTATATAAATCGTTTGAACCCTCTGCCTCGTCTGTTCCTGATTCATCATGGAACTCGTCAACTATACCGTCAACAAGATTGAATACTGTAAGGCCTTCATTTACGGCCATTTTAAATCCTAATAAAGAAATATTAAATGCGTTTGTATCTATTAAATCTGTTGGCATAGCACCGTATGTTCTATCACCTCTTAAAAATACACTAGCACTACCTGGTGCTGATAAGGCAGAAATATTTACTTTACTTGCAGTTGTTATACTTGCAAGTTTACTATCAGCGATGGCTGCACTTGCATTAAGATCAGCATTAACAATCGCCCCATCAGCAATCTTCGCTGATGTAATTGTACCGTCACCTACTTCAGTTATATTTGTGGCTTCGAAAGTTGTGATGACATAAATCTCGTCTGAAGCGTCTGGCGCCGCTGTAAATGTAATTCTTTTTAGATCACCTGATCCATCATTACCTACTGTGAACGCATTTGAAGCGCCTGGTTTTTGTCTTACGTTGTTTACAAATACTTGTAATCCGTTTTCACCACCTGCAGGTATTATATTCGCTAGATCAAATGCAACAGTAGAACCATCACCTGTGAAGGTATCTACTTTAGCTGCTGCCGAGAACTTTGTACTCGGTGATTTTCCTATGTATGCCATGTTTTATCCTTATACGTCTTCTAATACAGAAACAATTGCGTCACAAGCACTTGCCGTGCCTGATGATATTCTTAATACATCAGCTGCTGATCCAGTATTTTGTAAAACTAGTTTGTTTCCTGCCATAACCTCTAATGAGGATCCTGCGGGTATCGTAGCATTTTTTACAATATGCACGTCATTTGAGCCTGCGTTGTTATCTAAAAACACACTTGCTGTTATACCAGCAGATGATGTGTTTGATATTGTGATACCAATAACAATTGACTCTAACGCACTTGAACCTGCCCCAGCGGGTACTGAATATACAGCACTAGCAGAAGCACCTGTTGATGTATTTACGTTTGTTACCGCAAATCTTTTAAAATCGTTAGCCATCTTTTATTCCTTTATACTATTTATATTATCCTAAAGCGACTGCCTGAGCAATCGCAAAAGCATTTGACGCAAAAGTTTGTGTTGCGCCTGTTGATGTCACAAAAGTTATATCTTGTAGAACTTTTGAGTTTACCCCAACTCTATTACCCATATAGCCGTGTGAACTACATTGATAATATAAAATATGTGGTGTAGTGTCGGCAACTACTATTTGAGTATATGCCCCAGCACTACCAGGTGTGCCATTTGTTGTCACTCCTGTTGAAAAAGCAGTAGTTTTCGCAGGATCATAATAGAATAATAATGGGTGACCACTATTTGAACCATCTGCCTGATCGAATCTATATGTATTACCTGCTTTTAATTCTAAAAACGGCGATTCTACACCGTCTAAAGTATAACCATTAGCTGAACCTGTGCCATGATATATGTGGGCAGAGGTTTTACTAATAACTTTAACAACAACATCTGTATATGTGTTAGAACCATCAGCATTATGTTTCGTACTTAATAGATCAAAACTGTGAGTTGCAAGACTAGTGTTAACTGATAGAGTTAATGTATCTGTAGCAGACACAGCCGCCGTTATACCTGAGGTACCAGTCACAGTCATAGTATTTCCTGCAACTACTGTTTGTGTTGTAGAGCCATCTGATAATACGAAACCTGTAGCAGAAACAGACGTATTAATCTCGTTGATCGCAGCTACGATAGTCTTGGCAGTTGTACCAAGTGTTGCTGGATCCCCTATATCAGTTCCTGACAGACTATTAAAACTAGTCCTAAAACCTTCTAGTGTACTTGTTGTTGCTACATTTCTTGCGGCCATATTACTTTACTATCTTCCTTACTAACTCTTTTATTTCTCTTAATTCACTCTTTAGATTATTTATTTCTTTTACGGCACTTCTCAATTGATCGGATTGTTTCTCTCTCACTTTAATCCTTTTCATATAAAGTTGATATTCAGTTTGATTAGTGTTGATAATAGCATTACTATTTACATCTCTAACTAAATTTGTGTGTCCCTGAACTTTTACTATATCACTCATATTATACCGCCAAAGCAATTCCTCTAAAATCTTTTATTCTTGCTGTATAGGAACTATTAGTTCCTCTAAAGACAATTTTAATTTGAAATGAACTAAACTCTGATAAATTATTTACACTAAATTTATAATCTTTAAAATCTATATCTTGTACTTGATCTCCAGTAGATGGTGCAATCGTTGTATCAGACGAACCATCTGTATTAAATGGAGTATATTCTATGTCGTCAATTTTTCTAGTTTCTTCACCACCAGTTGTTCTAAAGAAACATTTGATAGATGAAGATGATCTTACACTTGCAGCTACCGTTATATTTAATGCTGTTGAAGCATTTGCAAGGTTAACTGGTTTTGTGATGTAAGCACCAGCTGATGAACCACCCTCTACAGCAAAGTCTTCTACAAAATCTACCGTGTTTGTAATTTTAGCAATTACTTTTGCGCCTGAAGCAGGTGCACTAACCATTGTTAATGTTGTACCTGATACTGTATAATCAACAACTGCTGATAATCGTTTACCAGATTTGGTTACAGCCATTATGTGAACATCACTTGGTGTTCCTGATAATGTAAATGCTGTTGTTGAACCATCGCCTGTAAATGTATTAGTAGATGATACCGTTGGGTTATTTAATCTGTTTGATATTGCAAACATATTTAATCTTTTTACATCAATAACTGGTGATAAGTTTTGATTTTTAGAACTGATAGTCATATTAGAAACAAAAGATACAGAACCTGACATCTCATTAGTTTGATTTATACCACTAGCAACCAATTGTGGTGTTGTAAAGTATATATTATCACCTAACACAACAGACCTAGTAGATGTTGTGCCTTTTAGAGAGAATGGTGTTTCTGATCCGTGTACAGATTTACCACTTGTTGTTCTTACATTTGCAGTCAAAGTTGTTTCTGGATGTACAACGTGACCAGTTTGCATTTGCATAACATCAAATAATCTGTTTTGTGTTGCAGTCACACTTGAACCACCAACATCTCCAGTTGCGTTTGCAGCTCCACCAGCAACTACATCATAAGAGTCTAATGTTATATTTTTAATAGTTGTATATGTACCATTAATATTACTATGAGCAATACCATTATATGTACCAGCAGATATTCCTGCAATTGTCACGTTATCTGTTGTAGCGTGCATACCATGATTTTTATGAAATATTCTTACAGTTGTTGAACCATTAAATGTTCTAATAGGATTAGCAGCAAGCGTTTTTACAGGAAGAGTTTTGTTTGCAAGCGTTACCGTACCAGATGATGTTGTGTCAAATACTGCTTTCTTTAATTTAAATTTTAAGTCCTCAGTTTGTTCTGGTGTCCATGTTCTATAATTAGATGATTTAAATAATACACCACCTGTTGGTTGTGTTGATACCGTTCTATTACCATCTAATGTTGTGCCACCTAGTTTAGAAATATAAGTTGTGTAATCTGTTGAATCTGAATATAAAATTAAACAATACTCTAAACCTTCTTGTAAGAATACTGGTGAATTAAATGTAAATGTTGTTGCAGTTGCACCATCTGTACTTGTATTGACTGAACTAGGATTTAAATATTTTTGTGAGAAAGGTAATAATTCCTGACTAGGATATCCATTTACCATTGTTCTTATTTCTGCTCTTACAGGAATAGTAGATGATTTTGTTGCAAAGAAAGCGTCAATTGAAGTTGCAAATATTCCACCTTCTTCGTCTACCATAAATGATTGAGCTAATGGATCAGGATCTCTATCTCGTCCTCCACCACCTCTATCGTTATTATTACTAGGTGGATTTATATTTACTACTGATCTACTTGCGACCCTACTTGTTGTTCTTCTTGTTGTAACCGATCTTCTTACGGTTCTGGATTCTCTAGTAGAAATGATTGCCTCTTGTACGGTCTCTAATAATCCTTTTGCGTCATAATCAGCTTCTGCTGATGTAGCGACTGCTGTTCTATCTACACTATTTGTAGATGAACTTGTTAATCTGAATACTCTCTTACCTGTTCGCCATCTTGGATTAGATGTAGTATTAGGATCAGGTATTGCAAAAGTACCAGATACGGCACCATTAGCGTCTGTTGTTAAGTTACCACCTAATGCACCACCTGATGGTGTCACATAAGCAGTAATTGATTGTTCATCAAAGAAAGGATGAACTCTAGTATTAGGTCTCAAACCTTGAGCAGTAAATGTAATTGTTCTTTCTCTAATAAAAGGTACAAATGCAACAGAGATAACTCTATTACCTAAACTTTGTCTAACTGCTTGAGGAACTATTAATGTTCTAACGCCTGCTCTTGTTTGAACCACGTCAACATTTGTAGTTGTAATTCTTTGATTACCTGAGGTTGTTGTATTCGTTCTAGGATTACCTGACCATTGATCTTGCCATTCGTTCCATTCAGTTCCAACAGGTATTTCTGTCGTACTTGAATTATTTAAACCTCTATCTCTAGCAAGGTTATCAAATGATCCTGCTACATTAGCAACTATCTCAGGTGCTGTTCTAGTTTCTTTCCACTCATCAACAGGTGGATCTAATTCTATGTTTCCTATCCAATCAAATATTAAGAATGGATTTAAATTTTCTGTCGCAGTAGCATATGGGTTTTCCATAAATGTAGTTTCTGTATATGGTAAGGTAACTAAATCACCAGTCTTTTGATAATTTGCAGCCGTTCTATCAGCTTCTACTAATGTTGTCAAGTCATCATCTATTTCTTCTAATTCAATTACATCTTCATTAAATAATGTTCTACCTTCACCTCTACCTCTATCAATAGCAAGTTTGTAATCATTGTTGCCAACATCACCTACATTGTGACCAGTAAAGTTATCTACCACAAAACCATTTTTGAATCTATCAAATCCATCACTATCTTGTATTTGTAAAGATTGTGCGTCTGCTTCTAATAAAGAAAGTTGAGTATAATATTCTATATTTTTAATTCTGTTTTCTAAAGAAGATATATCCCTCATAGTGAATCGTTTATTATCTTCTTTTTTAATTACAACATCTCTGGTATCTAAAGTATATGATGGTATCTCTAGTGTTGCAATATGTAAATTACCATCCATCTCACCAGGTTCAATAGGATTTAAATCAGAAGCACCTTTTAATACTTTAATTCTTCCATCTCTAGTAATGAATAATTTGTCTATTCTATTTAAATAAAACTCTAAATCTGAAGTTATATCATTACCAAATTCAGGAATATCAATAGTTGAAGCACCTGTGCCATCATAAGACCTATCATCTGTACCACTATTAATTGTTGAAGCGTCATCAACTCTTGGTCTAAAATCTAATACATCTCTTAACTCAAATTTATTACCAGTTGTATCTGAAGTATAACTAGGAATATCTTCATAATCTATAACACCAGAATATGAGTCGACATCAAAATAATCTCCAGCACCATGTGAGAAAAAATCAAACTTGACAAGTAATCTTCCAGTAGGAACAATAGCGCCTGGTTTTAATTTAATTCTACCTATGTCATAGAAGTTATCTCTTTGACCTGTATCTAAATCAAATCTATCTGTAATATCTGTATCTGAAGCACTTGCAGTTGCACCAAAACCACTTGACATGTAAACATTTTCTAATTTAAACACATCAGCTTTTCCTAATGGTATAACTCCTGACTCAATTACTGATTGAGTATTGATATTAACCGTTGAATCATTATTAAGTGTTTTTGTTTTAGAGCCTGCAACTGTTCTACTTACTGTTGCAAGTATTTTAATTTTGTGACCATTAAAGTTTGCACCAAAGTCAAGGTTTAAAGTTTTACCTGTTGGTGAACCTGTTAGATTAAATATTGTATCGCCTTCATGGTTATTACCAGATAAATTTAAAGTATCTCCAACACCACCAGTACCACCAGAACCTGTTGTCATTATTGATACAGAAAAATCATTATTTGCTAAAGAAGCAAATGTTTCATTTGTTCCTGAAGTAATTGTAGCGTCACCATTTGATGACAATGTAGCAGTAAATTGTCTTCTTACATTAAAGTTTGTATCTGTTTGCTCAGAGTTTGCAGTTGTCTTTAACGTCTTAACCGTGTTATAAGGTAATTTAAATACTAATGAATTATTTTCAGGATTATTTAATAAAGCTCTTCTTCTTGTTAAGACAGCGGCAGTTGTGACATCTGAACCACCAACAGCAACTGTTAATGTTGCTTCTGTTTGTGATATAATATTTTGTACAATTCTTGTTATAGTTGAACCAGCATTATTTGTAAATGATATTGAGTCGCCTATTTTTAAATCTGTTGTAAAGTTTGTACCTTTACCTAAAAGTTGTTTTGAACTATTTGCAATTGAAATATTACCTGTAATAGTTTCATTTGTTGCATATGTATTTGTTAAATCAGCGTCAGCAGTATAAGTAGGAGAACCTGCCATACCTAATTGTTTGACAGCACTTACTTCTCTTGTTAAAAATCCTTTTCTACCAATAGTGTTTGCTTGAATTGTTGCAGTATTATTTGATGTTTGACCAACAATAGTTTCTCCTGCACTAAACTCACCTTTTACATTTGAAACTACAACAACACCATGTTTTAATGTAGGCATTGAAGAAGTTGAGGTTACAGCTTGAGCAGTAAGACCATCAGCACTAAACAATTCAAAAGTATTTGTTGTAGCGTTTCTTACACAATAAGTTCCTGCTGTGTATGCAGTAGAATTTATTTGAAATGAACCACCTGATACATTAATTTGTTGACCGTCTACAAATCCATGAGCATTTAAAGTGACAACACCAGGACTAGCACTTGTTATTGATGTTGCAGCTGCAGATTTTGTTGTAGATATAGATTGAACAACAGCAGTTGCGTTTGACGTTGTGCCTGTAATTATTTCACCAGTAGTAAATGATGTTGCTTCAATTGTGTTAATATGAGAAAACATTTCAATATCAAATAGAAAATGTTTCCATATATTACTTGTTGCGAAAATATCATTTGACTCAGTACCAGTTGAATATTCAAAACCTCTACTTTTTGCTCTACCAATTTGTGGCACAGTTGTACCAACTGTTGATACTTGCGTACCTCTAACAGCAGTAGCAGTATCATATAGATTAATATTTTTAAATGCAGCTACATCACCTGATACAAAACCTATATCAGGAGTGCCGTAAACATTGTTAACACTTACAAAGTTGTCAACTGTAAATCTTGTTTTATTATTATTTGCAGTATCAAAATCCCTAGCCTTTTCTACATCAATATAGAAAGTTGAAAGTATCTCAGCTTCATAACCTTTAACATATGCTTTAAATGGCGAAACACCAACTGCTAATAAAGCATTTGAAGCTGTACCACCGTCACCTGTTGTAGCGCCGTTTGTATAAATTCCTCTGTTGTTTCCTGATATAGCAGACTCTCTGACATCAAAATCAGGATTACTTAAAGTATAATCTCCTGACTCGTCAAATGTTCTTCTTGCTAATGTTTCTTCTAAAACAGCATACTCTGTTGCTCTCACCATCGTTCTAATAGCACCACTTTCAACTCTAGCAATTTCTATAAAATTTGAGTCTTCAGTAGAAGCTAAAGTTTTCTTTGCAAGTGCTAATGTAATTTTTAATCTATGAGCACCAGGTGCGTTTACGTTAGAAGAACCTTGAGCATTATCGTTTAATGAACTATCGTCACCAGGTGTTGTAAAAGCCTCTGTGACTTGTAAGCCAATTCTGTATGAAGGACTATTTGTATATTTATCCAGTATGATTGACTCTGAACTTACATTAACAAAAAAACCATTAATGTAGTAAGTGCCTGCTTCTACAGCAGCTGCAGAACCTGTTGCAGTTGTATCAACAACTACTGTTGGACTACCTGAACCTGAAGATGTTAAAGTTTCACCATCAGAAAATACTGTTGCTGTATTATTTGTACCTGTTTTTGTGTATTTAACAAAAAGTGTATCTGGATCAGTACCATCAGTTGCAGATACTTTTACAACGGTTGCAACCAAACCTGAAGTACCACCAGTCATTGTAGTGTTTAAATATGTGTCTAAAGAAGAAACTGATTTAGAGGATAACTTAACAGCATAATAATTAGTATCTATTGATAGTTGTCCTGGTAATATCATGGCACCAGATTTAAATAAATGGTCTCCCATTTTTTCAATCTGATTTTGAGTAATTGTTTGACTTTGTGTTAGCTCTCTTGCTTGAACAGCAAATGCTGGTCTAAACAATATTCTATGAAAATTCTTCGATTCTGAAAAATCATCATGGTATGGACTGACATTAAAATCAGTTGGTGATGGCATTACTTTTCTTCCTTATAATTAAAATTCAATGATAAGTTTAACATTTTCAGTTTGGTCAGTTGCCCTTGTAATAGGTGCTCTGTTTTCAATGTACATGACATCGCCAGAGTCAGCGTCTAATTCTGAAGCAGAATAACCTGAAGTAAATGAAGAACCATTTACAGTTGAACTGAAACTAGTATCTGGTGTACCTGTAGGTGTTGAACCTCCAACTCCTGACACTACATTAGCGCCAGAGAAAGCAGTTTGATTACCATTAGTATCTACACCCTCATCATTAAATCTTGTTTGAATATAATATAAAACTCTATTTGTTGAATCGTATTCTACAACTTTACCAACAGCGCCAGTAGTTGCCTGATTGATTTCTTGGTCAACAGTAAATGCACCTGGTGTTGGAGAAGAAGCAAATCTAATTGCCTTAGTTGCTCTTAATGTAGTTGCACTTGCAGCTGATCCACCCGAAGTTGGATCTCTTAATAATGCGACTCTTCTAAAATCGTTTGCAGCTGATACGTCTGAACCTGATCCTGATTCAACACCTTCAAATGATGTATTCAACATTACGAAAAATCCACCTAATTCTTTGATTGCGTTCTTACCATGACCACCTTTTGGTTCTACCATAATATCTATCTCAGCACCACTTAAACTTGTAGCACCTGCTGATACTATGTCAGCGTTTCTAATATATGCAAAAGTGTATCCTGTTCCTGGAGTTGTGATAGCCACTGCTGTCACAGCACCACCAGATACAGTCACAGTTGCGACACCAGAAGCACCGTCACCTCTGATTGCAACACCTGTGTGAGTACCATTTGATCCACCAGATCCTGCAGTTTTAATCTTTGCGATATTAACAGCACCATCTACAGCGGCTGCAGCTACAGTTGAGTTAGTTGCGACTGCCATAAAGTCTGTTGATAAAAAGTTTGCTTGTTGTGAAGCAGATAAAGTGTACATATATTTCCACTTGTATCCATCTCCAGTTGTTAAAATTGATGTTGAAGTGCCAGTAGGTTCAACTGTTGAAGCAGTATTATTATCATTTTCTAAACATTTGTAAACATTAAATGCGGAAGACATAACATAAAATGTTGAGTCAAATAGATTAGTTGCGCCAGAGTTTGCAGCCTGAGTGGTTGTACCACCTGTGACTCTTCTACCATAATCTGGTCTGTAATAATCATAAGTTGTTCCTGTTGTCCAGTTTCTTCTTGGTATTACAAATGAAGTATCTGAACTGGCTACTTTTTTAGCCGCTATTGCATCATCAAAAGTAAAAAATTCTGTTTCTATTGCGTCTGCTGGTGTTAAAGGTGCACTATCAGAACCTTCGTTATCTGTTCTACTATCACCTCTTGTTGATGTTGCGAAAGCCTGTGGTCTTCCTAACAACATGTAATACACATTTGCGCCTGACTCTGAAAAAGATTCAGAGAATTGCTCAGAATTGTGTATTCTAAATTTGTTGGTTACTATTGCTGGCATAATTGTCTTCCTTTACTTATATTTATAACGCAATTCTACTCTTATGTCGGTGTGACCGTAATATGAGATGGAATTGCCAGACTTGTTTTAAATCTCCTTGTTTCGTCTGATTGTGTCATTTGCATAAGAGCAGTATCACCATCTAGTGATGTGCCTGTTCCTATGATTTTTAGTTTATTTAATTCTTCTATTGTTAATCCTTTTATATCATTATCTTCATATAACATATTATCACCATCAGTTTCTTCTATAAGATGACCTGATCCTATACCTTCTTCTAATGCAATATGTATACCATCACTAAAGGTTCTAAATGCCTCTCTGTTTATGGTATTATATGAATATCCTGAGTATAAGAAACCTCTCTTACATTCTACACCCTCAATCGTAAATGAACCACCTGTTCTAAACTTAACTGTATAAGCTGCATTTATAGTCACGTCTCTAGTTGTAGAATTTAATTGAGGTGGCGTTGTACTGAAATTGAAATCAGGATCAACACCTACTAAAGGATTTGCTCTTAAAGATGTACCGTCACTTGTAGTTCCCAATCTTCTACCAAATAACGTAGTAAATATTGTTTTGATAACACCTTGTATTACCTCTAATACACCAGTATTTAATCCAGTCACATTTCTTAATTTAAGATCAAGTTGTGATTGTATGTTAACCTCACCTTGAAAGTAAAAACCAGCTGAGTGTAAAGTAGAAGAATAGGTATCTCTCCAGTCGTTTATTGAACGTCCTACTTTAATGATATAAGAATAATCCTGATAGACTAAACTATCTTGTATTCTCATTGTAGTTTCTGATATGTGACCATCCTGATTTATAAACCCACCATCTGTTGTAGCAACAACACCTACTGTTGCAGTAGCAGTTGCCTGATCGTGTCTTTTAATTGTAGCTGTCACACTAGCTGAACTTGTTATTGTGACATCTGTGCCAAACTCACCAGTTGCACCTGTTAATTTTAAAAAATTAGTATTTGTATCCCAAGAAGCAATTGTTGCTGTTATACTTGTAGAGCCATCTGATCCTGTAGCAGAAACAGTATGACCAACTGTAAAGTTATCACTTGCACCTGTGACTAACATGTAGATAGGTAAAGTTAATGATGGTGGACTAGGACTATCTTCATGCCCAAATCCTTGTTCGATAGTTTTTAAACTTAATATTCTTCCTATCTCAGCACCATATGCCTTTGCCGTTGCACTTGAACCACCTGAAGATGTAATTGTTAAAGTAGGAAAAGAAGTATAACCATTACCTGCGTCTATAATTCTAATGTCTGTTATATCCTCATTACCTGAACCTGCTTCTTGTACAATCTTATTGCCTGTGTATGGATCACCTCTTGTAGTTTCATCTTCTAAAACTATGTGGTCTGTCGCATCCATTCCTGTTGTATTAGCCTCTGGTGCGATACCACCATTGACTACTGAAACTTTTGCACTAGCATTACCTATACTAAAATTTACTACATCACCTATTGCATAACCACTACCAACACTATCTACTAAAACTTCTTCTATACTTCCTGAGCCTACGGTATCAACTTGAATAGTTGCACCAGTACCACCACCTGAAATTGCAACAACATCGCCAGAAGAATAACCACCACCATCGTTGTTTATAGATTTAGTTGTTATAATACCAGTTAATGTAGCAGTCACTAAAACATCTTCATCTGTATTATCTGTACCTGTTATATTTTGATCTACTACAAATGTACCATTGATACTATCTTCATTTAAAATCATTTCTACAATTGTTTCACCAGCGATACCAAACTTAAATACGTTTTCTACGATTGCAGTAGCCTCATTAATACTTCCATTACCTGCAACATTTGCTTGTGTAATAGTCTGACCTATAAGATTAGAAGTGTCTGAGGTTCCTACCTCAGTACATCTTAAAACTTGTTGTGTATCAAACTTACCATCTGATACTCTTATCATCTGTTCTTTAGGTAAAGTCACTTCAGCATTTTCATTGAATAATAATTTAAAGAAAACCTCTGTTGCTCTCTTTGTACCTTTTGCTCTATAAAGTGATTGTATATTTTTTATTAATTTTCTTTTATCAATACCACTATCTAACTTATCTGGTATAGATTGTAAAAAAGAGTTTCTAAATTTTGTTAAGAAACCTTGTATAGTTTTATCAGGATCAGGATAGTCTAAAAGTTGTTGAATATTTTGAACTGGGTTTGCTCTATAAGTTGAGATTGTGGCCTCAGCGCCTGAAGTTGCACCTACAATTAATTCACCCTCTATAAATTTATTTTGTGCTGATATGTATAGTTTAGAATTATTATCTATGTCTTCAACTATAACAGTTGCAGTTGCACCAGATGTCTGTCCTGTTATGGTCTCTAAATTTTGAAAGTCGCCATAACTTGTATCTTCTAATAATAGATTATCACCACCATCTAATCCTTGTTGATTACTACCATCTAATTGTAATACACTAATAATACCTGTTTGTGTCTCTAACTGAATAACATCTGGATCACCTATGTTTGTCAGCGTTAACTCTGCTGATTCCATAAACGTGTAATATGATTTTACAAATTCTAAAAAATATGGATGGTCATCAAGCACAAAATCAGGTGCTTGTTGATTAATAAGATTTGAGATTTTATCATCAAATTTTGCCATCGTTTTTAATAACTAGAAGTTGTTGAGTAGCCGATACCAGCGTTTGCAGAACCACCTACTAGTGTGTCTGCCTGTACCGTAAAGGTACTATTTGCTACATCTATATCAATCACCTGTGCCCTTACAGGAACAATATCATTTGAACTAGGAGTAACCGTTAATTCTATTACACTTGAAGCCTCATCTCTAATGTTTTCGATACTTGTCATAGTTAAGGCATTAATTGCTACAGCACCACTTGTATAAGTTATAGTACCTGCTGTGTTATCTACATATGTTCTTACTGAACCTACTAGGTAATATCTTCTAACATTACCTTGTCCATCATCATCAAAGAAA
>Ga0181395_1000037_pt1 | contig 44997 bp, 58 predicted proteins | sample 18SPOviralmetaG_FD_130124 | JGI IMG/M metagenome (GOLD analysis project Ga0181395, IMG submission 130124) | Marine viral communities from the oligotrophic San Pedro Time Series (SPOT) site, San Pedro Channel, CA, USA - 18 SPOT_SRF_2010-12-16 | ecosystem: Environmental > Aquatic > Marine > Strait...
CACGGCAGCCATTGAGCTGTCATCTCGCTACAGCATTAACGTATCAACAGCATGTGGCGTCATCGCTGCATTGTCTCCACGTAATAAGTGGACGCGCAACTTACTTGACGCTGAGAACTTGATCAATGTGTTTTGCACAGCTGGCGCTGATGCATGCAATGAGGTCAAGGTCTGCACGTTCGGTAAGAACAAATCAAAGGCAATCGCTGTTCTCACCAAGGACTCGACCAACCTCGATGACATCGAAAGCATTCTGTCTGGCCCCAAGCTTAAGGAGTTCTTTCGGTGCATCATCGGTCAAGATGACGTGTGCATCGATGGCCATGCATATTCGATATGGTTTGGCGATCGAATCACACTCAACAAAGTGCCTTCTATTGGAGTCAAGCTGCGGCGCAGCATCAAGCAGGATTACCTAGCTGTCGCTGATGCAAACAACTTGACCGGCTATGAAGTCCAAGCCATCACTTGGGTTTGCCATCGGCGGCTGCACTCTGTTGCTTGACTGTTGCACTAGCAAAACCTTTGTGCTACCATTCCACTAACGACACCTTTGCACCATGCAACGCATCACTAACAACATGATTCAGCACAGGCTGGATGAAATCAATGAGTTAATGCAAACTCCCATCGAAACCTTTTTTGATCGCAAGCATGTTGTAGGTAACATCCATACTTATGACAACGCAGTGGTGCAGACAAAAAACGAGTCTGGAGGCATCGCTTACCTAGCTCGAACGTCCACTAAGCGTGAGGCCTATGAGCACCTTGTAAGCATGTGCGAAACAGTTCGCCAGTTCCGCTTGCATCGTGGCATCTAGTTTTCAACCATTCCACTAACGACATTATTCCACTAATCATGTTCAAAGTTCAAATCCTGTTCAACAACGGCTGGCGTGATCTCACTTATCCCAACCATAAGGACTGGGATCAAGCCGTTGAGCTGTTCACGTTCTACATGCAGACATGGACTGACAACGACTACCGCATCGTTTCAGTCTGAATCTTTCCACTAACGATACCATTTCACTCTAGACATCATGACCGCTTCCCCAATGCTGTTTGGCAAACCATCTGGGTTTGACATCAAGGACTACAACATCATGCGCAGTGCTTGCATGTATCAGTTTAATTACACCTATTCACAGTTGTTCGGTAAGAAATACTGGGAATTGTGTGCATTGTTGTACAACGATGACGCATCAGTTCACTATTCAATCACAGGCAAGAAACGTCATTGGTTGAGAATGCAGGCTGACAAGTTGGTCGAGTTCTTTGATCTTTATGAGGGTTGATAGATGTCTGATGCATTGCCTGTTGCTCAATTCATTGATTATGTCTGGAGTTTCTATGCTCCAGATTCAACCCTTTATCCAATCGTAGGTTTTACCTATAACCAATGCATCGCGGGTTGTCTTGCACTATCACTAACAGATGAATATGCTGGTGATACATACGACCGTGAAAGAGTGCGCGACATTGTATGCGAACTCTACAAACTAAAAGCTAGTTAATGAGGGCTACGGCCCTCTCTTTTTTTTTACAAGGTTCACACTCACACCAGGGACGCACACACAACCGCAGATCCTCATGCGGAATACAAGTCTGATCAAGGACTCATGCACATTTTTGGCATGAAGCTTTACTCGCCAAGGTGACTATGGCCAGAGCTGGTTAGGCGCGAGAGCCACAGCATCAGTCACACGAGTGGTTCGTTCCACTCACCGGACGCACATGGTTGTTGATCAGCGGTTCGATTCCGTTGGCGTCAATTGCTACGCACTGAGCGTGGCTTATATCATCATGGACTTCGCACAAATGCACGCTCTCAAACAGGCAGACCCTAAGTATCAGAAATTTTCATCTGATATCACGGCCACATCGCTAGAAAAGCGCAAGATCAATGGCAAGCAATGCATTGCCATGCGTGAGATCTGCCAACTTGACCATGCAATGGACCTACTAAGGAGTAAGTCCTTTGACTGCGAGGTCACATCAGACAAGACTGATAAGGTCCTAATTAAATCAACCGGCCAGGACGGAGAGTGTTGGTACTGGACTTACCACAATGGAGCTGAGGAGATTGAAAAGATCATGATACAAAAATGTATCAAGGTCGCTAATCTCGCTGTTCAGTGGGATGTACTGACTGAACGTATTGCTTCACTCAACAAGGACCAAGACGAATACGGCGACAAACTTGTGAAAAAAGCAGAAGCTAAGAAGACTGATAAAGAGGCAATTAAAGGTTGATGAGATATCAGATTCTGTACACATATCACGGGACCAGGGTCATGCCTGGTCTCAGTAATGTGATTGCGTGCGATTTCGTAGATGCACGGTCGCACATGGAAGCACATAGCAAGGGCACAGCTCTTGCATGTGGTTATGAACGTGTCGCACAAGTTATCCCATTAAATGACTAAAGCAAAATCACTCGATGATGATTACTTCATCCGCAACGCCATTTACTGCTGGCTTCATTACATGCCAGTTAGTCACAAATGGGCTCCAATCTATCAAGAACTTCTTACTAGGGAGAGTTTCAATGTCAAGTCCACCTCACCCAGACCTGCACGAAGACGTAAGTCTTCACAATCATCCGCTACGTGAATACAACGTAACACTTTCTAGTGGGGAGGTTATTTATATCCTCGCTCGAAGTCCTATGCAAGCCGCATATGGTGCATTGGAACTGGCCGAAGAAAGAAACACAAACCTTATAAATGTACGTATAACCGATGAGTGGCAAGAAGAAGAGTTACTTCCCTAATAATTGGAAAGAATACAAGGACGCAGACCCTGAATTGTTCCTTCCGCATACCTTCTTAGAAGTTATGGACTGGAAGGTTGCAGGGTGGGAGTTACCCAGCAGCGTTAATTGCATTATTCGCACCACTGACCTCGCTACAAAAAAGGTCAAAGAACATGTTTATAGACGCAAATATGCGGCTGATAACAAGATTGTTCAACTTTTAAACAACAAAACACACGAATTCACCGTAGTCACCCATGACGCACAGCATTACGTCGGACCTAGACCCCAAGATCATGACGATGAAGAGCTTTAACTTGCTTTGCGACACTTTGCAAGAAGAAATCTGCAATCATCCGCATAAAGATGAACTTCTTAATCTAATTGAGTCACAAATGCTTGATGAATGTAACTTTAGTTACTTGAAATAGCAGATCTATGTGATCTACAGTTTTAAAAGTTCGCACTATTCGGAGCATCTTTTGAAGCGAGTCAATTTCAACATGCCCGAAGAATGCCATGCATTACTCAAAAGTGTTTTAGCTCTAAAGGGTAAAAACATGGGTGAGTATATCTACGAATGTGTAGTTGCGGATTTCAACAAACAATTTTATGAAGATAAACAAGTACAGCAGTTGGTTGTAGCTGGCACACATCGACCTGGGAGCAACGCTTACCGTCTCAAGGAATCACTTCTAAAGGCAAACGAACCCACTTAAAACGCGCACTATTGGATCCAGTGCATCTATGCACTAAAAGCATAGGTTGCTCTAGTGTAGTGGTGTCCCACATCACACTAGGAAGGTGGACCCACTACGCGATCAATGTACGGACGCTCGTCTTGAGCAAGTACACAACGCCTTTGAGCTGATACGCCTGCTGGATCGTGAGATGCCAGGCCAGGTCGTGTCTTGCTTCCTTTATGTGGCATCACATGACAAATGTCATAACAATGCCATGTCTATGGAACTGGGGCTAACGGCTGCCTCAGCTAGTCGTGTCACTGACATTCTCAGTTGCGGCAGACCAGGGCGTGAAGCTGACGGTCTAAACCTTATCGCTAAGGATACAGACCCCACAAATCGACGCAGGCAACTGCTCACACTCACGCCTGCAGGCAAGACCCTTGCCAAACAAATGAAAACCATGATTTATGGCTAAATCCTTCACTTGGGGTGAAGCCGTAGAAGAAACATTGCGAACACGTTCAACGTGGCGTAATGGATCAGGGCGCAAGCCTGCGATCATCAACTGCGGCCATTTCACCCGACACCAGGGACTCTCTTTCCCTTGTGATCGCATCAACATCACTGTCATGGAAGACCTTGGTGTAGAGCTAGAAGAAGAGGGCAAGAGTGATGCAACCATCAACCGTGTCACCTCAGCCGTCTCAACAGTTCTGCACCACTGCGCCAGACGTGAGCTTTGTAGCAATCCTCCTTCGTTTTCAAAGCGCAAGGAAGATGAACATCGTCTGTCTTACCTAACCAAGGACCAGTTCTGGCGGCTGCATGCTGCTGCTTTGGATCCATATGGACGTAAAGACCTCGCGGACATCATGGCCGTGGCTGCCTTTACAGGCATGAGACAGGGTGAACTGCTCAAGCTCAAGTGTCGTGATGTATCACTTGGCGAGGGTCTGATCCACGTCGGTGGTCTTCCTGACCAGCGCACCAAAGCTCGTAACTACAGGGCCATTCCAATTCATGAACGTATCAGCTCGATACTTTCTGAACGTTTGGAATATGCCAATCCAAATGTGCGGATCTTCGGTGACGAATGGGCTGACAAAGATCAACTCTTACGTGCCTTTAAAAAGGTGCGCAAATATGTTGGTTATGAAGAGTGCTTTGTGTTTCACACATTGCGCCATTCGTTTGCAACGTGGCATGCGGAAGCAGGCACACCAATGCGAACATTAATGGGCTTATGTGGCCACAAAAGAGTTGAGACAACCTTGCGCTATGCAAGGCACACAGATCAGGCCGCAGTCCAGGCCATGAGTGCCATTTGATCCATTGACCCAAATAACTTTTATCAGTAAAATTGACGAGTAACACACACACCTTGGAGACAATGGACGAGGCGACCTACTTGGTCGCAACCAGGCTTATCGAAGCCATGGAACTTGATACCGGTGCCAAGGACGAATCAGTAAAACACTCTGATTGGTTCAATGGCCTGGTCGATCACCTAATCGAACACGAAAAGGCGATCTAGGCGTGACTACCACCCCTCCCTGCTACACTCGTATCAGGCTTTGGTACTCCATTCTTCTCAGTCTCACGATTGTTGAATCACTGGAATCCATTGCTACGACCACGCGGATGTGGCGGAATTGGTAGACGCGCTAGTTTCAGGTTCTGGTTGTGACTAACTTCCACTAGCGAAATCATTTTACACAAGGCTGGGCACATCGCCTGGCCTTTCTTCTTTTTGGACCGTTCCACTAAGAAAGATATCTACATCCCAGTTCTAACGTGCATTTTCAGTGACTTTATTTGCTGACATTGGTGCTCAAATTAAGCTTGAGCGAGAACAAATCAAACGAGGATTGGAGAACCTTCACTCCAATACATCAAAGTTAGAAGACAAGAGCTATGCCAGTGCCAGTGTTTATGGTGTCGCGTCAATTCAAGAGCTTGTTCCACTAGTAGTGAGACAGATCAATGAGACAAACCACCGCATACATGAGCGTAAAACTGGTCAAGCATTCGCAGAAATTCATCAGTTCTTGAACCTGTTGGATGCTGAATCTGCGGCTGTGTTGGCATCAAAAATTACATTTGACAAGGTTTTCAGCACTAAACCCAAGGCAAACCAGGTTGCACATGTGACCGATGCCATCGGCACAGCCTGTGAAAACGAGTGCATGCTGCGCCACTACGAAGCCAAGGTTCCTGGCCTGCTGCACAAGCTGCAAGAGAACTATTGGCACAAGAGCTGCGGCACTGACCAAAAGGTCACAATCATCAAAACCCTGATGGGTCGTTATGACGTGCCGAAATGGCATGCATGGGGCAGGGCCAATCGGGTCAAGCTCGGTGGTTGGTTGCTGGACTGCATCTGCCAAGCCAGTGGCTGGTTCACCCTTGACATGCGCCAAGAGGGTAAAAAGCGCCAAAACTACGTGGTGCCCACACCTGAGTTCATGGTCATCAAGGACCAGGTGATGGCTACGGCTGAGCTATTCAGCCCAATTGCTTGGCCCATGATCGTTGAACCAAACGACTGGCAGCCTGACGGAACAGGTGGTGGCTACATCCTTAATGAGGTCATGCACGGCAATGAAATGGTTCGCCGGGGCAATCCGCAGTGTATACAGGGAGAAACACCAATCAACTTTCTGAACCACATTCAGAAGGTTGCATACACTCTCAACCCCTTCATTGTTGATGTCGCAAGGACGCTGCAAAAGAGGGGGATTGCAGTGGGTAAGTTTATCCCTGTTGTTGAAACACCTCTACCACCCAAGCCCGTAGATATTGCTGACAATGTTGAGTCCCGTAAGGACTACAGACGGCGGGCTGCAGAGGCGATGAATGTCAATGCACAGCAGTTCAAGCGTTCGTGTCGTACACGGATGACAATGAATGCTGTTGATGTATTTGAACAGTACGAAAAGTTCTATATTCCATGGTCATTTGATTACAGGGGTAGGGTTTATCCTATTCCTGCATTCCTTACTCCTCAAGATACAGACTACGGCAAATCACTGCTGAAGTTTTATCATCAAGCACTGATGACACCTGAAGCAGAAGGATGGTTGGCATTTTCTGTAGCTACCACGGCGGGTTTGGATAAAGACACCATGGAAGACAGACAGAAATGGGTCAAAGAGAATCTTTGGCTTATCGAGGCTGTTGCTACTGACCCCATTGGCAACCTTTCCACTTGGGAAGGTATGGACGAACCTTGGCAGTTCCTTGCTGCATTTGATGAGTACTATCACACCTGTATTTTGTGCGATAGAAACTACACAACCCTCCCAGTGGCCGTAGATGCCACCTGCTCTGGGCTCCAAATCCTGGCAGGTCTCGCCCGCGATGCATCTACTGCAAAGTTGGTAAATGTTTTACCTAGTGATAAACCACAGGATGCATATAAAGTCATAGCTGAAGAAGCTAAACCAAGCATTCCTGAAAGTGTCAAACCGTACTGTGATCGTAAGATGACAAAGAGAACGGTTATGACAATTCCATATAATGCTAAGCCTTATTCTAATCGAGGCTATATACGTGAAGCTTTAAAAGATAAGGGTGTAGAAGTAGAGAAAGATGACCTGACTGCAACTGTTAAAGCTGTCAGGGATGCAATGAATGTCATTGTTCCTGGCCCCATGAAGGTCATGAAATGGATTGAGTCAGAGGTCAGCAAAGCTATTGATAGGGGACTGAAAGAACTTACATGGGTCACACCATCTGGTTTTGTTGTCACTCAGAAGCTGATGAAGAAGCAAATTCAAAGGATTGAATTACAGCTTTTGGGCAACTGCAATATATTTGTTGCTACAGGAGATAAAAACGAAGTAGATAAATCACACCATAAAAATGCAACTGCTCCCAATTTAATTCATTCACTCGATGCAAGTCACCTCTGCTTATCTGCACTACGCTTCAACGCTCCGTTGGCCCTCATACACGACTCGGTTTTATGTCGTGCTACTGACATGTCTGTTCTTTCAACCCTTGTTCGTGAGACATACATGCACTTATTTGCGGAACATGACTACCTGAAGTCATGGGCTGAACAGATCGGAGCTGAATCCGAACCACCGATTATTGGCACTTTGAATCCTGAGTCAGTAATTGAATCCACCTATTTTTTTTGTTAATGACACGAAACACATTTGTAACCGAACAGCCTGTAGTCCTTGAAGGGTATCAGGCTGTATTGAAACCGTCTAAGTTTGGATATTCTTTGTCTGCCATTGTTAGTCAAGACATTGTTGACAAACTAGAAGACGACAGAGTTGAATCATTGAAGTGGGCTGAGTCAAAACTCAAGAATCCAAAAAGGTCAGTTCTTAGACCTGAACCTTGGGAAGAAGTTAGTGATGGTCAGTACAAGGTTAAGTTCTCTTGGAATGATGACAACCGACCACCTATTGTTGATACAGAAGGAACAGCAATCACAGACGTGAATGTACCTGTGTATTCAGGTAGTCAAGTTAAACTTGCTTTTTACCAAAAGCCTTACATCCTTAAAGATGGTGTCACCTATGGATCTAGCCTGAAACTTAAGGCTGTCCAGATTGTCACTATTAATGGATCAGCAGGTGTAGATATTGGTGACATGTCTACTGAAGATGTAGCTGCACTGTTTGGAACTACTGCTGGCTATAAAGCATCTGAACCGAATGTCATCCCCAATGACGCCACCAATAATGAGGATGATTTCTGATGGTTGAATTTAACGTCGAAAAAGATTCAAACACTGGCCTATACAAAGGCACACTGACAGTGAACCTCCCTGAGCTGACTGCTATCCGTTACAAGGCAGACCGCAACGATTTCAAATATGAAATGCGTAATGCGATTAGCGAGATTGTAGGAGAGATCATCGAAAAAGGTATTGATGACTGATGGCATTTAGGTCAGGACTAGAAGAAAAGGTTGCTGACCTTCTAGTTGATCTGGGTATTAAATACGAATATGAAACTACCAAAGTCGATTATGTTATATCTCATATCTATACTCCTGATTTCGTACTTCCTAACGGCGTAATTTTAGAGTGCAAAGGATATTGGGATGCAGCTGACAGGCGCAAGATCAAGACAGTCAAACAACAACATCCTGAGCTTGATCTTCGCATGGTATTTCAGTCACCCTTTAATACGATCAGCAAGAAATCAAAGACTACTTACTCAAAATACTGCGAAAAATTAAACATTCCATGGTGTTCTTTTGCAAGCATACCAATTAAATGGCTCGTCTGAGTCTGAATTTGTAAGGCACATACCGTGTCCTGAATGTGGCTCGTCTGACGCTAACAGCGAATATTCAGACGGCCACGAACACTGTCACAAGTGTGGTTATCACACATTTGCTGACTCCACCGTTTCTCACAATCATCAAGTGCATCATGTACAACTTGAAGGATCAGCCGGAAGGTTGCAATCCAGAGGTATTTCAGAAAAAACCTGTGAACTATTCAAAACCTACAAAGATGGTCAAGGCCTCTTACGCCACTATTATTTCAACAGTGATGGCAAGGTTGTCGGAGCAAAAGTAAGAACTAAAGACAAACAGTTCCGCTGTGAAGGCGAAGTGTCATCCCTGTTCGGGATGCAGAACTTCCGTCACAAAACCACCAGTAGAGCCTCGAAACTCGTTGTTGCTGAAGGCGAGATGGATGCAATGGCAATCTGGGAGTCACAACCCAACTGGGATGTAGTTTCTATACCAAATGGTGCTCCAGCTGCAAAGAAAGCATTCCAAAAAAACTACGAGTGGATTAACCACTACGACAAAGTAGTCATTTTCTTTGACAACGACGAAGCAGGCCAGAAGGGCGCTAAAGAAGCAGCCAGTGTGTTACCACCTGGCAAAGCTTTCATCGGCTTTCTAGAGGACTACAAGGACGCCTGTGAAGCTCTGGCTGACACTAACAGCGAAGCAGTCAGAGCTGTTTGTAATTACGACCATGCTCAATATCAACCTGACGGCATTGTTGATGCCAAATCCCTCCTTGATCTCGTTACCACACCCTCACCACCAGCAGACCATGACTACCCATTCCAAGGTTTACAAAACAAGCTACACGGGATCAGGTATGGAGAGCTTGTCACGATTACTGCAGGCTCTGGGATCGGAAAAAGTTCCTTTCTCAGAGAAATATGTACTGACCTTCTCAACAAAGGCGAGCGGTGTGGGTACTTGGGTCTTGAAGAATCTAATCGAAGAACAGCTCTTGGACTCATGTCGGTCGCCGCTAGAAAACCTCTACACCTCGGAGAACAACAACGAGGCGAGCTAGTCGAAATCTTCGATAGCACCATTGCTAAATGGAACTTACATCTCTTCGATGGCTTCGGGTCTTATGACCCAGACCATATCTATAACCGCATTGAATACATGGCGGCTGGCCTGGAAACAAAGGTCATCTTCCTTGATCACTTAAGCATTCTTTTGTCTGGTCTTGAAGGAGACGAACGACGAATGATAGACACCACTATGACCAAACTAAGGTCACTTGTGGAACGTACAGGTATTTCACTTTTTTTGGTATGTCATACAACTACACCACCTAATGGACAATCACACGAAGAGGGTGGACGTGTACAACTCCGATCTCTCAGAGGTAGCAGAAGCATTGGCCAACTCAGCGATGGAGTTATCGCCCTCGAACGCGACCAACAGAGTGATTCTGAACGGAATGCTACGACAGTGCGAGTCCTTAAAAATCGCTATTCAGGCGAAGTTGGCGAAGCTTGCCAACTGATCTACGACCTTGATACTTGTAAATTTAATGAAACTGAATCCGATCCCGAGTTCGATCCAACGTCAGATTTTTAAAGCTGAACAGGATGCTTACAAAAAATTGATTGCTGATTTCCAGAAATCAAAACTACACAGACCAAACCCACCTACACCTGAAGCAATCAAGAAAGCTCAGTTTGTAGATAAAACCTACCACTGGAACAATGCTGGTATTCGATCTAGAGACCAACGGACTACTTGATGATGTTACCCAGGTCCACTGTCTTGTTATTTATGACAGCGAAGCTGACCAGACAGTGCATTACAACGATCAAGGCAATGAAGAACCAATTGTCCGTGGTGTACAAAGACTGGAAGATGCTGACATTATTGTCGGTCATAATGTGTTGGGCTATGACCTACCCGTTTTACATAAAATTTATTCCTGGTTTGATCCAAAAGCATTAGTGATTGACACACTATTGCTCTCTCGTTTGTACCACACAGACATGTTGGATATTGACAAACAGAGAGCTGTACCAAACATGCCTTTGCAACTGTATGGCAGGCACAGCCTCGAATCATACGGTCACAGATTACGTGAGTACAAAGGTGAGTTTGGAAAGACAACTGACTGGCAGCAGTGGTCACCAGAGATGGAGACGTACTGCGCTCAAGACGTAAAAGTTACCACCAAACTATGTCACCATTTTCAAAAATACCTGAGTGGGTGCTACTAGAGCACGACGTTGCCAAAATCCTTACACAACAAGAAATACATGGATGGTATTTTGATGAACGCGCTGCATGGAAACTTGCATCGGCTCTCAGAAAAAGGCTTGAAGAAACTACTCAGCTACTACATAACAGGCACCCTTTCGTTGCCGGATCACTATTCACTCCTAAACGAGATAATCGGACCCAAGGCTATGTCAAAGGCACTGGTTGTACCGAAAAACACGAACACTGTGGCACCGTTATAGATGTCGAACAGTGTTCATTTACACGTTTAAAGGAAACTAGTACAACAAGTCGAGATCATATTTCATGGATTCTACAGACACACTACGGTTGGGAACCAACTCAGTTCGCAGCCAAAACAAAGAAGCCGATCATCGACGAGGTGATACTCAAAGAGATCGGAACAGAAATCGCGCTGCAGTTTCTGACATGTCTCGATATTACGAAGAAATTGGGGATGATCTCCGAAGGCGTGAACGCATGGCTGAGGCTATGTACGAATGCTAACCGGATACATCATCATGCAAGTGTGGGCACGAACACACATAGATGCAGCCACCGTAAACCAAATCTCGCACAGACGCCAAGTGAACATGAATTTAGAGAACTCTTCCAAGCAACACCAGGCCAAGTCATGGTTGGTGCTGATCTTGCTGGCATCGAACTTAGGATGCTCGCTCACTACCTTAGTCCTCTTGACTCAAATAGGTATGCAGATATCCTCCTCAATGGCGACATTCACCAAGTTAATGCCGACGCCATCGGCGTTACTCGGAGACAAGTCAAAACCATCAGCTATGCCTTCATTTATGGAGCCGGCAACGCCAAAATTGGGCTTTCCTATGACTCTCAACTAAGTGAAAAACAAGCTGCAAAGAAAGGCAAAGAAATTAGAGAAGCGTTTGTCAACGCTATTGATGGACTGTCGCAACTATTGGAAGCAGTTAAAAAGAAAGCTTCGGAGAAAGGGTTTCTTCTAAGCATTGATAAAAGACCAATCAAAGTAGACAGTCCTCACAAAGCTTTGAACTATCTTCTGCAGTCATCAGCGGCAGTGATAGCAAAACGCTGGATGGTTATTAACAACGAAACTATTAAATCCACTGGGCTGTGTGCATCACAGCTTGCATTTATACATGACGAATTACAGTACGAGTGTGCCCCCGAGCACGCCGGAGACTTATCAACATCCCTGGTATACGCAGCAGCAGCTGCTGGAGAGCACTACAACCTCAGAATCCCCATCGCAGCCGAAGCTAAGCACGGAAATAGCTGGGCAGAAGTCCACTAAATTCTGCAACAATAGAGCCGGAGATATCTGCGAATACTTTGTTGCTGTAGAAGCTTGGAAACGTGGTGCAGAAGTATATATGAATGCCGGTTGTTCAGGTGATGTTGATCTTGTATTACGTATAGACGGTGCAATGTACCCAATTGATGTCAAAGCTTCAGTCTGGGATAAAGAAGGACACTGGAGGGCTTCCAACAATTCGAAGGTTTCTGAAGGTGTGTGGGCACTCAACGTTGACCCTAATGATGCTGGGTATTTAATTAGATGGCCGAACATGCATGGCGTTAAGCGAAATGCTAAAACTAAAAGATATACCTGTCCACCTGGCTTAGAGGAATTTTGGGATTGAAACTATTAATTGATGCTGATTACATTGTATATAAAGGATGTGCTGGTGCCGAGGATGAGATTGATTGGGGTGATGATGTCATCACTGTTGTCAGTAAATTTTCAGATGCAATGGCTTTTGTGTCACGGGACCTAAGTAAAATTAAAAACAAGTTTATGTGGGACACACCAGAAGTGGTGCTGTTCTTCAGTGACTCTAAGAATTTTAGGAAAAAAATTTACCCCGATTACAAGGGTCATCGAAATAGAAAGAAGCCCTGTGGTTATCGCCGCGTAATTTCAGAACTCAGCAGACAGTATGAGGTAATCCGTTTACCTGAACTAGAAGCTGATGATGCTATGGGTATCTACGCTACCAATCATCCTGGAAACATTATCGTTTCACCTGATAAAGATATGCGCCAGATACCTGGCAAGCTTTACAACATGGATGAAACAGTCACAATCACACCTAAAGCAGGCGAACAGTGGCATTACATACAGACATTGGCAGGGGACCAAACCGATGGATACTCTGGAGTCCCCGGAATTGGAATCAAACGAGCAGTCGCTTTGTTTGAAGAGCAAGGATATAACTGGAAGACTGTAGTACAAGCATTCACAGATAAAGGTCTGACTGAAGACGATGCCTTGATGAATGCACGACTTGCAAAGATCCTTACTAATAAAGAATATGACGGACAAGTCATTGATTGGACACCCTCCACCTCCAGTGATTGAACTGACGATGGAGCAACAATTTAAGTTAAGGCGGTTGGATGATCTGCTGCCTAAGGCTGATAAAGATGACCTAATTACTTTACTTCAAGCACTACAACATCAAAATTTTGTGCTTGCTAATACCGTATCCAACCTAGTTAAACAATGGCCGACTCACCAGCCTATTACACCCGAGGCACCATCGAGTGCTGGGACTTCATTAGAGACCAAGAACTGAATTATCACCTTGGTTGTGCAGTGAAGTACATCTGCCGTGCTGGGCATAAAGACAGCAAAGAACAAGACATAGAAAAAGCAATCCACTACCTACAAAATGAGCTACAGCACACATATGCAGACTCAGAGCTTGATGGATCAGGCGGAAGAGTTCCGAGCAGCGTATTCTCTCTCCCAGAACGGTACTGAAGTACGTGACGTACAGAAAGCACTGATCGATGAGGAATGGAGTGAGTTCCACGAGGCTTATCACTTCAAAGATCAGTCAGAACAACTGAAAGAATTAGCTGACCTTGTATATGTTGCCTATCAAATGGCTGCATCACAGGATTGGGATCTGGACGAGGCTATGCGTCGTGTCCATGAATCAAATATGTCGAAGCTTGGTGAAGATGGCAAACCTATCTACCGAGCAGATGGAAAGGTTCTAAAAGGACCAAACTACAAACCACCTTATTTGAATGATCTAATTATCGAATGACCACATCATATATCTCACGTACTGGACGTGTACAAAACTGGATGGATGATCCAGCAGGACGATTGCCGGTATCTTGTACGGTTTTTGTTGTAGAAAATGAGTTATCTGGACCTGAAGGTTTGGAAGCATCATGGCGCTACGCAAGTCACGGACTACGCTATGGCGCAGGAGTTGCAATACACCTATCTAAACTAGATCCTAAGGGTACAATTCGTCCATCTGGTGTCACTGCTAGTGGCCCAGTTTCTTTTGGAAAAATTTATTCAAGTCTCAATGAAGTTATACGTAGAGGTGGTCGATGGAAAAATGGAGCGATTGTTCTTCACCTCGACCTCTCGCACCCCGACGCTCTGGAGTTTATTACTGCATCAAGACAGGAACTACCGTGGGTGAAACGCTGCATCAACATTACAGATGAGTGGTGGAGAGATTGCAAGTTCAAACCTGACTTGCTATATGGAATTAAATCAGGGGACATCTGGCTAAACAAAGTTAAGTATGACAATGAAGGAAAACGAATCCGAGGAAATGTATGCCTTGAAGTATATCTGCCCTCACGCGGAACATGCCTGTTGCAACATATCAACCTGGGTGCCTGTGTGTACAGGGACATCCCAAAAGCTTTCGTTCAAGGTATGCAGGAGCTGTGTGAACTCCACGGTAAAACTGGTGTTGGCACTTCAGGAGAGTATCTCTCCTCAGACGTGGACAGACAAGTTGGACTTGGAATGCTCGGGCTCTCCAACCTCCTACGGCGGTACGGCGTAACCTACGAACAGTTTGGTGTTGCTCTAGACCAGTACATCGAAGGCAAGACAGTTAAAAGTCCTGCTTATAAACTTGTCTATGCAATCGATGAAGGTATTAATAAAGCTGCTTACATTGCGAGGCAGAACGACATGGTACGTGCATTTGCTATTGCTCCCACTGCCAGCTGCAGTTACCGGAGCAAAGATCTAGATGGTTACACCTGTACACCAGAAATTGCACCACCAGTTGGCCGGACAGTAGACCGCGATAGTGGTACGTTCGGTGTACAAACATATGAATATGGCGATGTAGAAATCGCTAGTGAAGTTGGTTGGGACAACTATAAACGTGTTGCTGATGGCATCATGATTTTGCTCAACCGCACAGGACTTCTTCACGGGTATAGCTTCAACAGTTGGAGTGATGTTGTCACCTATGACAACGCCTTTATCGAAGAGTGGCTCAGGTCTCCGCAAACATCTCTTTATTACTCATTGCAAGTAATGGGAGACACACAAGATAAGTCGGATGCTTACGCTGCTCTAGATGAAGCAGAGGTTGATGATTATCTTGCGTCACTTTTAAATAATGAACCCGCATGTGATTGTCAAGAATGAACCCTTATGAAAAATTACTAGCGCGTAAGCGCAAATGGACACCAGTCCAAACAGAAGCTGGTGCAGTGTTGGAAGGAGCTGAAGAAACTATTTTTAGAGCCTTGGCATTGCGCAGCATGGAACTACCCGTTGGAGATTTTATTACTGATGCTTTGGCCATTGATGTACCGCCGCTCGCCCGAGAGCTACTCATCTCAAATGTACGGGATGAAGAGAATCACGACGTGGCACTTGGTTACATCGCCAATGCTTATGGCGTTGACGTACAAGCTGAAAAAGAAGCCTTGGCGTTACAGCAGGCTTGGATTGCGCATCCAGATCACACGATCACCAAAGCAATGGTTGCCGAACGTGCAATTTTCTTTGTACTACTCCCGTTCTTTAGAGCTGTTGGTGACTCTGGTATGCGAACAGTCTCTGCGGACATTAGCCGAGACGAACAAATTCATGTCGCAACGAACAGCCTTGTCTGCAAAGAACTCGGACTGGACATCAGTCCATCCTTAGACAAACTACGTAAAGCGACAATCAACTGGGTAATGCAACCTCTTGCGTATACCAGTACCGATAGAAAATTGTCGAAAAAATTTTGGTTAGATCAGAGCGACAACCTTATGTATCAAGGTAAAGCACCTGAACTTTCTTTCACTAAAGCAAGCAGAGTACCTGCATTCTTTGAACACAGCAATGTCAACCTCCCTCAATATGCTTGAAACCGTAGGCATGCAAGCCCGTGGTTTAGTAGCAGTACTAGAAGAAAATTATCCACCCATCAATCCAAATCCTGACGATACAATGGAAAAAATTATGTACAGGTCTGGTCAGCGTAGTGTCGTTGAGTGGATCATTCAATATATGGAGCAAAACTAATGGATATTTCATTTGGATCATTTCCCCAGGCATCTTCAACATTTGGCCATGCTGATTATTACCATCACAAAAACTCTGGTAAGTCAGCTCAAGAACTACTTAATTGGGTCAACAGTAATTTTGGTAAGTTCAGTACTGGTCCAAGGAATCAACCAGGTGGTGGTGGTCTTTACGACATGATGCAAAGAGATGCCAATACTGAGCGGATGGTCACGCAGCACAATGCTGTAAACCAGCAATTGATGGAGCAAACCCAAGCAATTCAATCTAATTTTGATAAGCGAATGGCTGAGATGCAAAATCAAATGGCATCCCAACAGCAATCTTATCAAGATAATCTTAGTAAGATGCAAAACACTATGATGGCGCAGCAGAACCCACAAACACGACAAACTGTTTTAGGTATTAAAGCAGCGGGTAAAGGTGACTCTGCTCAAGGAATGAAACTTCGTCGTCAAGGTATGCCTGGTGCATTCAATCGTTCAGGTTTGAGAATCAGTTCACTTAATGTTGGATAAGTAAATGTCAGCAAGAACTAGGTATGATTATTTAGCTAGCGATCGTTCTCAATTTCTAGAAGAAGCACGCCAAGCTTCGGATCTTACCCTTCCATACTTAATCCGTGGTCATGAAGAACATATGTCAGGTATGAAGCAACTTCAAACACCTTACCAATCAGTAGGTGCTAAAGGAGTTGTAACTTTGGCAAGCAAATTAATGCTTGCACTCTTACCTGTACAAACTTCGTTTTTCAAACTGCAGCTAGATGAAAGTCAGCTCGGTGATCAAATGCAACCTGAGATGAAATCAGAACTCGATCTATCTTTTGCAAAGGTAGAACGAATTATTCTTGAATCTATCTCTGCATCTGATGATCGAGTTGCAGTACACCAAGCCCTACTTCATTTGGTAGTCGCTGGTAATGCTCTAGTTTTTATGAGTAAGCATGGACTAAAGGTGTATCCTCTGAACCGCTACGTAGTAGAAAGAGATGGCAACGGTCAAGTTATTGAAATAGTCACGAAAGAAAGCATTTCAAAAGCATTAATTCAAAGTCAACTTCCAAAGGAAACTTTAGATAAAGTGTCTGATGATGATGCAGATACTGATGACGTAGATGTCTATACTCATATTAAACGAGATAACAATCGTTTTGTATGGCATCAAGAAGTTAATTCTACGGTGTTAAAAGATTCTCACGGTAAAGCTCCTATCGATACTAACCCTTGGATCCCACTTCGCTTCAATACTGTTGATGGTGAAAGCTACGGACGAGGAAGAGTAGGTCAATTTATTGGTGATCTCAAATCTTTAGAGGGGCTCTCTAAGGCACTAGTAGAAGGCTCTGCAGCAGCCGCTAAAGTTGTCTTCACTGTGTCACCTTCAAGCACTACTAAACCTTCCACGCTTGCTCAAGCAGGCAACGGTGCAATCATTCAAGGCAGACCTGACGATATAGGAGTAATCCAAGTAGGTAAGACAGCTGACTTCAGGACTGCTTATGAAATGTCAAACACTCTTGAGCGTCGATTGAGTGAAGCATTTCTTGTCTTAAACATTAGACAGTCGGAACGCACTACAGCTGAAGAAGTTAGAATGACTCAATTTGAGCTGGAAAGTCAACTCGGCGGATTGTTCAGTCTTTTGACTGTGGACTTCCTGGTTCCTTATCTAAATAGAAAACTCAGTGAAGCCCAACGTAATGGTGATATTCCTAAAATTCCAAAAAATATTATCAAACCAACTATTGTTGCAGGTATCAATGCGCTTGGTCGGGGTCAAGATAGAGAAAGCTTAGGGCAGTTCCTAACAATTTTGGCTCAAACTCTTGGTCCCGAGGCTATTGCAAACTTTATTAATACCGATGAGGTAATTAAACGTTTGGCTGCTGCACAAGGTATTGATGTACTGAATCTTGTACGTTCAATGGAAGAGGTACAACAAGAACGAGCACAAGCTCAGCAGCAACAAATGATGATGGCTCAGCAGCAAATGCAGATTGATTCCATGAAGACACCTGCTATGGACCCTTCAAAGAATGGTGAATTAGCAGCTCAAGAAATGGCAATGGCTGAACAACAACAACAACAACCACCAATTCAATAAAATATAAATGGCAGAAGTAATGTCAATGCTCTCCGATGAGAATGGTGGAGAGCTGACTGCAGAAGAGCAGGACTCTCTTCAAGTTGGAGAACAGATGCAGGAAGCCCAAGATAAAAGGCTTGCTGGTAAATATGAAAATGCAGAACAACTTGAGGCTGCATATATTGAACTCCAAAAAAAATTAGGCAACTCTAACAAAGAGGATGTAGAGACACCAACTGAAGAAGTTGAACCTACTGAAGAAAAGACAGAAGAATCGATTGATTCAAGCTTGTTTGATCGTCTATGGGAAGAAGCTCATGGTGAGATCTCTGATGAGACTTTATCAGAACTGTCTAATACACAGCCAGAAGATCTGGCACGAATGTATCTACAGTATCGAAGTCAAAATCAGAAAGCACAAATCACTGAAGAAACAGCTCAACAGCTAAAGCAGTCGGTTGGTGGCGAGCAAGCCTATTCCGAGATGATGCGCTGGGCTGGTGATAACCTCAATGAAAGTGAGATTGGAATGTATGACGCAGTAATGGATCTTGGTGATCCTAACGCTGCTTATTTTGCAATGCAATCTCTTGCCTTTAGATTTAAAGATACCGTTGGTGTAGAAGGAAATTTACTCCAAGGTAAAGCTGCTTCAGATACAACTAGAGGTTTTAAAAGTCAAGCAGAAGTGGTCTCTGCTATGCAAGACCCTCGTTATGACCGTGACCCTGCTTATCGCCAAGAGGTGATGACAAAGCTAGAACAATCAAACGTCAATTTTTAATCAAACTACCCTTTAAAATTATAATGAAAAAAATTATTGCACTTCTTTCAGCCGCTGCGTTGGGAGCACCTGCTATTGCTGGCCCTTATGTAAACGTAGAAGCAAACTCTGGCTTCAGTGGTACTGATTATAGTGGCACTGTGATTGATAACCATGTTGGTTACGAAAGTGGCAACTGGTATATCCAAGCGGGACCTAGCATCGTCTCACCTGATGGTGGTGACAGCACTGTTGAACTGTCTGGTAAAGCAGGTGGCGGTGTACCTTTGACTGAAAAGCTCGGGGCATATGGTGAAGTTTCCTTTATGACAGGTGACGACAACAACAGCTACGGCACCAAGCTGGGCCTTAAGTACAGCTTCTGATGAATAACTTTTCTGTGACTCGTAACGAAATTGCAGAGCAGTTGAATGGTCGTCTTGCAATGCTGGGCGTCATTGCTGCTCTTGGTGCTTATGCACTGACTGGACAGATTATCCCTGGAGTTTGGTAATGCCACAAGTAAATGGTAAAAAGTATCCTTACACTGCCGCTGGTATGAAGGCTGCTGCTAACGCTAAGAAAAAGAAGTCAACTAAGAAACCCGCTGGGAAGAAGTACTAATGGCTAAACCTGGATTGTACGCAAACATTCACGCTAAGCGCAACCGCATTGCTGCTGGTAGTGGGGAGAAGATGAGGAAGGCTGGCTCACCTGGCGCACCAACTGCTGCAAATTTTAAAAGGTCTGCCAAGACTGCAAAGAAAAAAGCTAAATAGATTTGACGGAGGGTGCAATTCCCTCCCTAGCTATGGACAGCCAAGTCCTTAAAATGGTTTTACTTACCGGCGACAAGTACATGAACTCTTATTTTAATGACGACCTTTTCAACACTTTCACAACGACGTAATTCAACCTGGGAAGACTTCTGCCAGTGGGTTACCTCTACTAACAATCGACTGTACGTAGGTTGGTTCGGGACACTAATGATCCCCTGCCTACTTGCAGCTACTACCTGCTTCATCATTGCATTCATTGCAGCACCACCCGTCGATATTGACGGTATTCGTGAACCTGTATCTGGTTCTCTTCTATATGGAAACAACATCATCTCCGGTGCTGTCGTGCCCAGCAGCAACGCCATCGGTTTGCACCTGTACCCAGTGTGGGAAGCGGGTTCTCTTGACGAATGGCTTTATAACGGCGGACCGTACCAGCTCGTGGTCTTCCACTTTCTGCTCGGTATCTTCTCTTACATGGGACGCGAATGGGAACTTAGTTACAGACTCGGAATGAGGCCCTGGATCTTTGTTGCTTACTCTGCTCCAGTCGCTGCTGCTACCGCAGTTTTCCTTGTCTACCCGCTTGGGCAGGGTAGTTTTTCAGACGGCATGCCTCTTGGCATTTCCGGTACGTTTAACTTCATGCTCGTCTTTCAGGCTGAACATAATATTCTTATGCATCCTTTCCATATGCTTGGTGTTGCCGGCGTATTTGGTGGGGCTTTGTTCTCAGCTATGCATGGCAGTTTGGTTACATCTTCCTTGGTCCGCGAGACTTCAGAAGAGATGTCACAGAATTATGGATATAAGTTTGGACAAGAAGAAGAGACTTACAACATTGTTGCAGCACACGGTTACTTTGGGAGACTTATCTTTCAGTATGCGTCTTTTAATAATAGCCGTAGTCTTCACTTCTTCCTCGCTGCTTGGCCCGTCGTGGGCATTTGGTTCACTGCCCTTGGTGTTTCTACTATGGCATTTAACCTAAATGGTCTTAACTTTAACCAGTCTATCCTGACTAATAATGGTCAGGTTGTAAACACATGGGCAGATGTTCTCAACCGTGCAAACCTTGGCTTTGAAGTTATGCACGAAAGGAATGCTCATAACTTCCCGCTTGATCTTGCAGCAAACAACATTGTTCCTGTTGCACTTAAAACACCTACTATTGGATAATAACTATGCCTGCCAACCATACGGGGCTTGCACGTAAAATGCAGCTTACTCGTCAAATTCAAAGAGCTACAATCAAAGGTGATAGACAGCTCGCTCAGAAACTGAGAACTGAGCTTAAGCAGCTTGAAAAGAAAACTAATTCCAAGTAAAGTACTCCGTGATCGCCTTGATATTGTTGGCAGTATTATCTGCTTTAGCTTTTATTTTTTGGGACCTTAGACCTAGTTCATCTAGGCATAAAAGGTTTCCCAATTAGCGTCCGTTCATCTTCTTAATTATGGAATACGAGATCAGAGTCAACGATGCTTACGTTGATCTTATGCATAAGGCTGTTACGTTCTATTTAGACAAATGGCCAGGTGGAGAACCACAAGAGCAAGAAGCTTTGTTAGTTCTTAAAGCTCAACTAGACAAATTAAAACTTGAAGTCTTGTTCGACACAATGTAGAAGACGCATGCTACTAACAGTATGGAACGGGACTGTTAGATCTCCTTAGGAGGTAAACATCATGGTACGTATCGCTCGTCGTTACGTGTATCGCGGTGTCGCATACACCAAGTGATTAGTTAAGGCTAACGGGGAGGTTCGAGTCCTCCCTCACTTATTGGCATTGGCCCTTACGAGGATACCCTTTGCCGTCTAGACGGTGGGATAGACCACAAAATATTTCCAAGATCTTGGAGTCGGTTATACATACACTTACTCCTATAAATGGCACAACAAAATTCAACCCTGACTACCGCTCTTACACAGGTAGGTCAGGCTAATCTTTCCGGTGATAAGCGAGCTTTGTATTTGAAGCTCTTCTCTGGTGAGATGTTTAAAGGCTTCCAGCACAATGCAATCGCTCGCGATCTTGTGATGAAGCGTACACTGAAGAACGGCAAGAGTCTTCAGTTCATCTATACCGGCCGTACAAAGGCTGAGTGAAATGACGCTCCCATATACAGTAATGTATATGTGCAAATCGGGTGAACTCAGGGAAACCTAAGTCTTAAGATAAGGCAATCCTGAGCCAAGCCTCTTAGGCGTAAGAGGAAGGTGCAACGACTACATGGTGTGACACGCTTGTCACGTAATACATGGTTAGCGCCCGACATCCATTTTGGATGATGATATAGTCTAGACCACATGAAAGTGTGGATTAATCTGATCATACCCCCGGAAATGCAATCCTCGGTAACACCGATGGTGCGCCCCCGGTGGCTGAGAAGACCATCACGGTTGACGACCTGCTGATCAGTTCAGCGTTCGTTTACGACCTTGATGAGACCCTTTCTCATTACGATCTGCGCAGCGAAATCAGCCGCAAAATCGGCTATGCCCTCGCAGAAAAGTATGACCGCTTGATCTTCCGCGCTATTGCTCGCGGTGCTCGTGCTGCTTCCCCTGTTAGTGCAACTAACTTTGTGGAGCCCGGTGGTACACAGATCCGTGTTGGTGCTTCCTCCAACGAATCTGATGCATTCTCTTCCTCTGCTCTTGTCGCAGCCTTCTATGACGCTGCTGCTGCAATGGATGAGAAGGGTGTTTCTAGCGATGGCCGCTGTGCTGTCCTGAACCCACGTCAGTACTACGAACTGATTCAAGCTGTTGGTTCCAATGGCCTCGTAAACCGTGACGCTCAGGGCACTGCTCTGCAAGGCGGCAATGGTGTCATCGAGATCGCTGGTATCCACATCTACAAGTCAATGAACATTCCGTTCCTTGGCAAGTACGGCACCAAGTATGCCGGCACAACTGGTCAGACTTCTCCTGGCAATACCGGTGACTTCATCGGTCCTGCTCTTGAGGATGCTTCCGGTGCCTCTACTGGCATCAACAATGACTACGGTACTGCTTCCGAATTCGGTGCAGTCTCTGCTGGTCTTATCTTCCAGCGCGAAGCTGCTGGTTGTGTTGAAGCTATCGGTCCTCAGGTACAAGTAACCAGTGGTGACGTATCCGTCATCTACCAGGGCGATGTAATCCTGGGCCGTCTCGCAATGGGCGCAGATTACATCAATCCCGCTGCAGCCGTTGAGCTGTATGTGGGTGGTACTGCACCTTCTGCATTCTGATTTTTATCAACCTATGGGGTCTCTTCGGAGGCCCTTTTTTTTAATTTTAAATTATGGCTTTTCCTACCACTAACTCGCAGCAAGAGCTGCCAGCTGTAAATCAAATCCTACAGTCATGTGGTCAAGCGCCTGTGACAACCCTAGATCAAACCAACCCGGACGTTGCGATTGCCTATCAGACTTTGCTTGAAGTCTCGCGGGAAGTACAGGCGGAAGGATGGTCATTCAATAAGGAGTTTCATTATGAAATGACTCCTGATACAAACAAAGAAATCCTCATCCCAAATAATGTTTTGCAATTGGATGCTTCTATTAATGCTTCTAATGTAGAGCTTGATGTGGTTCAACGAAGCGGTAAGTTGTACAACAAAGTTAAACACACCTATCAGTTTGACAATCCCATTCTTTGTGATTTAACTTGGCTTTTTGATTGGGTTGATGTCCCGACTCCAATCGCAGACTATATTGTCAATAAAGCAGCTGCATGTACATCCTCAAGACTTGTAGGCGATCCTAATCAATATCAAATCTTGCAGCAAAAAGAAGCTTTTTCTAGAGCCATGGCTATGGAGTATGAATGTAATCAAGGCGATTACACATTCTTTGGACACCCTGGTGATACAAATGCTTATCAAAGTTACCAACCTTACAACGCACTTTATCGATAAATGCCAGCAATTACTCAAAGCATCTCTAACTATCTAGGTGGAGTATCTAAACAATCAGATGATAAAATGCTGCCAGGTCAGGTCCGAGAGTGTTATAACGGATTTCCTGATGCTACATACGGATTAACAAAAAGACCTGGGTTCAAACATATAGCTAATCTTGTTGACAATACTCCAGGGGCTAAGTGCAAATGGTTCTACATTAATAGAGATGACGATGAAATCTATATTGGTAGAATCTATGGTGGTGATTTTGGATTCAACTATCCTGGAGTAGCTGCAAACATTGAAGTTTGGAATGCGTTAACTGGGGTTAAAGCTGCAATTACATATGAAAGTGGTACTGTTCCGTACATTTCAGTATCTAGAAAATTCCTTAAACTTGTTACTGTACAAGATACTACAATTGTTATTAACACTAATCAAGTTGTAGCCGCTACAGCAGCACCTGCGCAAACCTCAGGTGTTGATGGAACCCTTGTTCTATCTACTGCATCCCCGGATAGTGAGTATACTGTTACTCTCCAAGGTCTTGATGCTGTTACTACATCAGATGCAAACGACTTTACGTTTGACGATATTCTGACTGATAAAACTAATCATAATTTAAAGGAATCTATTGAAGCTTTAATTACTGCACAGCAATCTGCTAATAATTCTGATTTTACAGGTACATGGACTGTATCTAGAAATGGTACATCTAGTCTTGATATTAAACGTGTTGTAAGCGGTATTAATACTGCCTTCACACTCAGTGCCCGTGGTGGTCTAAATAACCAAGGACTGACCGCCTTTCAGGATGAAGTATCTAGTATTGGGTTATTACCTATTGAATCGAAAAATGGTCGTGTAGTTAAAATTGTCAATACTGCAACTTCTCTAGATGATTATTACGCAAAGTTTGTTGCTGATAATGGTGTAAGTGGTCGCGGTTACTGGGAGGAGTGTATAGCTCCTGGCGTATCAGCTGGACTTGACAACACAACAATGCCACATGAATTGGTTAATACAGGTCTAAATACTTTTACTTTTAGAAAAATCAATTATACTAACAGATTAGCTGGTGACGATACCACTAACAGTCACCCAAGTTTTGTTGGTCAAAAGATTACCAATGGTTTCTTTCACAATAATCGTCTTGGTTTTCTTTCTAAAGAAGATGTTTGTCTCAGCCAAAGTGGTGATTTCTTTAATTTCTACTTTAAATCTGCACAGACATCTTTAGATTCCGATCCAGTAGATTTAAGTTGTTCTTCCATTCGACCAACCTCACTACATTCAGTTCTTCCAACTGCACAAGGTGTAGTTCTTTTTTCTGCTAAGCAGCAGTTTATATTGTTTTCAGACAGTGGAGTTTTAACACCTTCTCTGGCAACCATTCGAGCTATTTCAAATTACGAAATGGACTCAGATATTGATCCAGTTGATGTTGGTACGAATATCAATTTTATCAGTAAGACTCCTGGTTATACAAGAGTATTTAGTATGGTTACAAGGGGACAACAAGAACCTCCTCAAGTACTTGATTTATCGAGGATTGTAAAAGAATGGATTTCTCCTGACATTGATCAAATCGTTGCAAGTCCTCAAAATTCTATGCTTGTTTTGGCTGATCAAACTTCTAAAGAAATTTATATTTTCCGTTATTACAATGATGGTAAAGAGAATTTGATGGAATCGTGGGTTAATTGGACTATGCCTGGTTTTACTCAGTTTTGCATCATTGACCAAGATGATATGTATGCAGTTACAAGAGAGGGCACTCAACTTGTTTTATCCAAAGCAGCTCTAAGCCAAAGTCCTGAACAAGCAATTCTTGTCAATAGTGACGGTAACAAGGTCAATCCATGCATGGATTTATATGCTGTTGCTAGCAGTGTTGTTTACGACTCAACTAATGACTTGAGTAAATGCTATCTACCCTATACCGACATTAGCTCTTTATCCCCTGTATTGCTTATTAAAGGTGGTCTGGACGATACTCAGTATCTTGATGGTGCTCCCCCACCTCAACCACTCAATGATTTAGTTGAATCAGGATTTACAATTACTCCAGAAAGAAGTTCTGATGGCACTGGACACTACTTCATTGTACCTAATGAAGATCTTACCAGTGTTGCATCAGATGTCATCGTTGGTTTTAAATATAACTTTGATGTTCGTCTTCCTAAAACTTACTATCGACCTGATCCTAGACAAACTGATTTTACAGCTAACTTAACCTTAGCTAGGATGAAGTTTTCAGTAGGTTTGTCAGGTGAAATGAGTTTTAAATTAAAGCAGAAAGGCCGTCTACCTTATACAGTTTCATTCACAGGAGATGGTTCTACTAAAGCCTTTTCTTTTAATAAAAATGAACTGATTTATGTAGAACAAACTGACGTGAAAGTTTCTGTTGATGGTGTGCGTTCTGTTGATTTTACCTTTACTAGTGATACACAGATTACCTTTACTAATGCACCAGCTGCTAATTCTGAAATTTTGTTTTACATTGACGAATGGTTTGCTGTCAACCCTGTGATTACTGCTAATTCATATATTGCTAATGATATCCCCCTTGACAATCAAAACATTTTTACGGTGCCATTACATCAACGTACAGAAAACGTAGATATCCGTATGTTTAATAACTCACCATTTCCTGTTGCCGTAAATGGAATGATGTGGGAAGGCAACTACACACCACGTTTTTATCAGAGGAAATAGGTATGGTTTTAGGAGCAATTGCTGGTGCTGTTATTGGTGGCATTTTTGGCTTTGGTCAACAACAACAATCTAATAACAATGCAGACAAAGTACAACGAGATCTAAAAGATCATAATAGAAAAGTAGATAAATATAACTGGGATGAGACTCAACGCAAATATGATTTTGCTGTTGACGGTTTAGAAATCCGCAAGCGGAACGACGACCGGAATATTGCTTATCAAGAAGCTTCGATGCAGATCGATTATCAAGATCGGCTTGCAATTCGAGACTATGAGCAATCACAGATAAATCGTGCCTTCCAGAAGTCAGCTGAACAAAGGTTTAAACAAAATGGCTTTAACTCTGTTGCAGAACAATCTGCGACAAGACAGCAGCTTAGAGCGCATCAGGAGGCTGTCAGTGAATTGATGTTTGATGAGACCTATTCACTACTTGATTATTTTGGCAATACAACTGGCGCTCATTTTTCAAAAGCTAAGCAACTTGCTGATGCTAGTTTTAATGAGGCGTCTAGTAAACTTGACTATCAAAAGAGTAAGGGTTCTTTAAATATAAAAAGAAATGCTATTAGAGCTGAAAGTCAGATCAGTACTCAGAATGCCATCGTTGAAGGTATGAAGGCTGCAGGCAAAATTAGTGCTGCTGGTGGTCAGGGTCGTTCCGCTGCTAAAGCAATGATTGGTGTTCTTGCTGAATCTGGTGCTCGTCAATCTGCTATCGCAAATACATTAATGTTTGCTGAAAATGAAATTAGTTTGAATTTAGGTGCTCTAGAAGACCAAATGATCCTAGATCAAACTATGGTTTTAGCTTCTAAGAATGCTGCCATTAATCAGTTCAATATCGAGACTTCTAAATTAGATGCTGCTAAAGCTACAGACTCTTTGGCTTTTGATGCAACACGAGAGAACATCGATATGAGGAATAAGTTTGTCCTTCAGCAAATTCAACAAGCTCGAATGCAGGCTGATCTTGAGGCTGAAGCTCAAATGATGCTGTATCCAGATGCACTCCCACCAATCAGTGCCCCTCTTGCATTGCCTCGTCCTGAATACCAAGACATTTTTGAACCCACACAACCACCAGAAACCTATACAGCAGCAGCTGCTTATTCGAGTCCTTGGTTGGCAGGTGCTTCTGGTGCAATGCCATATGTCCCTGGAATTATAGATGCATTCAACAAAAAAAATAAGTCTGATTAAATTCTATGTCTAAATATAAAAAGAAGGCATCTGAAGGTAGTTTCAGTGCGAGTCAAATAAAGGTTCCAGATGAAGTCCCTAAAATTCTGCAGCAAACAACTCGTACTGTAAATGCGCTTAAGGAGAATGCTAACTTCCGACAACGCAACAGAGAGATTTATCTTAGGGCACAACAATTTGCACAAAGTCAAGAAGAACTCAATAGGCAAACTAACTTTGACCTAGAAACTAATAATAGACAGCAGTTTATTGATGCTGAAGAACGTAATGTCAAAGCAACCCTTAGAGAAAATGAGCTGAAAGCTAAAGCTCAGACCAAGCTCTACGATGACCTTGCTGATTTTTCTAAAAGTGCTTTTGAAATTGGCGGACAGATTAGGGACAAACTTCAAAAAGATAGAGTTGATGCAGCAAACCTAGTAGTCCAGCAAGCTGGTATTACTGCTGATCGTATGCAGCAAATTTATAAGCTTGACTCTGGTCTTTCTAAAGCCCAATTTAATAATATCGAATGGGTCCAAACCTTTTTAGAAGGTGACGCTAGTGACGATGTTAAACAAGCTTTATTTACAATTTATGAAAATAGAGGTAGTCGTGAGTATACAAATAATGTCTATGTCTTAAAAAATCAAGCACAGACACATACATCTAGATGGCTTGAAGTAAAAGCACAATTACTTGAAGAAAATCCTGATCTTTCTGGGCAACAACTTATTGATGCATACAACGCTTTTGCTTCAAAGGATTTTGAACTTGTCAGTAATTACAGTGGTAAAAGCTATACTGCTGAATCATTAGCTGCTCATTACAATCCTACTGTTGCTAGTCAATCTAGGGCTATTCTTTCTCAATTCCAACAACAACGTGGTACTGAGCGTGAGCAGCAACTTAAAGATGAAACTCAACGTAGTTTAAAAAATTTATTTGATAGCCAAGGTGTTGTAGGTTTAAATTCAAATCTTTCTAATCTGAAATCTAGAAGGTCTAGAACAGAAACTCTTGAATTTCTCAAAAGCAATGGCTCTATTGAAGATATCGAGGCATTTCTAAAGTTACCAATGAGTGGTATTGAAGGTTCTCCTCGTTTTGAAGATCAGTTTGTTACTGAAGCTAATGCATTAAAAGATCACGTCAGAGTACTGCAAAGGCGCAATCTTGACGATTACCGCGTAGCAGATGCTAACTATAAATTAGGTGTTGAAACAGAGGCTGCACTGCTGATGGAGCAGTTATCTGCTGATGGTCAGATTACTAAGGATGAAATTTCACAAGTAGAACTTATTTATTCTCAAATTGGTGCTGGTCACTCGCCACCTGAATTTGAAAAATTTAAAGCTGAATCACGTTGGTCTAAAGCCAGTGATGAGATGAATAAGATCCTAACTGAGCTAAGTGTTTCTGGAAACCTTAGTCAGCAGTACGTTTTATCTTTAGGACTACCTGATGAGATGCTACGTCGATGGTTACCACAAGCTAAGGTGTTGGATGACTTTAATCAGTCACCTGAAAAGCTACAGGTTGATCAGCAGATCAAATCATTGCTTCGAGCACACCCTGAAATAAAAGCATCACCTGAGGGCGACTTTAACGATAGTGTACGCAACTATGCTGAATACTGGACCCGAAAAAGGAACGCAGAATTTTCTCGTTTATTAAGTGAAGGTACGTCGCCTGTAGATGCCAAAAATTTTGCAACTGCGTCTATTTTAAAAGAAATAGAGAGTGCATTGGATCGCCCAGATGCTGTTACTGATGGACGTTTTACCTTTGCAGATCGACTAAACGATCAAAGAGAAAGGATTCAGCAATCAATTAAATTTAATCGAGATGGTATTCAATATTATTCAACATTAAATCCTAACCAGCGTGATCCCAGCATAATTACACCTTATTTGAATCAACCTCGATATAGAGAATACATTAGAGAAATGGAAGCAACTGGCAATGTGCCAATGGAAGTGAGAACTCATGCAGATCAGATGAAGATGTCACCCCTTGATTGGGTGAATCATGTTGCACCTGCATTAGATGTAGACCCCATTGAACTAAAAGATACTACTTGGCAGCAAGTTTTAGAGAACGCTCCACCTGCTACAAAGGCCTTATTTAATGTCAACCGTACTAATCCAAGGATTGAAAGAGGTTTGGCAATTTTAGAAGGAAGGTTGGCGGAAGCACCTGTTAGATCTTCGCTTAGGCAAACAGCTGAAGATGTTCCTATCAGTGCCTTTAGGGATCAAGCAAGGGGTCAAGTAACCTTTGACACTAATCAACCCGGAATTGATGTCTTCTTTGAAGATAAGCAGTTCCCTGCAGTTCTTTCCGGCGTAGTAAAGGAAGTAAACTCTCAGTACAACTCTGACGGCTCTGGCTATGGAAACTATATTGTTATTGAATCAATAGATCCGGCTACAGACGAGCCTGTTGACGTTTTATACGGTCATTTAGCAGAACCAGCTAATTTCTCTGAAGGAGACTCAATTTCTGAAGGTCAGATAATTGGCATTCAGGGCGGTACAGGCAGCGTTCGTAGTGTTGATGGAACAATAGCTTCGATTGATTTCCTTGCTCCTGCAGCACGGGGCAGCGGCTCTAAAAAGCCATACAGATATTTTGAAGCTTTGAGAAGGCGGATTGCAAATGATCTAGGTTTTAACTAAGAACTATGAATGAAGAAAACCAGCTAGCTAGTGGTTTTCCTGAATTAACTGAAGAGCAACGCCTTGAATTAGAGGCAATCAAGCAACAAGAATTATCTACGGATGACCGCTTGATGCAACAGATAATGCAGGAAGACGCACAAGTTCAGCAGCCGTCTATAGAAGCTACGGCTCCCATAGAACCGGCACCACAAATTGAGCCAATTCAGGAGCAACCTGAAGCAGTTACACCAGAACCAGAACAGCCAGCAGATGATGAGTTTACAGGTATTAATGTAGGCACTGTATTGCTTGATAAAGATCAAGAGGAAATGCTTAATGAAAACCTACCTGAACATACAAAGGCTGCTTTAGCCATGGGTGTCGGTCTTTTAGACACCTCTGCAGGTCTATTAAACCTTATACCCAAGGTTGAAGTACCAACAGTCCCTGAATTTCAGAATCAAGTAACCCAAACAATTAGAGAATTATCTTCGGTACTCTTGCCGATGCTAACTCTATCAAACTTTGGAACTGCTGCTCTTGCATCTAAGGCATCCAAAGCCAAACATTTCACTAAGCTACTAAATGATCCTTTTACCAAATGGTTAGGAGCTACAACCTTTGGTGCTGGTAGTGGTGCTTTAGTTGACTATGTTGTCCCATTTAACGAAACAGATGACAATCTTGCAGGTACATTGAAACAAACATGGCCTCGTTTTTATGGTTGGATTCCTGATGATATTGCAACTTTAGATAGCGACTCACCTGATCAAAAGCGTGGTAAAAATGTTCTTGAAGGTGCTGGTCTTGGTTTGACTTCAGACTTGCTACTTGGTTTAGCTAAGTTTGCATCAGCAAAATATGGTGCTAAAATTGCATCTAAATGGATTCCTGAAAGTGAAAAAACAGAATATTTTTTCAAAAGACACGTTGTTATTGACGATACTGTAGAAGATGTTGTAGAGAGGTCTGCACGTAAACGTGCTGAAGCTCTTGATGAACTAGGAACTTTCAACTTTGAGCGATCAGTTGACCCAGACAAGCCTATTTTTGGTTATCACGACCTTTATGGCTATGAGGAAATGGGTATTCGGTCAGCTGATGACTTAGGCATCATTGGTGCCTCTGTTGATGCTGCACGTATATTTCAAAATATTGATACCGTTTATGGTCGTGTGGGCAGTGTATTCACTGATGCTGCACTTAAGTTTGGACTTGAAAGTACTTACAACGAGCAAGTCATTATTAAAGGTCTTGCTGAAACCTTGAAGGAAGCTGGTGAATATGGTTATCAAACTGCCTCTGGCAAATACCTTTCCCATGTTCAGATTGTTAGTCGTGGTGATGATATTGCTGCGGATCTTGCTGATATGGAAATTGGCGAGATGCAGGAGTACATCAAAGCTTTCACTGGAACTGATGTAAATACAGGTGTGACGGTCCTAAATGATGAGGGCTATGCCGGTGTGTTTAAAGCGATTAGAACCTACATGGACGATTTCATGCAAATGGATGAACTCCGAGCAAGAGGCTACCTCGCTACTTCATTAGCAGGTCAGATCTCTGATATGTCTCAAAGTGTTCGTTTAGGTAATGGCGGTGCCTCTATTCAACGAGCACAAGAAATGGTTTTGGATCGGATTGAGTTCCTTATGTCTCTTAAGGGCCAAACTGCCTATGCACGTGGTAGGGCTCTTAACTTTACGAATCTCTGGAACAGGATGACTATGCAAGGTTCCAAGGCTTATGACGCTGCTGAAGCTAGACGTATAACTAAGGCAATCGAAGGTGAAAAGAATCCTACTCTTGCTGCTATTGAGCGATACAAATTAGAAGCTAAGGAAACGGTAGATAATCTCCGCCGCATTAATGAAGAAGCACCAGAGTTGCTTGCTCCTCTCATGATGGCTTATGAATTTACTGACGGTAATGTAAAGACTATCCATTCACTAAATCAGTACTTCAGTAAATCCACAAGTGTATTAAGTAAAGCTTTTGTTGATCTTGACAAGAAAGTTCCTTCAGTAATTATTGATGGGGTTTTTGCTAATGTCTATAACTCAACGCTTAGTGGATTAGCTACACCTATTAAGGCTTTAATTTCTGGCAGTCATTTGCTGATTGAAAAGCCAATTAGAACATTCGCTGGTGCTGCCCTTAATTTTGATACAGCCTCTATGAGACGTGGTTGGTATCAGTACAGCAACATGTTGGATGCTGTATCTAAGTCAACTGAATACATGGGGCAAATCTTTAAAAGATCAGCTCTTGATCCTTACGTAGTTGATGTCAGAGATAATGTTGGTCTTAGAAATATTAAGCAGCTTGAAATCCTTAATGCATTTGCTGATGCAAAAGCTGCTAAAGGTGAGTTAGGTCCACAAGTGTTGATGCAGCAAGTCAGTGACATGAATGACTTAGCTAACCATCCTTGGCTTCGCTTTGGCACACGTTCCATGCAGGCAATGGATGGTTTTGTTCAGTCTATGGTTGCTAGCTTTGAAACTAAAGGACGGCTATTTGATGATCTAACTGCAGGCGGAACTAAACCTTTTGACGCCAAAGCTGCTAAGCAACTAGAAACGGAAGCTTACACAGCAGTTTTTGATAAGGATGGAATTATTAGGGATTCAGCTGTACAAAATATGGCTGGTGAAATTTCTATGAATTTAGATAATCCCCTTAATGATGGGATTTCTAACATGATTTCTTCTTTCCCTATTCTTAAGCCATTCATGTTGTTTACGAAAACTCCAATAAACGAATTAGCTCTTTCTGCTTCGTATGCACCGGCTAATCCAATGCGGATTTTTCTTCAGGATCAGGTTGCTTTTGGTCAACCGGTAGAGGAAGTACCTTTTGAAAAAATTAAAGAGTTGTTATCATCTAAAGGTGTAAAAGTTACGCCAGTAAATGCTCGTGCTAAATACAATGAATTTAGAAATGATATTAAAGGTCGTAGAGCTATAGGTAATATTCTTGTTTTTTCTGCTGCTGGTTTGTTCTTGAATGATCGTCTTACAGGTAGTGGTCATTACAATCGACAAGTACAAGCAGCTCGTAGAGAACTGGACTGGAAACCTAGATCTATTAAAGGTTTCGATGGTAAATGGTATTCATATGATGGGCTTGGTCCTGTTACTGCTTGGCTTACGTTGACTGCCGATATCATGGACAATTTCGACTCCATTTCACCTGATGGTGTTGGAGAAAACCTTAAAAAAATGAGCTATATCTTGGCTTCTTCTGTTTTTGATAAAACGATGCTTGCTGGTCTACAACCGTTTCTTGATGTTGTCCGGGGTGATGGTGGTGCTATCAATAAATGGGGTGCAAGTTTCTTAACTGCTGCCACTGTCAGAGGTTCTAGTCAAATGGCTGAGCTTGCTCGTTTTATGGAACCTGGTCTGAAGGAAGTTGGCAACGATATTAAAGACCTATCTTTCAACAGATTGCCCGGTTTGAAAAGTACACTGCCTGATACTTATGATTGGATTGATGGTGGCAAAGTTACTATTCCTGCAGGCATCTTTGCTCGGTTTATGAATACATATACACCTTGGAAAGTTAACGGTGAAATTAGTAAAGAGAAGCAATATTTAATTGATGTCGAGTTTGATGCACGTCCTACCTTGCGTACTGATGGTAAGGGTACTGAATTTACCAATGAACAACGGTCTGAAATTTTGAAAATTATTGGTGAAAAGGAATTATTTAAACCGGAAATTAAACGTATAATGAAACAGCACCCCGCTAGTAAATTTAGGAGTGAATACAACAGAGCTAAAGGTAAGCAGTTAAATCCTGACAAAGATACCTTTGACAATGTTCATGTTGAACTTGAATTTGCTTTGAGAACAGCAATTAAATCGGCAATAGGCCAATCTTCAAGTTTCACTAGTATACAACGAAAGGCATATGTTCAAAATACTGTGCGTGACTATATGCAACGCGGTTTAGTTGATGAAGCTGATAGATTTTTGACTCGGATGGAACAACAATTCTCTAAGTAATGCGTAATGGCAACTACACAAAACACATACACAGGTAATGGCAGTACAACTGCCTTTTCATTTACATTCCCATATCTTGAAGCTACAGACATTAAGGTCAGTCTTAATGCTGTAGATACAACTGCATATTCACTGTCTAACGCTACTACTATTGCTTTCACTACTGCTCCAGCTTCTGGGGTAGCAATCCGTATCTATCGTAAAACTGACTTCGATAACCTGAATGCAACCTTCTACCCTGGCTCTGCAATCAGGTCATCTGACCTAAACAATAACTTCACCCAGAACCTATATGTCACGCAGGAGTCAGAGCGTGACGTAGGTATTTCTGATACAACGGCTAACACTGCTAAGGCTACGGCTGATACAGCGTTGGCTAATTCGACCACTGCTGTCAGTACGGCGAATACGGCATCCACTAATGCTAGTTCTGCTGTATCGACGGCTAACACTGCTTCGACTAATGCTAGTGCTGCGGTAGCTACGGCTAATACTGCTAATCAACTAAGCGCAAGTGCTGTAACTACTGCGAATAATGCTGCCACAACTGCAGGTGCAGCTAGTACTAAAGCCACTGAGGCACTTACAAACAGCCGTGAATCTGACGGTAGTGGAGGTTTTAATACTGCTATTGATGTAGCAAACACAGCCTTCAATAAGTCTAATACAGCAATTAGTACGTCAAATGTCGCCTACACGCAATCTGGCACTTCACTAACTAATTCCAACGTAGCTGTTACTAATGCTGCTAATGCTGTCACAACAGCCAATTCAGCTGTGACTATAGCAAACGCTGCTGACACAAAAGCAGATACAGCTATTGCTACAGCCAACACAGCCTCTACAAATGCCAGCTCTGCTGTTACTACAGCGAACACGGCTAACACTGCTGCTAGTAATGCAGTAACTTCCGCAAACAGTGCTGTGTCGACTGCTAATACCGCTAGCACTAATGCTTCAACAGCATTGTCTACGGCAAACACAGCAAACACAAACGCTAACACTGCTATTACTGATTCTTCTAGTGCTGTCAGTGTTGCAAACGCAGCTAGTGCTGCTGTGTCAAATGCTGTTCTGTTTACGTTGGTTGCAAACGTAGCAGCTATCCCTGGTAGCCCGTCTAATAATGATTATGTAGAAGTTGGTGATAGTACTGGTATTAAATCGTTCTCTCAGTTGTCTGGACTTCCGTCTGGATTTACTGGAGCGTCTGGGCTGACTGTACGTCTTCGCTATGACTCGTCTGCATCTTCTTGGGTGTTTATGAGTTATTTTGCAAATGACAGTGAGACACGGTATCTAACAAAGAATAATCCTGCTGCTACGGGTAATGCGACCTTTGGTGGCGACATTACAAGCACAGGAGACATTCAAGTTGGCGGTGATGCATCAGCTGCTACTCCTGTTACTGGAGTAAAAATTGAACCAACTGGTGAAGTAGTTGTAGCAAACGGATCAGGAAACTATTTATTTACCGGCAAAACTACAGGTACTAGCACGCCCACCTTTAGTGTCACCGGCGCAGGTAATGCGACCTTTGCTGGTAGTATCACAGCTGGCACTACTGGTGCTTTTGGAGATACCGTTGTTGTTTCAACTAGTAGTTTAGAGCAAGCTTATGTTAATCCAGCTCAATTTTCTGGAAGAACTGCAAGTAAGAACACATCAAGCATCTTAAACTTTACCGGTGGATATGGCAGCGCAAGCCAAGAAACTGTCGTAAATATAACGAGTTCTGGTGCTATTACAGGTGCAGCCGACGCATCCATCAACTCGCTAACGATTGGCCGTGGTGGAGGTAACGTTAACGGCAATATAGCAATTGGTTTATTAGCTCTTGATGCAAATACTTCAGGGTCTAGTAACACAGGTGTTGGTGCCCAAGCTCTTTATGCAAATACCACAGGATCAGAAAATTCTGCGTTTGGCACAGGTGCTCTACAGCAAAGTACTACAGGCAGTAATAACACAGCCATTGGTCGCCAAGCTTTATTTTCAAACACCACTGGTTCTAACAACACAGCAAGTGGTTATAAAGTACTCTACTCAAACACAACCGGCATTCAAAACACAGCAAGTGGCAGCTTTACACTCTACGCAAATACTACCGGTAACTACAACTCAGCATTTGGTCGTGAAGCACTCAGCGGAAATACTACCGGTCAAAAGAACACAGCAAATGGCTATCAAGCACTCTACTTAAACACTACTGGTAGCTACAACACAGCAACTGGTAGCAATGCACTCTTCTCAAACACCACTGGTGATAACAACACAGCTAACGGGTACAATGCTCTTTACGAGAACACCACTGGCGCAAACAACGTAGCTGTCGGGCGGGAAGCTCTTAATAGCAACACCACTGGATATGACAATATAGCTGTTGGTTTGTATGCTCTCCGTCAAAACACCACTGCACTTTTCAATACAGCATTAGGTACAGAATCGCTTAGATATACCACTACTGGTTCTGATAACACTGCTGTTGGACGTAGGTCTCTTTATTCAAACACCACTGGTGTTAGTAATACAGCTGTTGGTAGAAATGCTCTAGCTACAAACACTACTGGTGGTAACAACGTAGCTACCGGACATCAAACTCTTTTATCGAACACTACTGGTGCCGGAAACGTAGCAATTGGACGAGATGCTTTACAGCAGAACACCACTGGTGATTACAACACATTTGTTGGATATCAAGCTGGCCTTTTTACCACCACCAATAATAACAACACGGCCCTAGGTAGTTTCGGTCTTTATCATAATACTGGTTCTAACAATACAACAGTTGGACATGCCAGTCTCTACTACAACACCACTGGTAGTAGAAACACAGCTCAAGGATACGAAGCTCTCTATAAAAACACCACTGGTTCTAATAATACAGGACTTGGATATACTAGCCTTCGTTCAAATACCACTGGTGATAGCCTTAGTGCCTTTGGTTATAGTGCTCTATATGCCAACACTACTGGTACAAATAACGTAGCTACTGGATTAGAATCTCTCAAATTTAACACAACTGGCAGTAATAACAGTGCTCACGGATTACAAGCACTTTATAAAAACACAACTGGTTCAAATAATACGGCAGGTGGTATGTATGCCTTATACAACAACACCACTGCCAATAGCAATACAGCAACTGGATATAACTCTCTAGCTGCAAACACAACTGGAACAGACAATACAGCTGTCGGAAGAGACGCGCTCCATAACAACACCACTGGTAGTAACAACACATCCAGCGGATACAAGACTCTCTATTCCAACACCACTGGACATGAGCATTCAGCTTACGGCTACCAGAGTCTCTATTACAATACTACTGGATACAAAAATGTAACCAATGGATTTAGGGCTCTATATAGTAATACAACTGGCTTCCAAAATACAGCCATTGGCTTTTCGTCAATGTATTACAGCACGACATCTAATGAAAATACCGCACTTGGATGTAGGTCGCTGTTTAGTAATACAACTGGCAATAATAACACTGCTATTGGTGCAAATTCTCTTTATAGCAACACCACTGGTTCTCACAACGTAGCTAACGGATATAGTGCTCTTTATTCCAACACCACTGGCAATAACAACTCTGCTTTCGGGCAAGATGCCCTTAATAGCACCACCACCGGAAAAGGAAATGTAGCGTTAGGTCGCAGTGCTGCCATACAGGCCACTACAGGTGATTACAACGTAGCTGTTGGTCAAAGCACCCTTAACAATTTAATTTCTGGCAGCGGTAATATTTGTTTGGGTTCTGTGCGTGGCGCTGGTCAGTATTTACCTGTTTTTGATGTAACAACAGAAGATAATCGCCTGGTCTTAGGTCACAGCAGCATTAGTAATGCTTACGTCAAAGTATCTTGGACCGTTACTTCAGACGAACGCGACAAGATGAACTTTGCTCCAGTACCGTACGGTCTGGACTTTGTTAACAAGCTCAAGCCGACTGCCTACCAGTTCAAAGTAGACCGCGACACAGAAACCCCTGATGGTGATGTGCGCTATGGCTTCAAAGCACAAGACATCCTCGCTTTAGAGGGTGACAACCCCGTCATTATTGACACCGAAGATGCTGACCATCTGAAGTACAAAGGTGAGCATCTGGTCCCTGTTCTGGTGAATGCCGTTCAGGAGTTGACCGCAATGGTCAAAGAACTTCAAACTGAAATCGAAACACTTAAAGGTTAATTATGGAAACTCTTACTGCTGCTGAAATCGCACAAAACTACTCTGCTGCTCTTGATAGCGTCACTCTGGTGAACGCTCTGATGGCACTGTCATCTCGTGATGATGACCAAAAAGCTACTGTTGCACGAAACGTAGAACATCTGGAATTGATGGTTGCTAAGGACTACTGGACTTCCGAAGACCTTGCACCACTTAATGCAGCTATTGCCGCTGGCAAGTGATTATTATGATTACAATTATTCGCCCAATCCTGTTTAAGTTTCTTCAATCTGATCGTGTCAAAACGTTGATTGTGGAGATGCTTGAACGTCTGGTTAAAACTACAGACAATGATATTGATGACACGGCAGTTGAACTGATCCGTGTAGCTCTCTTTCCAGTTAAGTAATGGAGTGGGTAGCTCCACCAACGCTGCCCTCTCTAATGCTCCCTGAAGCGCCCGGATTACCGGGTCCAATACTTTCTATACCACGAGCGGAGATGCCTTATTACAAGCCGCTTGTGGCACCTCCTAGCGTACTTAGACCGCCACCAGGGATTGAGGGCATCAATACAACTGACGAAGCTCCTAAGAAAGAAGCAGTTGCTCCTAAGCCAACATCACCTACTCTTCCACCACTTCCTAAAGAAGCTCAGATATTAGAAGTTCCGTTTACGGAAATAGAAGTGCCTATGCCTTCTACAATTATCATGACAACAGCAGTAACTACAGCATTTATTTCTGTAGGTGCAACCTTAATTGCTACTTCGTTGTTCAAATATATTGTCATGATTATGAAACCAGTCTTTAAACAACTATGGAGCAAGCTGACAAAAAAGAAGGAAGTCCTAGAAACATCCTAGCTAAAATCAAAGAGAACACTGAGGATGAAATTCAGATCCTTGGTACGTTCGTCAGGCTAGGTGTTGTGGTTTGGAGTGGATTCATTATCACTCTGAACTATGTTGACTTACCAATGATTAAAAAAGGACAGAGCGGTGGTGATATCACCTTTGTTGCTTCTGTATTTACAGGTGCTCTTGCAACCTTTGGCCTTACTACATCTAACAGTAAGGCAGCAGGTGCTAAAAACACTGACACTAAAAAGAAAGAAGAATGAAGTATCTATTTCTATTGTTGATGTTGGCTAGTCCTGCAGCAGCACAACAAGTAACCCCTAACTTTACTCAGGGGTCAATGCAATCAACTACTACCACCACTGTTGATATTGATCGGACAATTGCGACCGAGATTTTTGGTGGTGCTTATTCATCATGGTCTGGAACAAACGTAACACCAAGTGGAGATATCAAGAATACATCCACAACTTATTCAGTACACACAGCCGGGGATCAGTTTCAACTAGAGATTATGACCCGAGCAGCAGGTGTAGTAGAGACAATCGACATCACAGAATCAATCGAACAAACCTCTACTACTACATCCTTGTCTGTCTTCTCTCAGTAAGCCCTGCTTACGCAGAAGATCCAAAGGTACAAAACACATCTAACCCCGTGGCTGCTGCTACGGGCAACGTAACTAACCAGGCGGTGCAGTTCCAGAACAATGGAGCACCGTCTCGTCAGTACTTTGGCGGTAACAACAGCTGTAATGGCACAACAATGCAGTTCTCACCCTTCTATATGGGTAATGACACATTGCCTTACGACTCTACAGGTTATGTCAGAAGCAATAATTTTGGTGCTCAACTGAATTTCTCTGTCCCGTTAGACGGTGGCATGATTGAAACCTGTAAAGCTATCGCCAGAAAACACGAACAAAAGATGCGACTCGATTACGAGTTAGTTCGTGCAATTAAATGTACAGAGATTATGAGAGTTGGGTTCACTTTTAGACCTGGCAGTCGTGTCGAAGCACTTTGCAGTGACATCGTACCTATCGTTTCTCTTACTAAACCAAAGAAAACAAATACCGTACCAAATTGGTAATGCTAGAAGCAACAGTAACTGCTGTTATCGCTTTAATTGCTGGCGGTGCAGCACTAAATAATCGACTACACAACAGAATAGGAAATGTACACGACCGTATTAGCGGTCTAGACCGTCGTATTGACACTTTAGAGCTGACAGTAGCTCAAGAATATGTATCTAAAACTGATTTAGCCACCTTAGTTTCCAGGATGGAAGATCATATGATCCGCATTGAAAACAAATTAGATCAAATCGTACTTAGAAATAGTTAATTATGTCCTTTAAACTTGTAGACACCATCCGTGGCGTAGTTTTGCAGGAGTTTGACTCCCGTGAACTCGCTGAAAAGGCACTTAGCCACCAAAGCGGTGATGCGCCTGTCGAACTACAGGAAGATGCACCACCTAAAAAACGTGTAAAAAAAGCTAAACCTGCTGATGGCGAATAAAAAAGCCTCGGAAGATCAGTTCAACGAACTGCATAGCTTAGTTACGAAAGAATTTTTAGCCCGTATTAAGTCGGGTGAGGCAACAACACAGGATCTCAAAGCAGCCTGTGACTGGCTTAAAACAAATGACATCAGTGGTGTAGCCATGGATGGCAATCCCTTGTCCAAACTAGCCAGCGTTATGCCTTCTCTTGACCCAGAACTTGTTCAGAGCAGACTTTATGGCCGCAGGTAAAACAGAATCGACTTCTAATTACTACAAAAGAAAACCAGAAGCTCGTAAAAAACGACTAAAGCAACAAGCTAAATATAACAAAACAGCAAAGGGACTGAAGATTCGAACTGACGCTAACAAGCTAAATCGAAAACTCGGTACTTATGGCAATGGTGATGGCGAAGATGCCTCCCATACTGGTCCCAACAAAGGAAAGTTAGAGAAACCCTCTACTAATCGACGTAGACCACGCTTAAAGATCAAATACGCATGACCCCTTTACTTCCAACTCCTGATCACTACCTTAACAACCTAATAACCATGACATCCTCTGAAGCAAAGCGTCTTTGGAGGCGCAGCATTAAAGAGCATTTCGGCTGTACATGTGTTTATTGTGGAGAAACTTATGAATTACACGAACTTACTTTGGATCACGTTCATCCTCGCACCTTTGGCGGTGAGGATATTACCAGCAACTTGGTTTGCGCTTGCACTCAATGTAATCAGGACAAAGGAAGTACACATTGGCGTTCTTGGATGAGAGAACGTTTTGGACTAAACCTTCTTAGAGAAGGTCTTATACTTTCGCATATTAATTAATGAGCAGCGATAACGAAAGACAGTCATTACGCAGCTTGTTAGCTCGTATGGCTCTTAATAACCCTTCAACACCAACTAAAGAAGCTGCAGAAGCTCAACGTATTTTACAAAGTATCAAAGATACAAAACCTGTATTAGGCCATGGTACTGTTCATTTTAATAATAATGAATTAGATACTAACGTTAAACTTAGCCGCATAAATGGAGCTAAATCGCCAGTTGATATCTCTTTCACTACTGAAGCTGGTTATGATCGTCCTGACAAACCTAATACTAGAGCACGTCAATTAGGGATTAGAGCAGCTGTTAATCAAGGGATTGACCAAATCCCTACAGCACGTGATGGCACTAAACGTAATGCTTATTACGAATTTGAAGCCATTGAAGATATGAAAGATTTTAGAAATAGAAGGCCTGGACAAACTGATAATCAACGAGCAAAAATGTATCGTCGGTTTTCTCATGGTGCAATGAATCCCGTCGTCGAACCTTCATCTGGTTCTATGGTAGGTCGTGGTGAACGTATTTCTGATGACACTTTTCAACCTCGTGGTGAAAAAGGTCGTCTTCAAAAACATGTTAAATGGGATCTTGGTTCCCCTGTTAAACGACTTGACAATATAGCTAGACAGGTTGTTAGACCTTTATCAACCTTAGCTGGAATTGCTAACCGAGCACATCCATACCTTCTTGCTGCTGAACTAATCAGAGAAGATATTAGGACTTCTACTTTTGCTGACGGCACCCTAGAAGATAAGTCTTATCATGAACTAGGTTATCAAGGACCTGTATCTACAGCAAAGTCAAAACTTAAGCCACCATCAAAATCTTCCTTTTCTCCTCCACCTAAAAAAGACAATGCAGTCTTAGCTAAAAAAAATGGACAAACTGGATCTTTAATTAATGGTTTGTTTGTTGCTCACCCATGGTCAGGTCAACAGACACTCCGTTATGGCATACGTGGTGGCAAATAATATATGAATACCCTGGAATTACTCAGGGATGACTTCAAGCTGTTTCTCCAGGCTCTGTGGGGGCAGCTTGATTTACCATCACCTACACGCGCACAGTACGCTATTGCTGATTACTTACAACATGGCCCTAAACGTTTACAAATTCAAGCGTTCCGTGGTGTAGGTAAATCTTGGATTACTGGAGCCTTTGTCTTGTGGACACTCTTCAAAGATCCAGAAAAAAAGATCATGATTATCTCAGCGTCTAAAGAACGTGCAGATAACATGTCTATCTTCCTACAAAAACTAATTATTGAGACGCCTTGGCTCTCTCACTTACAACCTAAATCCGATGATTCTCGCTGGAGCCGTATTAGCTTTGATGTTAATTGTAGCCCTCACCAAGCCCCCTCAGTCAAATCAGTAGGCATCACAGGTCAGTTGACGGGTAGTCGTGCAGACCTAATGATCCTTGACGACATTGAAGTTCCTGGTAATTCAATGACAGAAATGATGCGCGAAAAACTTCTACAACTTTGTACAGAAGCTGAATCAATCCTTACTCCTAAAGATGACAGTCGAATCATGTACTTAGGTACTCCTCAGACTGTCTTTACTGTCTACAGGAAGCTCGCAGAACGTAACTACAGACCATTTATATGGCCAGCACGTTTCCCACGCTCTCTGTCCAATTACGAAGGGCTCATAGCACCTCAACTACAAGAAGATATTGATCAAGGTGCAAAAAAATGGCAAGTAACAGACCCAGATAGATTTAATGAAGAAGACCTTATTGAACGTGAAGCAGCAATGGGCAGAAGCAACTTCATGCTTCAGTTCATGCTTGATACTTCCCTTAGTGACGCTGAAAAGTTCCCCCTTAAAATGGCTGACCTTATCGTCACTTCTGTCAACCCAACTACTGCACCAGAATCCATCATTTGGTGCTCAGACCCCGCTAATGTCATCCGTGACGCTCCCACTGTCGGTTTACCTGGAGATTATTTCTACAGTCCAATGCAGCTCCAAGGAGACTGGGGGGATTTCACGGAAACTATCTGCTCGGTTGACCCGTCGGGTCGTGGATCAGATGAAACAGCTGCATGTTATCTCTCCCAACGCAACGGTATTTTGTACTTGCACGAAATGCGTGCTTACAGAGACGGATACTCAGACACTACGTTATTGGACATTCTAAAAGGTTGTAAAAAATACAACGTAACTAAATTAGTTATCGAAACTAACTTCGGTGATGGTATCGTCGCTGAACTATTTAAAAAACACTTAGTAAATACTAAACAAGGTATAGATGTCGAAGAAGTCCGAGCCAATGTCAGAAAAGAAGACCGTATTATTGACACTTTGGAACCCGTTCTCAACCAGCATCGTCTTGTTGTGGATCGCTCTGTTATTGATTGGGATTACTCCTCAAACAAACAAGCACCTCCAGAAGAACGTCTGCTCTACATGCTCTTCTATCAGATGAGTCGTATGTGCCGTGAAAAAGGTGCAGTAAAACACGATGACCGCATTGACTGCTTAGCTCAAGGTGTTAAATATTTTACAGACGTATTAGCTATCTCAGCTCAACAACAGATCGCCTTCCGTCGTAATGAAGAGTTCTTAGACCTCCTTCGAGCTTCAATAGAAGACCCTCAAGGCTCTGCAAATCACCTCGTCTTAGGCCTAAATAAAGACCAAAGACAAGCTGCTAATGGAATCTCCAAAAACGGTTGCTATAACTGGGTTTAAATGCAATCCGCAGTGTATACAGGGAGGAGAGAGGGTGGACTCAAATCTCTGGACTGGGGAGGATGACAAATCTTCCCCTTTATTAATGTCCCCTGAATGGACATTCTTTAAGTACCGCCATCTGACACTAAACCCAACTGACACAAAACTTGGAGTGAGCGCAAAAGCGCGAACGTAACTCTTGGTTGATCTAAGTCATACATAAATTATGACACCTATCAACCCTGGGTTTACTTTTACATATACATATGAAAAGAATACCTTTCCCCCACAACGATAATAACTTCATTATTGAATATCACAAAACTAGAGAAGGTCCTAGCGGATTTATGTGTTACTACAAGAATGCAGCGACATACCGTTTAGAACCACTTGATGCTTGGCGTACCTTGGGTATAGCTAAGTTTACCGATACAGGTAAAGCACTTAAACAATGGTGCTTAGATATGGTTGATCAGTTTGATAACACTGTTGTTGATGATGAAGAACCTAACGATAATACAAAAATGGTTATGTAATGCTTACTATATGGAACCATGTATCTGCTTTTGCTTCTGTTATTCTGCTTAATTGTTTTACACCTGCTAATTGGTCACATTGTGTGGCGG
>Ga0181395_1000038_pt1 | contig 44604 bp, 47 predicted proteins | sample 18SPOviralmetaG_FD_130124 | JGI IMG/M metagenome (GOLD analysis project Ga0181395, IMG submission 130124) | Marine viral communities from the oligotrophic San Pedro Time Series (SPOT) site, San Pedro Channel, CA, USA - 18 SPOT_SRF_2010-12-16 | ecosystem: Environmental > Aquatic > Marine > Strait...
CTTGGACAAGAAAGATAGAACCTGATTGACCAGCAACTAGGTTTGTAGGGTTAGCAATTGTTGTGTTCTGACCTAATGTCAAACTAAAGTTATTAGATGCACTGAAGTCAGGCGTTACCGTAGTACCAGGCGTCAACGTAGTAATCGTTGCACGTTGAGCAGCAGTAAAGGTTTGAGCAGCATCTGTTACAGCATTAGTAGCTGGTAGAGCAGCTTGTGTACTTACAAGGGCTGAACCCTCTTTAACGTACAGTTTGTCTTGGTCTGTTGCATAGCAAATCTCTCCTTCTTGGATGTCTGCTACTGAGCTATTTAGATTAGAATATGTTCCTCGTGCTACACGCAGAGGAGTCCGATTAGCAGGTGTTGGCATTAGAATGATCCTCCGTCGAATGTTGATGATGATGTGACAAGTGATGCTCCACTGTCAAAGTTGCCGCCGTCAGCTACAAGGATTGCATGTGAATCCACGTATTGTTTAGTAGCAGCATGTAGGTTTGCTGTTGGGTTAGCATGTAAGGTAATAAAACCTGTCATTGTTCCACCAGCAAGAGCAAGTCTGGAAGATACATCTGCTGTACCCCAAGACAATGCACCACTACCATCAGTAGATAAGAACTGACCGTTAGTACCAGTAGTATTAGGTAGTGTCAGCGTATAGTTAGCACCGGCACTATGTGGTGGTCCTTTGATTTTAATGCCGTGAGAGTTGTTCTCACAGTTAAGAGTTAGTTCACCACTACCATTTGTACCATCACCTTTGACAATAACATTATCATCAAAGCTAACAGCACCAGTAAAAGTACCGCCAGCTAGTGGCATCTTGGTAGCAATATTGGTGGTATTAGTATTACCAGCAGTCTTTGTAAAGTACCTATCTTCTGGATCATTAGCAAAGTAGTCAACCCAGTTCCAGGTAGAACCTGAAGAACTATATTGAATACGTGCTGTAAGACCAGAGCTACCAACAAATCCTGATGGATAACCAGTCAACGGTGTAAAGCTCTGGATACCAGTTGAATCAGCTACTTCAACACGATCAGTATCACTAGGTGATCCTGGAATGCCTGCTACGTTTGCAACAGGTGAATAGAAAGCAGCACCAGACACAGCACTCTGAGCTGCGTTAGCCGTTGCCACAGCAGCTGTAGCATTGGTATCAGCTGTATTAGCTGTAGAGACTGCAGCCGTAGCATTTGTGTCTGCTGTATTAGCTGTAGTAACTGCACCATTAGCTGTAGTAGTAGCAGTAGCAGCATTAACTAAAGCGGTGTTAGCAGTGGTAACAGCAACGTTTGCTGTACTAATTGCAGTAGCAGCATCTGTAGCTGCTGAGTTGGCGGTAGTGACAGCTCCGTTCGCTGTTGTGGTTGCAGTGTTTGCTGTATTTACTGCAGTAGTAGCATTTGTATCTGCTGTATTTGCTGTGTTGACCGCAGCCGTTGCATTTGTAGATGCTGTATTGGCAGTTGTTACAGCTGAACCAGCATTAGAACTAGCCGTGTTTGCTGTAGCAACAGCTGTATCTGATTTAGTGTCGGCAGCGTTAGCCGTAGTCACTGCACCATTAGCAGTTGTCACAGCAGAGTTAGCCGTTGTTACTGCGGAAGCTGCCGTTGTGTTTGCTGAACCAACCTCAAAGTCATTTTCTTGAAGGACGTAGATACCTTGTGTAAAATTGTCATTCAAATCCTGTGATCGAATGGCAGATCCAACAAAGAAGGTAGCTGGAATAGTATCTGTATTTGTATTTCTTTTAATGAGAACAGACAACCCGTTAGCCGGGGCTGTAGTCATCTGAACAGTTGTAGCGTTGGCAAAAGTAAATGCAGTTGTGGCAACATCATTGATTTCAACAACGATGTCACTTGTAGCTAAATATGGGAAAGTAAAAGGAAATAGAACAGTAGTTCCATCTCCTGTGTATGAGTTTCGTGTAACAGCCATTGCCGCTATTAATTAGAGAACCTTAGTGCATCTTGACGTCGGACAAAATCCTTATCAGTTTTTAGCTTACCTTGGAGAGCATTATCTAAACGTTGCTGAAAAGCTCTTGAAGTAGGAGTAAGACCAAGCCTCATAGTGTTTTTAGCAGCTTTACCATAAGCAGAAATACGAGATGTGAGAGCTTTATAAACTGGGGTCTCGGAATGTTCTCTACCTTCAGAAAGGACTAAATCAGAATTGGGCTTGTCAACTTTTAAATATTGATCACTTTTAAAATAATCAATGATTTGCTGACGTAGCTCACCTTTGTTTGCTTTGAGGAGTTCGTATTCAACCATTTCGTCATTGGTTAAATCTGTACCATCGATCTTTCTCATCTCCTCATCAATGTTCACCCCTGAATCAAACAGCATTTTATGGATAGGATCAGTCCGGTTTTGCGAGAAACGTAGACCGAGCGGTGACGCCATATTAAGAAGAGCCAACATGTTTCCACCACCAACACCATAACCATCGCGTTCTAAAGCTTTACCTGTCAAAGGGTCAGTGCGAGCAGGAAGAGAAGTGGTTAACCCTAGACCAGCATTTTTTTTCATGAACCAAGACCAAGTAGGTTCAATAGCAGAACGGTGCTCACGAACGTAAGGATCAACTAATTGACCTAGTTGGCTACGAGCCCCAGAATATGGAACAATGCCACGGGCAACATTTGCACCAATCTTTTGAACAGAGTTATCTTGTGTTGATAAGATTTCTGCAGCACTAGCTACTTGAGCTAGGTAACTTTTGTTAATAATGTTAGAAGCTATAGCAGATGCAAGAGTTCCAGGGCCTAGATCACCTTTTATTCCAAGGGCACCCAAATCAGCAAACAACCCGATGATGGTGGTTGCTGGTTCGAAACCTTGGTAGTTAATTTCACCACCAAATGGAAGTTTTAAAGTGAAAGGTTTATTACCTGCTAATCGCCAGGCTTTGTTATCTTGTGCACTTAAAGGGCCAGCACCTGTCAGAACCCCTGCCATCCCCATAGTTGAAGCACTTATACCAATGGCGTAAGACATAGCTTCCTGACCGTCACGCATTGCTCGGTAATAGTCAGAACCATTTTTATAGGCCTGGCTATTTTTTTTCATAATTGTGGAAAGACCAGGAGTGAGACCTAGTGCCCCCTTTAAAATCATGGAGGGGGTTTTAACAAAAGTAAGCCCAACCAAACGACCACCCGGCACTGAAGCTAAAGTATTAAGGCTTTTAGTCATAAAGTCCGCATCTTTTATACTTTGCTGGAAAGTAAAGACACGAGATAGTTCTGTAGCTTCTGGGTCAATCAGGGTAAGTTTATCCTCAGCAAAAACATCAAGTTCATGTTTTGCTTTGTATTGTTGGACAAGTTCAGCAAATTCCTCAGAAGATTTAGAAGTTAATGGGCGATCACCTAGGGTTGCCATTGCATCTTCTACAGCACGACGGCTAATAATTTGTCGACCTGCAATTACTTTAAAGAAACTATCAACACTGCCCATTGCCCGCATCATTGGGCTAAAGAACGGACTTACTAAAAGTTTTCTAAAAGTAGTAGCTGTAGTGTAAAAGGTTTCTTCTAACCAATTTAATTGACCAGATTCTTTCATGGCATCAATTTTAGCCATTGTTTTTGTTAATTCTTCATCCCAAACTTGATAATTTGGTGAATCAAAATCGAGACCTTTAACGTTATTATTCCAAATACGAGGCAGTAGGTCTGTCATTTCCATGAACGATTCGTAAGTAGCTCCTAATGCAGCTACTGCTTGTCTACGAACTAATTCATTACCCTTACCTGGCAAGTGGGTGCCAAGTAAAGCTAGGACGGGGTGACCAGTTGACTGATAAAAGTTCCCCCAAAAGTTCCGAGCCTGAGTAGCAGGGCCAGAAAGAATAGAGTTAATGTAAAGACCATCAAGGTTTTTTATATTAGATGATGTTAAAGCCCTAATAACATTGACTTGATTGACAGACATATTATGAGAATATGCTAAAGTGTCAACTGCTCTAGATAAGGCTTTGCCAGCCGCTTTAGGGTCAGTACGAATCATATCGCCTATGGCTAATAAGCGCTTATGAGTCAATTCTTGTCGAGCCAAAATATCATTGTTACGAGAAATGAGCTCATCTAAAAGCTCACTATTTTGTGACGAAATTTTAGACCCCGTATTATCAGCAATGTACTTAAGTTCATTAAGCATTGAACCTTTAGCAGCATCATCGCCTTTAATAAAATTATAAATAGCAAGAAATCGATTATTCAATCGATCCATGTTCATTACACTTTCTGCTGCACCCTCTTTCGTTTGATTACTAATTGTTTGGCTTAATTCTTTAATTTCAACTTGCATCTCTCGAACCACGCGGTTCATTGCTTCGCGCCCTTCAATTGAGGCAATAAAAAAGCGACCATCGTTAAGCATCGTGCCAAACTGAGGATTAGTGCGAAGAGCCTGATCTAGGTCGTCGCCTGAAAGACGCTTGATTTCACCAACAAGGTCATCAGTTGCTTGACTTTGCATAGCTTCAATTACTTCAGACTCAGTGCGGCCAGGAATCTTTTCAGACAAACCACTGATTTCTTTTAAAGCAATAAACTCTTTATCATCTAAAGCCATAGACCTGATGTTGGCTTCTGTCAAAGAAGACGGGGTCGAGATAGCAGTACCCACATTAGATTTAGTGCGGGTTGGAGTGCTACCCAACACAGCTCGTGCTTTAGTAGGAATCAATTGATCAGATTCCTTACCAGCCTTCATTGCCTGTTCTCTGGTAGTAGGTTGGATGACTTCTGCCTTTTGAACAATCTCATCTACCTTTTCTGCAGGAATATCAGGATCACCTTTTGCTTTGATCTCTTCTGCTTTAGCTTTAAATTCAACATCTTGACCATTAAAACGAGAATACAAAGCTTCACGTTCAAGCTCAAGTTGTTTGAGCATTTGACGCGCTAGTGTCTGCTCTTGAAACAAAGGTTCTAGTTCTTGACGTTGGGCTACAGCAGCTGCATCAGCGGCCTTTGCGTCAGCCTGTAAGGCCTTAACTTGGTCATTGAGACTTTCGATAGTATCAATAGATTGATCGATGGGTGCAGGTCGTTCTACGTTAGGAATACGTTGCAGAAGGTTGCCCTTTACCTTGGACTCTGGACCGCCTTCAATAGAAGATGTGAGGCTATCTATGTTGCTAGAAGTAAGACCTTTAACTCTGCGACCAGGCGTGATTGTGATACCACGGGGAAGTAATTTATTATCTTTAAGATATTTGACTTGATAAGCCGAAAGGTTTAAAGAAATTGTTTGTGTAGCTTCTAAATCAGCCAGACGTGGCGCGTCAAGGGACCGTCTTTGTAAATCATTAATATCAGCGGTGCGTCGACCACTAATAGCTGATTGTTGAGTTAGTGTATCTGATAATTCACTGACACGCTTATCTAAATCAGAAGACATTGCTTCTGCATTTTTGATATTTACATCAACCTGATCCATTTGGCGTTGAAGAGCAGGCCAAGACAAACCATCAATTACTTGTTCATCAGGGTCGCCACCATATTTAACAGTATTGTATGTTTTGTCCAGTAATCTGGCTGCAACTAAACCACGCGTTCGAGCGTGTAAGTAGGCAGCAACGTCAGCATCACCTTGTGAGGCCTCTTCAATAAAGTTGTTTAAAGGACGACGGGCATCTTCTCGCGCTCTAAATGCAAAATCTTGCTCAATTTTTCTTGTATAATCAAGGGTAGTGCCGAATTGATCATCTGCATAAGTTTTAGCAAGCAGTTTGTTAAGGCGACCACGCGCTTCTGTAGCTTTACGAACAGCATCTGGGTCACGTTTGACACCAGGGAAAAACTTTCTGCCAATTGCAGAAGATCTAAATTTAGACCAAAGTTTTAAATCACGAACAGCATCAATAGCTTTACCACCCACGGCTTCGAATAAGGCACCTTCAAGACCATTGAGTGTGCGGTTATGAATAGGGTTTTTTGAGTCGGCAGTTTGGAACATTTCAGTCCAAGGGGTGCTACCAACAAGGGTGCTGTCCTCACCTGTACCATCAGATCCCACAAAGTCTTCTACGAAACCTGAAACTGCTCGTCCACCTGCAAGACCAAGAGCTGTTTTACCTGTTCCTAATTGAGCAAAGGGACCAATACGTCCTAATTGCCTAGAAGAAATTACATAACGTCCTAAAGTACGGACAGCTTTACCCCATTCGGTATTGTTTTCACGAATAAAATTAAAATCAACATTACCAAAGTCATTATCAACGCCTGGCAAAAGACTTACAACGTCACCCGGTAGGTTTACAACACCCTCAACAAAGTCTTCACCTGCACCTAGACCAGCTCGTAGTACCTCTCCACCAATGCCGGTAGTTTGTTGGATTTTAGTATCTAAAGCTTGGGTTTGTTCGCTAGCAACAGCGCGTTTTGATGCACGTTCTTCACGAATTTCATCAGCATCACGCTCATCAAAGGCATCAAGGATAGAAACTGCGGCATCTTCCATAAACTGCCCAATCGGGTTGTCGATAGGCACGTCTGCAAAAGGACCTAACTTTTCAGTTGGTTCCTCTTCCTCGTCTTCACTGGTGTCAATTTCCGGTAAAGGTTGTTTAACTATTGGTTCCTCGTAGGAAATTGGTTGCTGTTCTTCATCATATCCAGCAGGTAGTTCAAAAGGCATAATTAAAAGCTATTTAGATCATTAATCAAAGAAGACTCACGTTTTTGGTAAAGTGAACGTGCAAACCGCATCCAATCTCTTTGTGCAACTACAAGCTGCTTGTTAGTAGCATTTGGTGCAGTGATAGCAGTCCAAACATGTCCAAAGCTTGGATTATCTTTATATCTACGCAGTTCAGACATAGCAAATTCCATTTGCACAGTTGGGTCACTTTTATCTTTGCCACGTGATTCAGCAAAACTAAACAATTCGTCTCTACGACTTAATCGATGAGCAAAAAGGCCGTAGCCAGTCGCTTTGCCATTTTCAAAATCATGCTCTGCTTTTGGATTACCAGAGGACTCTTCCATCATTGTATTTGCAAACCAAATAGCTCCTCGACTGGATAAACCATTTTTGAGTGCAAAGTCAACAGCATCTTGCTGTTTAACTTTTTTAGTAAATGGAGAAACGACAACAGTAGGCTCGGGGTCATTAAGTTGACCGGCCATACCCCAGAGTGATGCTTGGTCTTGTAAAAATTCTTGTGGTGTTGTATTCGCCTGAGTTGCAAGGTCACGAAGTAGTGGATCTATAAGACCGGTTTTTTCGTATTGATCTACTAAACCTTGGATCTCAGGCGGTTTTAAAAAGACGCCAGTTTTGGAATCGAGATTCCCATAGCCGCCAGAGCGAGCAATAGCACGAGATTTTTCACTAACATAAAAAATTCCATTACGATTAGTTTGTCCAATTGGATGTGGTTTTATATTTATGGCTTTTTCTGACCCAGATTCAAATTCTTGTTGATTTGAAGTAAGTTCAATTACTTTAAAATTAGAATCAAGTTCAATTTTTGCATCTAACAAATCATCTTGTTTTTTCAACCATTCAGACATGGTGTTAGCATTTTTATCTCCCTGACCATCAGTTACCCAAGTATTAAAACGGATTTCAAGTTCGTTCTGTCTTAACTCGATGGCTTTAGAAATATCTTCTCTAAGTAACGGATCAAAAATTAATCGAGTTTGCGGAACATTTGGACGGAGATTTTGAATAGAAGCCTGAGCACGCTCCAAATTAGTCTTGTAATTTGGATCATTAGTAGCTAAATTTTCAATAGCTTTAGCCGCAGAAGCCAAACGATTCTTTTCAGCTTGTGGCATCCCAGGGTTAAGTTCAATTCTTTTTCTAATTAATTCAGGAGTGGCTGATTTTCCAGAAAGAAATTCATCATTACTATTTTTTACAGCATTTAAATCAGAAGCATTCCAATTTAAAAGCCATTCTCTAAAGGCACCCCGTTGCTTAAGAGGTAAATTTTCTGATTGATTCCAATAGTATTCTCGTGCTTCGGTTAGGTCAGGTACGGTAACAAGTGTACCTAGGCTTTCCTGAGCTAAGGCTTTCAGGTTTTCTGCTAATTCAGATGCAGCATCATCAGCTGCGTCTGCTTGAGACTTATCAAAAGTCTCTTGATATTTTAGGTAATTATTAATAACATCTTGTCCAGAAGCAAGCAAACGATCATCTGCTTTAATAATAGTTACTAAAGTATCTAAAGCAGTCATATCACCAGACTCATAGGTGTCTGCTTTTAAATCATTGAAAACCTTATTAAGGTTGTCAGAAAAATTAGAAGCATCTTTAGTGAATAACTGAGACAGCATATTAGGCAAATCTTCCGCAAACGTAGTTGGATTGCGTGCCCCAGTTCTAATTTGATTACGGACCAGCCCAATAGAAGAGTCAATTGTAAAAGCACGATTTGCTTCATTAAACTCACTCATGACTGCAGACTGAGCAGTAATAAGAGTTTTGGTGAGATATTTGTTTTGGATTTCAGGAGGCAAGCTTGTCAAGCCTCGCTCAATCATAAAATCAATAGTGCGATCTTGTATAAAAATTTGCAGTTTCTGGTCTGCATTAGGATCGCCAAAGTTTATAGCGCCTTGAGCAATAGCATCTTCTTTAGCTTGTTGAAGGTAACCCTTAAGTTCTAAACTATTTTTAATAGCAATACCCTCTTGTACTCCATAGGTATAAAAGCCATTATGGGCACGTATATTAGTGGCATCATTAGGTAAACCATCTGTGTCTAGCTCAGTTGCAGCATTATCGAGCTTCATACCTGTTGAGACACGAGAAGCCTGTGCCGCATTCAAAGACTCATTCCCTAAATCAAAATTCTCTAACATCCCGTCAAGCTGCCCCTGAGCTTGTAAACGTTGGTTAGCAGTATTGATTTCTTTGGCTTTTTGCTTATATAGAGTCTGAGAAAAGTTTAACAGTTGGTTGCCAAAGTTAGAAAGTGATTTGGCTTCCTGTGCATTAATTTGTGTTTGTAGCTGATTACGAATAACTTGCTGAGAGTTCTTCATATTACGGATCTGGTTTTCCTGATCCATTCGCATACGCTCGCCTTCAAGAGCTTGGCGACCTAAGATTTCATTAGCTTGTGCAGCTAAAGTAGAATTTGTACTTAAATTAGATGCTTCTAAACGTTGTTGCTGTATTGCATTTTCGTCTAGTATTTGCTCATTAAAGTTTTGAAAGCGCCTTTGGGCATTTAAAGCTTCGTTAGAACTCTGTAGTTTTTGACTTTCTTGGGCGGCAAAATCCGCCATTTGCTTAGTTCTATCTGCGGCACGAAGGTCTGAACGAACAGACGACTGCCGCCCCTGCATTTCGATTGAACGAAACGGTTGTTTATTAGCCATTAGTTCGCATTAAGGGGAATACGTGGAGCGGGCGCGCCAGGGGGTTTGTTGATCATTGCGTTTGCGCTCATACCAGCATTTATGCCACCCAAAGCCGCTCCACCAATACCTGCAATGAGGCCTAATGCACCGGGTCTTGGGGCACCAATAGGCATAGGAGCGTAACTAGGACCTTGAAGAGGACCGGGGTCTGTCATAAAGTCAGCAAATACTGGATCTGGCGCATATTCAGAAAAGACAGGTGGCGCGATACTTGGAAGGCTGATGGGATCTGTGGGACGGAGCGTCGTAGAAGCCATTGCTTCTGAATCAGCTTGAGCTTGTTTAAGAAAAGCGTTTGTTTTATCTGAGTAATAATCACCTAATGCAGTTTGGTAATTACGTTGAGCCATTCGCATATCACGACCGTATTTAGCTCCTTCATTCAACACACCAAGACCTACACTTTGTCCACTACGTCCCTGAGCTAAAATAGAGCCTTGTGCTTCTATACTAGAAACCATGAGACGTTCGGCTTGAAAAGCGCGTTGAGCTTTAGCAGCATTTCTTTTTTCTTGGGCTGCTTCTAAATCAGAATTGAGGTTTAATTGATTTAGATTTTTTTGACTTTCTGCTCTTTCCTCAGATAAAATTGCTTGATTTAACTGATTCTGGAATTGAAGCTGATTTTGTAAATTAGTAAAGTTTTGATTTTGAGCTGCTAGTAAATACTCTCTTTGAATACGAGCATTAGCAGAGTTAGTTTGTTGTGTATTTAAGACCCAATCATTAAGAGATCGTTGATTGGCAATGTTAATGGAAGCATTTTGCTGTTCCATGTTGAACAGCGCTTGGCTTTGAGCAAATGATGCTTGATTTTCTGCACCTCTATTCGCAGCTTGCATTTGGGAAAATGCTTGCTGATCTGCAAAGTTAGCCTGTTGTTGTTGTTGTTGATAGCCAGCGACAGTAGAAAGTGTGCCTACAGCAAACGTGGCTATTCCAAGTGAGACGGGATCGCACATAGTTTGGCAAATTCGACATAAGTAAGACGTTTTGGACCTACGGGTACATAACACAAACGCTTGAAGCCCAACATATGCAAAAGCTTTCCGTGCATCTTGTTTCTGGGATCCATAATGTTATGGAGCATTGTGTACTTTTGACCCTCTATCCATTTTTTTGCTTCTTTAAAAAAAAGTATTGGCATTGTCTCCACAGCATTTGTGGTGAGCATCCATACACGTCCTACTCCATTGTCTTCTTCAACAACACCAGCAAAGCCAGATAGCTCTCCATCGGGATTGTAAAAACAAATAGGATTTTTAGATAAAGCAACACTCATTGGAAGGGCATAAAAAGGGGGATGTCCAAGTCCCTCTAATTCCCGTTTATCTTCCCAACGGAGTAGCCCAGAACTTTGCCAGGCTAACTCGACGGTAGCGGGAGAAATGTATTTAGATTTGATTGATTCCTTTTGTGGTGTAAGTTCCATACCAAGTGGCAGCGACAAACGATACGGGAAAAGGTGTTATAGATGTGATTGTGACGTCAGCATCTGTCCCTTTACCATAGACAGGGATAGTGTTATCAATTAGTTCAGGTAGTGGTGTTGAATCAGCTTTATATGAGTTAGCTAAAGTTTGGGGAAAACTATAAGTTTTTGTAGTGCGACCTTTTAGAACAACATTTGCACTAAATGGTCCAGAGTCTGTACTTTGAATGACGAGACGAGTAATACGTGGAATGTTGATTACATCAGCTTGCACAGTGCCATTTTGCTGGGCACTTTTACGATAAAATTTAGGCAGTCCAATTGTTGTTTGGTATTGATAACCTAAAGTGATACGTGTTGCTGTTGTACGGTTTCCAGGAATTTCAACATAATTATCAACGCCATTATTGCCGTAAGTTGGGTTACGATACAAAGTGCCTTTAGATGTAGATGAGTCATCTACAACAACAACAGTAGTTAAGTTACTGTCATAGGTGTTGGCAGGATAGAAAACACGAGTTTTGTCATTCACAGAGTCGTAAGCAACTGTAAGAGAGCTAGCAAAGAGATCAAGGCGATACTCGTAAGCAATACCATTAGAATTGACAGCCGTGCCTTCAACATCAGACAAGACCGTACAAGTAGACAAACAAACTCCATTTTCTTGTGCGGTAACAAAGAAATATTGGTCGTGATTTGCAGCTTGCAACAAGCAATTACCAGGTAAATCCCACTTAATCCAAGCAGCCATCACACGGTCATTACCACTATTAAAGTATTTAAATATATACAGCTCTTTAGGATCATCATTTCCTAAAAAAGTGACCATTGATGCAGAGCTATTGGAAACCATCGATCGCAGATCACCCGGAACATAGTTAGGGGAGGTTCTGGAAAGATCCGCTCTGGTAGGACGGTTGTCTACAGAAGTGACAACCATTTCAGTAACTGCTGAAAAGTCTTGGTTTTCATCTACATAAACAATAGATGTACCTGTTTCAACAGGGGAAATCTTTGGGTTATTAGCTAATGTACTAAATGCTTTAATTTGTGCTGTAGAAGGACCAAAGGCATCACCTTCGGTACTTAACATAAACTGTGCATTTTCTGAAAAGATCAACAGGCCTAGTTGGTCACCAATGGCGTATCGCATTGATACAGGCCGTAGGGATCCAGAAGCTAAATCAACAACGTCAGCATCTGTTGTAGTGATTGCTGACACCCTAAACATATTAAAGAAATTACCGGGCTGCGAGCATATAACATTAGTACCAGCAAGTAAGACAAGACGATTACGGAAGAAACTCATTCCGGTAATTTTTTGGTCTACGAAAGTAGGAAATGGATTTGTTATGTCATCGCCTACACGTCGTTCAACCCAGTAAAGGTCATCCCCATCTTTATCCGTTTCGTTTAAAGAACGAAAAGTAAAAGTACCATTACTCTCACGAATGATTGCGTGAGGCATTGTATCAGGATCAATTGTTGTTGTAATACCTGAAGCTACTGTTTCTTCCCAAGCACCAACCCCTGAGCTAGCAGAACCATCAACAACAAACTTGACGTAATATTCATCGCCATCAACCTTATCAAGGTTTTGGATCTTAAGAATCATGCCAGCTACACAAGACCCAGGTAAATCAGCTACATCTCTCACACTACCTTTAAACGCTTCTAAAGATTGAGAAGATAATCCACCACGAGCTTCAATTGTAAAATCAGCACTTTTAGTAATATGAATTACATTAGAGATTTTTGTTACAGTAAAGCTTGAAGGAATTTGTGTCGCAAGGTTATTGACAATTAATTCAACACTGACAGTACCTGTTGCAGGAGTGGTATAGCTGTAGGTCGAGCCGTCTAGAGTAACAGTGTATTTAGTGTCGTAAGCAGCAACACGCAGAATAATGAGAGCTTCAGGGTTACGTGTAGCACTTGTAGTGGATAATGTAGTTACAGTTTTTGTCCTATTTAAGACAAAGTTATAATCATTAATCTGAAGCATTTCAAAGTCAGATTGTGCAATCCCACTTATATAGGAAGTAGCAGCAGCGCTTTGCGTATTAACAGTAGCGGCAATACCAGTTAAAGCATTCCAAACACGGAGTTGTCCAGTAGGACTAAATTGACCTATAAATTGTTCAGTTGAATCTCTGAAAATAGAAAACCAGCGGCCATCTGCAGTGGCCGTAGGTAAGGCTGAGACAAGCTTTAAGCCTGGTCTTCGCAGCAAACCATAGGTAGGATCAGGAAGGCAGTTATCAGCGGTTGTGAGCTGACCTGGCAGCTTTAGAGAATCTGGCTGCTGGGAAAATCCTCCAAGAAAGTTAGGTATTCTTTGTGATACAGAAGCCATTAGCGCATCAGGGTTCGGAAGGGTTGATAGCCGATGTAATTATTTAGCCCATCAGGCTGGCCAAAAATATTAGGTTTGCTTGTTTGTGTGTCGTACTCAATGCAGATAGCTCTAGTCGTAGACTCATCTTGTGATACAAGTCCAACAAGCTCTTCAGAACTAACTAAACGTGAGGCATAGATACGTGATGCTCTAGCAGTGATGTACTCCCTGTATGGTTGGGGACAATCATCAAATTCAAAGTTCCAAACAACATCACAGTAAAGTGTTTCATCAAATGTGTATGTATGTTTTTCTTTATTATAAAACTTTCCTTGACGCTCTACTACAAGCATCCTGTCGGAACCATGTTTGTAAAAAGACAACGTAAAACTAATAAGGTTATTAGGGACCGCAATCTCATTATTGGTTTGACGGGGGAAAGGATATTCAAGTTCGGTATTAAAATTCCAACCCTCAGCTAAAACATTCCGAGTCGTTTCTTCCAAGATGGATTTGGCTGTAAAGACCTCAGGGTTATCAGTGTCGAGGGTGGTAACAGCCGCTCCGCCAATGCAGGACAGCATTTGGTTTACGGCATCTAGGACAGTAGTACGTGCGGACATTTTTGTTTAGCTAAGTATGGTCGTCCCGGTCTGGGGACTAAAAAAAGGGGGCCGTAGCCCCCAAATAATCAAACGTTGCGGAATGCACCAGCAACAGAAACGCGGACAGGACCCGCGCCCATTGCAAGGCGACCCACAATAAGGTCACCTTGATACATGATAGAAACGTCGGACCCTGAAGTTTGAACAGAGGGACCAATTGCTTCTACACAAGCGGCAGCATCTCTGTGAAAGATCAATCCACAGGAGTTAGCGAAGTCGGTGGTATCACCGTAATCGTTTTTCTCGTTAGTGGTATCGGTATTCTCGATAGCTGTACCAGTGGCCACACCATACTTTCCAAGGAAAGGAATGTTGTTGGACTTTTGAATCTTGATACCGGCAATCTCGAAAAGACCTTCGCCAGAGTTCAAGTTTCCTTGTGTATTACCAATATCCCTGTTAAGGATATTTGTATCTACAGAAGAAATCAGGCTGTAGTATTGACGTGGGCTAAGTACAGCCACACGACCGTCTTTAGGGGCAGAGCGCTCATCGAGCACAGCGGCTGCTTCAAAGAAGCCATCTACAAGAGATTGAGCATCATACTCTTTGTTAGCACCAAGGTTGACTTCAAAGCCACCAGGCTCGCCGGTCACAGCAGCAGTAGCTTCAGCAGCTTGATCCAGCACACGGAAAATACGGCGGTCATAATGTTCGGCCAAAGATTGACCGATTTGACGAGCGATTGGGCCTCTAATATCATAGTGAGCAAGAACTTGATCTAATTCATAGACAAAGGCTTGACTAACAAGCAGCTGGTCAACTGTGATAGTTGTTTCAGCTTGCTTGGGACCACCATCTGTTCCAGCTCCGTTACCAAGTAGTGGGGTTCCAGGTGTATGAAAACCCGCCGTCATAGTGCCGGTGTGGATGAATTGTGCTTCTTTGCCGTTAGTAAGAGTGCGGCTTTGCACCAAAGGCTTAGCCACTAGGGCTGTACGAAAAGATTCATACACTTCGCCAGTAAAAAGTTTAAGCAGAAGAGCCCGTGAATCAGACCCTCCATTAGACGCGCCGGGGCGCGTAAGTAGCATGTTTGCCATTTATTTTAAATAAGTTTAGGTAAGTATGATTTTGGTGTTTATGTAAGAGATCTCTATTGTTCTGTAAGTATTAAATTGGAAATAAATTTATTCCGATATGGGGTATCGCGTTTGCGGCCCAAGATCTCGGGCTAGTTTTTAACGTGGTCCAAAGCTTCCACAATACGACCGGAGGGAATCGAACCCTCCTTAACACCAGTGGCCGCCTTCCTTAAAACCGTCTCCTCGAGGTTTTACATTAGATCACCCGAACGGGAGAGCTTTTGCTCAACATCCATTCGGAAGGCAGGATCCTCGCGGTATCGAGGGTCTTGTATCGCTCGAGCAAGTTCTGCCTGAGAACGAAATCCGGGTTCGGCACGTGATGCCCTATTACCAGATACCTGTTTACCCTCAAAACCGTTTGACTCGACGTATTTCGATCGAAGTCCTTGTACTGCCCAATATATAGAGTTGGGATCACCGCTTGTGACAACTGCGTCATAAGCAGCAATTTCATCAGGAGCTAATGAGTCGCCAGCCCAAGCAACCATTTGCTCATATTGTGCCGTACCACCAACAGACCCCATAATCCGATCGACATCTTCTTGGGGCATAGCACCAGGAGCAACATCCTCCTTACTGCTATTGACATACTGAACCCATTGTTCGACTAGCTCTTTGCTATCTAGTTGAGAAAGTTTTTCCAAAGTATCTGGGGTAAGTTCACCACCCTCCTCATACTCCTTACTAGCTTCCTCCAAGGTTTGGTAGACCTCAGACGACTCTTCGACTTCAGTATCCTCAGATTCCTGCTCAGGAACTTCACTGCTGGGTTCCTCCGCTTCGACATTCTCGTCAGTCGGACGTTCCCCCAATTTCTTTTGTAGTTCAAGGTACGCTTTCTCAAGCTCTTCTGCTGACTTGTATTTACCCGCAAAGCGAGTGTCATTTTGATCAGCTTGACGAGCGTCCTCATAATTTTGTTCTTGAGCGGCTTGTTGAGCAGCAACCAAACGCTCGCCTTCTGCTAACGCTTTTGCTTCTGCCTCTTTGCGAGATGCTTCAGCAGATTCATCAATGGGATTAAAAGTGTTGGTGGTAGCCATTAGTTGTTTTTTACTTTGAGAGAATTAACGCGAGCACCTGTTACACGTTGTGCATTTGGTTGTCCAACGCGAGATGCTGCAATTGTTGGACGAATCTTTTGTTGAGGCTTGTATTTATTAGTAGGCTCAACCGGTGATTTCGTCTTGGGGGACGGGGCCTTCTTCAGCTTCTTCTCCTCCATCTTCTAATACTTCTTTAATACGTGGGTTTTTATCTGGATCGGCAAGTGGTGATTTAGCTAGTTGACCGGCTTGTGCCAGAAGAGCTTGTTGTTGTTGCTGCTCTTGAGCTGCCTGAGCTTCAGCTTGCTTCTCTTCAGGTGTCTTAACAAGACCTAGATAATCAATGCCAGCAGCTGCAGCTAAACGTTTAATAGCTTCATCAGGATTAATGTACTCAGCCATTGCCTCTGGCCCAAGAGTTTGGGCAACAGTTTGCATAAATAACATCAATGCTTCTCTGTCTTGGCCGCGGCCTACGCCTTCCAACCCAGCGACAACAGTAGGGAAAACAGCAGGCTTGCCGTTAAATTTGGGCAGCTGGGGCAACATACGTTGACGTTGCAACACCAATAGCTTTCGGGCAATATACGGAGCTAAAAGATCTGTTTGAAGGCTGGACAGGATTCCGCCAAGTTGTTCATTAAGCTCCTGTTGGGTGGCTCTGATTTCTTCGGCTGTTGTGCGTTCGCTGTTGCGAGCAGTGAAGATTAAAAACGCCTCAGACAATCGCTGAGTGAGTTGCTGCACCATGTCAAAAGCTGTACGGAAGTCCGCTGCCTTGTTTGATTGGATGACACCAACATCGTCAGGTCGTCCCTGAATGATTGCGCCGTTGCCAGCTTGTGCGAGTTGATTGGGTTTAGTGGTTGCAGATGGTGACAAGGTAAAGACAACCTTTGCCGCTGCAGCACTACCCTCAACCAAGCTTTGCATAAGAGCATCTAGAGACTGAAGATCACCACGGAATTCGTCGATTCTGCTGCGACCGTAATCTTCGCCATCCACCACATTAAACCTGAGGGCTAGATATGGCGATGCGTTTTTAGGTGCTGATGATTCAGAACCTTCAATGATTTCACCATCAACTTCCTGATACCAGCGCCAAGTACCTTCTACAAGTTTTACACAAGTAAAAACAGCAACATCGTTGCCATTCGAATCAAGTTTTAGATCAGCAGGAATGTCACCTCCACCTTGCTCACCAACATGATTAGCCGGTTGTAAACCAGGCCGTTTAGTACGATATTGTTCGGGCAGGAACTGGGCGTCAATAGCCTCTACGGTAATAATTTCAGTAACCTGACCATCTCCATCCCGATTGATCACATAACGATCAAGAGGATAAATTTTCAAACCTTTTTTACCCATAAACACCAAAACATTTCCGGCGACTACAAGGTGTTTCATTGCTTGATGCAACATGACGCGGTCAGCCTTATCGGCTACGTCCTGCATCACAACGCGCTCCATTTTAGATAAGACCAGATCAATCTCAGAACGAGCTTGTGCATCAATATCGGGGTCCTGTGCAAGCACCCCATCTTGTATCTGTAATTTAAAAAATTTTGCGTTGACAGGGAAAAGACTCAACATGAGTTTTGCCGCCATCGTATTAACGCCGCGAGATCCTTGTGATTGCCAAGGTACGTGTAACTTGTTTCCACTAGCATGACCACTTGGTGGCATTAAATAGGGAACACTAAGTTTTGCACAATCTCTGGCAGCATCTAGGAAATTTGTTCTATTTGCAGACAGCCGGGCGTAACGAGCTGAAACTGTTTCGTGCATTAGCTGGGCCTACGAATTTGGGCAATAGTTAAACCAGGAGCACGACCTCCACGTGCTTGTCCAATACCAAGACTTGCAGCACCTGCAGACGTTAGTTGATTGGCAAGTTGACGTGTACCAGACCGTTTGGCTTTCTTAGATTTCTTACGTTGTTTGCTCGCCCTAAGGGTTCCTGACTCATTAGCAGCATCAAAACTACGAGAACGATTTCGTGCCTTTTCAGCTTCCAAGCGGGCTCGCTCTTCAGCTTCACGTTGCGCTTGCATCTGGCTTTCCATTTGAGCATTTGCTTGATCAAATTGTGCTTGCTGAGATGCTGAAGTTGCAGCTAATTGTGTATCAAAGTTTTGTTGATTTTGAGCAGCTGTAGCCGCAGCTTGTTCTTGAGCGATAGCAAATTGATCACTTTGTGCCTTAAGAGCCCTCCTATTGTCACGCGCCTGCTGAGCCATTTGCTTATCAAAGTTGTCTTGTTGCTGTTTAGCAAATTTTTCCTGCCTTTGTCTTTCTTTTTTTTTGTCTTTTTTACTTGGTCCTTTTGGTCCGCCACCACACATGGTTAATTTGTATCAAGTTTTGCTTTGAGTAGCCGAACTATTGATAGCTGTCCTGCTTTGTAAGCAAGTTCACGAGGCTCGATTAAATAATCAGGATAAACATCAGGGAATAGTGCTTCTAGTTCGGCTACAAGGCCCCGAAGAGTCCCCGATGTAAGGGACTCAAGGCCAAGTTCTTTGGTATCAATCACTTGGGTGATTTTTCAGCAAATAAACATTTGTCAGAATCACAAGCTGCAGGACCGAGGGCTTCGCCTTTTATAGGTGCAAAGGATTGCATTGCAAGACCGAAATCATCAGTAATACGACGGGATAAAACATCCTCTTGTAACTCATTGTATTGAGCTTTTGTAATAGGTTCAAACGGCAAACGTGGAAATGTTTCATTAGCATCAAAACGTGCCAATAAAGCTGCAGAGATATAACCTTGATCTTTATCAATTGAATTAAAAATCAATTGCGACAAGGTGTCAATCTCGTTTTCACGAAACTCCAGCGTGGCTGAAGTATTGTGAGTTGTGTAATACGTTTGAACCTGCATATAAAACTTGTACTGGGCTTCAATGCTAAAAGCATTAATATCTACTTGATCACAACCAGGCAGATCAGCCCACGGAGTTTCACTAGGAATCTCTACAAGCCATTCAGTGCAACGGGGGTCACGTGGATCATCTAGCAAAGCACCAGTTTCGTCTCGGTCAGATTGTGAGGGGATGATTTTGTAACCATAAGCCTCACAAGCCAAAGCGACTGGATCATTTTTTGCAAAGGTAATTCGACGAATAAACCGAGCAGCCTTGGGAGGGTGCCAGCCAGGGGCAGCACCGGTCAGCAGGCTTTTTGTTCCAGCTGGTTGCACAGTGGTCGTCCTATTTGGACAACGCAACTTATGTTTTTTGCAGTAAGACGCAATTGTTTCTTCAACAACACCACGCCATCGAGTAAGACATTCTGCCTCAGCGCGTACAAACGCGTGACCAAGAACTGTGTCAGGGCGTCCTTGCTGCCACCAATCAAGCCACTCAGCACCAAAGCGCATGACAAAAAAGTCAAAGAGACCGGTAAAGCTGACACCAACAATTGGATCAACTTTTCGGCTGTAGCTGTAGCGTTCCACACTAAAGTTATGGTGTAGCAGGGCAGCAGCAGCAAGACTTGCAGCGCGGAAGGCGTTGTCTTGAGCAAGCTCATCTGTAGGATCAATGGTATTGAGGTGAACCTCAGCCAAGTTGCAATGAAAATCTTTTCCTAGGATCTCTCCACAAGGATTAAGTCCATAGCGACCCATGCGATGGGCAAGCTCACGTTTGTCTTGATGATACTTAAGACTATTTAAATAGCTTCGAGCATCAGCAGGTTGCTTTGCGTAATAAGCAAGAAACTTATCACGTCGTTCTTCCGTATCCAAAAGGTCACGATTAGATCTAACAATTGCTTCTGGAGCAAATTGAATAGCACCTTCGCCACTGAAAAACTGTTTTGTTACTGCATCTTTTACTTCTTTGTATGACGGTTTTGAATGAAAAACTCTTGTATGATTTGCCATTCTCAGCGCATCTCTTTGCGGATCAATGCGCCATTTCCCGTCCTCACCTTGTTGCCAGAGGTTATCCTTTGCTACCGATGCAAGCTGATCATTGCTATCGAATTGCCTCATACCAGCACTTCGACGGACATTACCAGCTACAACTGCTAGTGAAGATTCATCTAGCAGTAGACAGCATTCTACAGAGGTAAGTTTACGTCCGTATGCCTTTTGGAGAATCTCTCCAGCGCGACGGTAAAAGTGAGCAAGTTTGACGGGATTGGCAACACCTCCAAAGCCCTGAATAGGTGCATCTGGAGGACGGACGTTGCTTAGATCCATTGTTACATGGCCTACTTCCCAATCAGATTCCGTTGCCAATTTCAGAAGGAAAAGGAAGGCGATAGACCAACCTTCTCTACTGTCACCAACGTAAATTGTTGCGCGATCCTTCTCAGTAATGTGCAGCCGAGTGCGCTCTTCGCGAGGTGGTTTTGCATCACCAATGTTCTCAAGGACGTCAAGATAGAAGGTATGACTAATTTTTGGTAGTCGATCAATACAGCGCGGTTCAAGAATTGCACCCGTACCTGAACCCATCATTAGCAATTCCATTTGTAATGGAAAAGCATGAATATCGTATGTATCGGTTGAAGTGCAGTTGTATGCCCCAGAAAAATTCTTTTGCTGTTCAATCCAGTTAGTACCTCCAACCCATAGCCAACGCCCAGAAGGTAGTGAATGTAAGTTTTGCATTTGGTCTCGTACCAGTGCAGACTCTTCCTCAGTAAAATTACCTACTTTACTAAGTCCACCAACACACCGGTTAACAACATCATCCCAATGCTCTTTTCCACCATCAACTCTACGGCTATAAGTTCGATAAAAAACAGGATTAGCAGATGGAGCGTTTTCAGGGAAGTTGCTTTTGCTCATTGATCCAAGATTTGTTTAATTGATTAATTTTTGGGTCAGCAAGATGAAAGGACGAAACCCATCCTTTTGTATTGCCAACTGTGATTTCTAAACGACCATCTTCAAGAGTTACTAGAGAAGGCGGCGGCGGAGATGGTTGGGAATTGGTCATACATTATTTCTTTTATTTGTTCAGCTAAAACGCGATGCTCCATCTGAGTTTCAGGAGTAGCACGTACTTGTATGTAATGAATCCATGATCTTAAAGACCCATACATATATAAACGAGTAGGACTTGCCATTGGCAGAACTTCTCTTGCACATTCCTTAGCGACACCAGCTTCTAACATATAGTCATAAAGCTCAAGGCATTTTGTGAAACAAGCTTGGGTCTTGATTTCTAGATGTTGACGGAGGTGATCACCTATATCATCAATAGAGTTTTGACGATTTTTAGGATCTTGCCTGCGAAAATGTGGAAGACGAGAAATGCTTGTAACAGGAGCGTAGCGTTGACTAAATTCCTGAAAGGCAAAACTTCTGTGACGTATTAGTTGAGCAGAAATAGATCGAGTAGTTTCAATTTCTACACACATACTGGCCATCTCAAAAGGTGACCAATGCTTATGTTTAATCAAATAACGCAAAAGCTTTTCGCCATTTTGTTTCCATTTTTGACCAGATGGATTAGACACCCTAGCCATGTAAACAACTAAATCTTCTGCGTCTGTGGTGAAATGGACCAGCGAAACTTGTTTCATACCAGATCAATTAAAACAGGCGGTTGATAATTTTTACCTTTTAAAACTTTTCCAATAGCATTTTTTACAGGCACACCATCGACAAGCTTGCTCATGTTGCTGTCATGCACACGCTGTAATGCCTCGTCTAAATCCCAGCCCATAGCAGCAGCAAGCTGAAAAGTTACATAAGCCACATCTGCTAATTCCTTTAATGCATCAACCCTAGCCTTTTTATTACTTAGGTTGAAAGCCAGAAGACGCGTTGCCTCAGATAACTCATGTGTCTCTTCAGCGATCAAACTCGTTTGTAGAGCAAGCGTTTGGATCGAAAGTGTCGATACAGGTTGCATCATAGAGATCCTGAAGTCGATCGCATTTTGTTGATGTGTCATTTGTTTTTAAAGCAATGAGTTTTTGCAAATAAGTTTGAGCTTTTAAAAGATCGTCAAGTTCTGTTTCGCCCGACTTACGTCCAGCACGGATGACATATTTAAGAATGTTACCTTTAAAATAACAAAGGTTGTTTTCATGGATGTAATCCCAGACCTCTACTAAAGCTGTCTTATAATGACTAGGGTTTTGTTTGCTCACTTAAATTTTTGTCGAAAAAAGAACCATTGGAATCGTAACTTTATAAAAAACAATGCAACATTAATTTGCAGTAGCTTAATATTAAGGATTAGATAAGTTAAAATGTTGCGGTCAATAATACCGATAGCTACAACAAGCACAAACAAGTAAAAGCAGTAAGCATTTACGGAGTAAATAGAATAGGCTGACATTTGTTAGCATCCCAATCGTTAAAAGAGAGAATTGTTGCAAGTCTGATATTTGTAATTGCATCTGCCTCAGTCAAGCCAGCATCTAAATAGGTATTTAAAACTGCCTCGTAATACTTGCCATCTTTAACTTTATTGAGAATGGCTTCAGCTTTTTTTGGGCCACAATTTGGCACGCCTTTATATCCATCTGTAGCATCACCTGTCAAACTTTGCATCCAACGTTTTAGGTCAGCTGCTTGCTTAGTTTGAGTGAACTCTTGTTTGCCATTCCAGATACGACAGGCAAATTGTTCTAAATCTTTGTCAGGTGAACAAAGGACAAAGTCAGTAAACTCGCCAGATGTAGCAGCAATACCTAAAGCATCATCTGCTTCAAGGCCTTCAATTTGTACTGATTGCCAAGATGCCATAGCCCATTTTTTGAGCTTTTTGTAGCCAGCGGGTTTACGTTTACGACGATTGCCTTTATACGTTTCACAAACCTCTTTACGGAAATTAATTTGGCTCGTGAAGTAGAGGATAATTTTGGTCGTGTCGAACCTAGTAAAAAGGTCGTTAATGGATTGAGTAACAACACGTTTACCTCCGGTGTAGTTGCCAATGATGATTGTGAGTTCTGGATCAAAATCCAATTCCTCTTCTGCACATACAGCTGCTTTGTAAACGATGGGATCCCCATCAACTAATAGCGTGGTGTTCATTTAAGTCATTTGATAGGTAACGCCAAGCTTTATATACCGTGTTGGGATTGTCATCAAATTTACCTAGCCCGAGATTACAGCTATTGCAGATGTAACCTCTAAAGAGTTTAGTAAAATGGCAATGATCTAAAACCCAATGGGTAGTGTGCTTACCACATACAGGACAAGGCCCAGGTGGTGGCGGTGGATTTTGTTCTTTTAGGTGTTGCCGAATATGGTCCATTTCATTGCGACACGTCCGACAAGTGTTACGTCTACCTGTGGTTCCTTTTTGTGAAAATAATGGGAACTCATTTAAAGGCAATGTGTTGTCACACTTACGACATTTCTTAGTGGGTGTCTGCCCAATTAAGTCCTGTTTGCACGTCGCAATCGAGGGGAACCCTAAATTTAATTGTATGTTGAACATCTTTCATAGCCATTTTTATCAGATCTGACGCCATCTCAACGTGATCAGGATGGACACTTAGCTGCATTTCATCGTGGACAAAAGCCAATTGCCAATAATCAATCTTGGCTTCTTTAAGAAGTTGGTTCGTTCTTACAACCCAAGATTTGGTAATAGCAGATCCACACCCTTGGAGCAAAGTATTAAGTGCTGCATGGGCTTTTCTAACTTTGAGAGGACGACCATCAATCCCCTTTAAATACCCAGACTCAGCTTTTGCTTGAACGGCAGTAACTAATTCTTTAAAACCATCAATACCTGTCAGCAGTTTGTCTTTAAGTTCTGCCCCACGTTTGGCAGCATCTTTTTTACTAGCGCCTGCAACTAGACCTAACTTGGTTGAGCCGCTCCCATACATCATCGCATAAGTTATACTTTTCTGAACTTTTCTTGAGACTCCCGAGATGTCAGCCATCTTCTGGTGAATGTCACCTTGAACGACTTCTTTGCCAAAGTCCGTGTTACCGAACCCGGCAATATAGTGCGATAAGCATCTAAGTTCAAGAGACGAGGCATCACTACCGAGCTGTACTCTTCCTTCACCGGGATGAAAAAGCTCACGGTATTCATGGTCAGAATTTACTTGAGAAATGTTTGGTCGCACATGACAATTACGCCCGCTCACTGTGTTAAGAAAACAAGAGTGATGAATACGACCATCAGACTCAACAAGCTTTAGCCACGCGTTGTTACCTTCACTTAATTGACCAAGGGCCTTTTGAAGTTCAAGTAAACGTGCAAACTTAAGTGCTTCTTCTGTGCCTAATTCTTTTAGAATTTTTTCGTCAATTTTGGGGCGACCTGAATCAGTGTATTCAATTGGTTCCCAACCACGAAAATTTTGAAACACGAAAGCAACATGATCACGACTGGTAGGATTAAAATCTTTTAGTCGAGTCATTGCAGCTCCAGCTATGTAGCCTCGCGCTTTGTTATCTCTAGCAGGTGTGAACTCATTACCTTTTACAAAAGCAAAGGTAGAGCGCATCTCATTGGAAAGCGTTTCTAGCTCCACGCGAAGCTTGCTCTCCAGTTGTTGTGCTTTTTTGATGTGAAAGGGAAACCCTTGCATCTCCTGCCAGGTCATAATTTTGGCGCAAGCGTGCTCCAAATCAATTGACTGCTGGTATTTTTCAATCTTGGGTTCAAACAGTTTGACCAGAGGTAGGTTGGCTTTTACGTCAGCAACGCAATATTCCAACATTTGGGGTGTGTAATTAGACCAATCCCCAGCTAGCTGTTTACCGAACTCAGATTTAAATACACCAAGGCGATAGCCCCAGCTTTCTAGAGAATGTCGACCATACAAGTTACCTGGCATGTTGGCCGGACGTGACCTTAGATCTCTCTCAAGCATGTCATTGAAAAACAAGCGAGACAAAATCAAAGTGTCATATACCTTGCAACGAGGATGAAAGAATGGAACAAACCCTTGAATAGCGGGGATGTCAAAGCCCCACAAATTGTGGCCCCATAGTTCATCTGCTTCCATCAAAAAGGTTAAACCTTCTGTGATTGAAGGGAACTTGCCTGTGTCGTCATATTTGTAGACCTCTTGCGTATCTATATCCATTACCACCAAACAATGGATAATAGACATTCGACGCAAAAGACCATCTGTTTCGATGTCAAACAAAAGTCTCATGCTTCCATTAGCTTTAATGCTTTATTAAAAAAAGGAACTGTCAATAGGTCTGCATCTGTAATTCTTGTCACCTCTTCAATTTGGGAATTAAAAATCAAAAGTGTTGGATACTTTTTAATTTTGTAAGCAACAAGTATTGCTTTGTGGTTTTGGTAAAACAAAACACTTATCAAATGCCTACCAGTTGTTCCCCATAAAGCTGAATCAACAGCCTTTTTTAGATGATGGTGTTTTTCGTAATCAAGGATTAAGACCATGTGATTGGGTTTAAATGAGCCCAAACTCATATCCAGCAGAACTCTCTTGTTTTTTTTTCTCCGAAACCATGCGTCCGGTCGAAGAGTTATACGAGAGTTGACCCGATTCACCAGTCGATCCGTTAAACCTATTTTTGAGAGTTTTAAGCTTTGCCATATTTTCTCCTGCCGATACATTTCTCTGCAAACTGACAACAATGTCTGACAATTGTGCAACGCTATGCGAACCCCTGAGATGAGAAAGTGAAATGTCCATTGCACCATCTTCATGGCCTTTGTCACCTGTTGTCCTCCTTAGATGGCTAATTAAAATCAAACCAATGCGAGTTTCTTCGACAAAACTTCTCAGCTTTGTCATGGACTCGGCCAACATTTTTCTCTCATCTTGAGCCGCGTTACCCGACAGCAAAATAGACAAGTGATCTAAAATAATCCACTGGACATTCTTAGCTTTCACTAAGTAACGCATATCAGCAATGATTGCATCGGGGTCACAAGATCCAAAGCCATCTCGCAAAAATACTTTCCCAGAACCAACACTTTTATCGAAGGCATTACGAAATTCTGCCTCGTCAATTGAGTTATCTAAATGTAAAGGCTTGTTTGCCTCAACAGTCATTAACCGCAAGCCAGTTCTTTTAACGCTTTCTTCAAGGGCAATGTACCCAACGTTAAAGCCTTGTTGTACTAATGATTGACATTGTTCACCACAGAATGTACTTTTACCCCCACCTGTTGGAGCTGTGAGTAGGACCAATTCTGAGAATCTAAGACCACCAGTAACGGTGTTAAGATCGTCAACAAACCAATCAGCATCCCGACCAACTGTTGGTGCACGCAAGACATCAAAGAGGTCTCGTCCATCGATAATTTGTTTTGGTGTGAACGGAGATGCATTCCATATTGCTTGACGGATGGCTTCAGCATCGTTTGCTTGTAAAGCTTCCGAAGCATCTTTGTAGCCAGCTAAATGTGCAATAAGGCATTTGTCAGGTGGAAACAACGTTGCACACTTGATTGCTGCTTGTTGTCCCGCATCGTCTTGATCAAACATCAATATGATTGACTCTGCTTCGAGACAAAACTTGAGATTGTTTTGTAAGTCTCGATAAGCACCAGCAGCTCCACTGAAAATAGAAACTACCGGCCAATTTTTTCGAGCAGAGTATATTGAGAGGGCATCAAGTTCGCCTTCGCAAATGACTAAAACTTTTTTATGACCACCAAATAATTGTTGGCCAAATAAACGTTTTTCAGTATTTTTGCCAACCCATTTAAAGTTTTTTTCCTTGTCACGCTCTTTATATCCAACAACTTGGCCAGATTCAGAGGTGTAAGGGAAGCGAAGACGTGGACCTTCAGCCACTCGCACATTAAACTTTTTACAGGTTTCGACAGAAATTTCGCGAGAACGAATTGCTCTAAAATCACCTGTATAAGAAAATCCCACGCTGTTGTTAACGCAGGATTCATTTGTAGTTGTCAAAGTTTCACACGAATAGCAAAAAGAATGACCATCGCTGTAAATTGTTTTGGCGTCAGATGACCCGCACGTTTCACATGCAACATGCGATTCGACAGGGTAAGACTCATTATCCTGCATCTTTAATTACATCAAAGACAACAGTTTCAAAGAAATCTAATTCTTCATCCATTGCTGGAAGAATATCGTCAGTTGGCACTCCCATGTCAAGAAAATGATTGACAAGGGATTTTGTAGCGCGACGGACGTAGTCCTTAAACGGATCAGTCATCAAACCAAGTGGGAGGAATGTTTGGCCAGACACAAGCTTTAAATCCGTGTTTTTCTGCCCAACTCACATACGTGTGTCGAGAGTTTTTTGAGAGCTTGTTGTCTCTCATAAACACAAATCTAATATCAAGATCTGGATGTTGGTCCTTAATTGCTATATGTTTTCGCCTATCTGATGGCTTTAAGAAACCTTTAGTCTCTAAATAAATACCATTTGGTAGGCAAAAATCAGGTGTATATGAGCAGGATAACTGATAACAAATTTTAGAAGACTCATACAAGTATGTATAGCCTTTTTTGTCAAAGGATTTTGCAACCTGCTCCTCAAATTTGGAGCGAAAGCGCATTAGAAATCCTCGTACTCTTCAGATCCTGCTGTTGCTGTTTCACGTGGTGATGGTGAATTTGTTTTAAAACCGGACACAGGTTCTTCTGCAAACATTGAGACAATGTCTTCAGTGGTCAATTCACCTGAATCAGAGACAGCACCTGCTACAAGTTCAACAATTTGAATGCCCAAAACTTTGATAGTCGTTCCAACACTCGGTTTGGTATAAGGTTTTTGATCGCAAATGATGCGGGCTTTTGTACCTTTGCGAATTGATTGGCGCGTGGGCTTATCAAGAATTTGTCCTTCAGTGTCAATAAAAACAAGATCAGGGCGGTTTGTATCACCGCCAAAACTATACTTAACGAGACCATCTTCATCCCATTTACGAGCTGCAATGGTGACGCGATTAGGATTAGGAACTTTGCTTTTGGCCCAATCCATTAGTGCCTCGTAATCGTCTTCAACTTTCTCCAAAACATCAGAGGGAAGTTTAAAACTAAAGCACATGTTGTTGTACTTACCCGCAGGTTCACCGCAATTGATGAAGCCTTCGAGACTGGTGTTGAATGTGTAGCGATTAGCCATGAAAATTTAGCGGCCTTGACCGCGAGTTTTTTTACGTCCGTGGTTTTTGAGTGAATGCCTTCCCTGGCCTTGCCTTGTTTTTTTAGGAGGGCCAGGTGTCCACTCAACTTTGGAAATGTTTGTCCGAGATTTCAATTAACAGAAGAAATAAGGTGAGTCATTTACCTCATCAACATCAAGATCTCCGACCATTAGATCATCGGGTACATCGACCCCAATTTGTTCTGCCCATTCTTTAAGAGGTTCGCCCTTATACATCTCAGCATGATGCAGACGAATTTCTTTTGAAAGGGCATCCATGTCACATGATCTAGCCATGACACAGTCGTGAATAGAAGTCCACGGTTTGTCCCAGCAAGAAAATGTGAACATCAAAAGGGCAGAATCCCAGCTATGCACCAGATTTGGACTGGTTGCAGAGCAGTGATGGTTGACATCAACTTCACCAGGGCCAAGGTAAACACTGGCGGTGATGCGTCCTACACCCATTAAATGCGTGTTGACTCGGCGTGTAATTGGTTTGCGAAGGTCTTGACGAACAACGAAACCAGCAGGAGTTACCCATTGAAGATGATTAGCACCTGGCTGATTCATCTTTTGCCGCACAACTTGTTTGATCCAATTCATTACTTTTATTGGACCAGCAAAGACACCAGGAATTGCGTGTTCGTAGATGGCAGTAGTGATCTCAGTAAGTAAACCTTGCTCACTCAAATCTCTGCCTTCATCTAACAAAGCATCCCGTACATGACCTCTCGATGTGTGTCTAGAAATTCCATATGGTAAACACATTGTGGTCCTTTTTGTCACGCGTCTGTTTAACCAGTCACGTACTTCAGGGCGTACATGTTGCTTTGCTTTTTCAGCAATGATTGCGTAAGCATCAACAGGTTTATCTGTCTTGCATACGTTGACCAAACTTGCTGATGTTTTGTCGAGTGTTGCACTACTTAGATGTTGTAAACCAGATGCAGTGGCATCAACTCCACACATTAAATTTGATGTGGTTTTTGTGCAAGCTAGGCAGCACTCGAACCACTCAAAACATGCTTGAAGAAAACACCAAGGTTCGGCTGCATTAGCCCAAAGAGACATGTTGCCAATTGGGTCTGTTGCAATTGCGGTAATTAAATTAGCGTTAGATTCAGTCCATTCAATACGGTCACTTAGCGTTGCTTTATCCAAGCCGAAGCAAGTGGCAACGTGAAAGGCTACCCAGAAACGGTTAACGGGTCCTTCATTAGCAAAGAGATATAGGGCCCTTTCAGGGTCACATCCTTGCGGTGTAAGTGTTGGTTGAACAAAATAAATTCTTCCGCGATAGTCGTAATTACTGCAAAGCCATATACGCGGTTCATCAATAAACTTTTTGGCAATAAACATTACCTCAGTTGTCCTGACGTTTTCGCGTTCCAACTGCGCGTTTCTGTCTTCAAGGTCTCGACGTTTGCGCTTGTAGGCTTTGATTTCGTCTTCGGTTGATGTGTCGGTCAGAGTGTTTTGGATTTCTTTCCGCTCTTGCCGTTTGAATTTGCCGATTGAAATCATGTTGCGGAAGCAATGCTCCTGCACCTCGTAGACACGTTTGTCGAGCTTGTACGCAGTCTTTTGCAGACGATTGACCATCTCCAAGCACAGGTCCCCCTGCGGTAATGTGCAACCCCCGCGCACAAGCTTGTAGCCCCGTTCAACGCCAGTCAAATACCCACCAATCTGATCGTTAGTCCAATCAATTGGTTCATAGACCATTGGCCATAGGCAGCTAGCAAGCTCCCTAGCGCGTTCCATAATGTGGTCCTTTAGGTCAAGGAACTCATCAGAAAATCGAACGATTGTGGCTCGTTTGCGCTTGCTTTCTTGTGATGTCTGCGTCGTAAACCAGCCACGAGATCGTTGGATGCAATCAATCAGCCACGCTCCTACCTCGTGCAACGTGGTGGTTGACCAAGTGCTCCACGGAATCCCCTCATCGTTGAATCCCTTACGCAACACGGTCAGTTTTTGCCCTTGACCTGTTGATGAATGAAACCTGTTAGAAATTTTTTTGAACAAGTTTGGGTTTTGTTCTTGGTAATACCGAAGCCTGAGTTCTGATTGGACTGAATGGCCTACACGAGTACACAACACGATGTATGTGGGACGTGATTCTTTGCCCAGTACATCGAGACAGGTTTTCATTGCCAGCAGTGATAAAACCTCTGGCTCACATTTCCCAACACATTTGCGAACAGCGGCGTAATGCTGTCCAGCTCGACCATTCCCAATTTGTGCTAGGCGTTCGCTGACTGTGTCGGAGCACGCGGAGAGATGTCCATTAAGGGCTTTTTTTCCCCAAACAGCTGACGACGCATAGCTTTTTTGTTCAGCCTTAGTTGTTCTTGATTCAAGGCGTGCAATAGCCTCTTCTTTTTGTTCAACAGTTTCGATGTGGAGCTGACGTTCAAACGGATCAACTTGAAGATTCGACATTAGTTAAGAGGCTAATTACAAGAATTAAGAACTAAATACCGCAGGATATTCGGAGTTTTGCGTAAGACTCTTCTGTTATTTCGTCGTCATCAAATTGAGTCAAACGACCATATGCAAGGAGCATTGAATACTCTTCAGGGGTCAATTTTTCAATTTGTTTTTGATTTAAATACTCGTTAGATTCTTTCATTATTCACTTGCATTTGTGGGATTGAGTCCCCCATTAGGAGACCGGGCATTTAACCCGGCCAATTGCATTGCTGACAGGTGAGGCTAGTTAGAACCTGAATGTAATTGAACGAACAGGTTCCCTGATACACACAGGGTTTCATGATGGTGAAAACAGCAAACGGCGTGGCTTAGAGGCGTAAACAGGCCCTTGAACCAGAGCAATAGATCCGCGTGATTCGACGGATACGCTGTTCTAGCTGATGTGGTCTGCAAGTCAACCCATGTGTTCAGGTAGTATGTTTTGTCGGTCACGCACCAGTGGCGGAATTGGTAGACGCGCATGTTTCAGGTACATGTGCCTTCGGGTGTGGGAGTTCAAGTCTCCCCTGGTGCATCACTACAATTTGTTGATTGCTTGACGCATTGCATCATCAGTTGGTTTGCAGTACCTCAGCGTTGTTTCGATGTTTTTGTGGCCCATTAATTCAATGATTTGGCGGGGATGTGAAACCTCACCTAACCAAGTTGCAAAAGAATGCCGTAATGAATGCCAAACGTAGTCTTCAGTAAAACCAGAATGTTTACGAATTTTCTTAAAGGCACCGTACAGCTGATCTTTGTTAGTCCAATCTCTTCCGAATAAAGTTGACTGTGGGTGTGATTGATTGCAACGTTTTCTTAACAAGTCCTCCACACGATCGTGCATTGGAACTGCTCGACACTCTTTGCCTTTGGTCTTGAGATGGGCTTTACCACCCACCCAGACGCATCGCATCATCCAATCAACATCCGACACCTTGAGCTTTAACAGCTCGCCTTGTCGCACCCCCGTGTAAGCTGAGAACGCGAGGGCATCGGCTAGGTCTGGTCGATCGAATACGTCGACCGCCACGAAAGCGAGTTTTTCTACGTCTTCCTTTGTGAAAAACGTAAATCGATGCTCTCCCTCCTCACCTTTTTCGAACTTTGGTGGCTTGATGTCACACAAACCTTGCTCACGGCAAAAATTCAAGATTGTTGTGCCAGAGCTAATGACACGATTTAATGTTGAATCAGTCCATTCTGCGTGATCCTCTTTTAATTCTTCAATTTTTTGAGTCCACCAAGCGCCCTTTTTGGCCCTGATTAAAGGAGTCGTGTAGCCAGCGACACCCATCCAATGGTTCATGTTGATCAAAGATGTTTTCTCTGATGCTTTGCCATTCCACTTGTGTTTCCACGTGTACTTGGCAGCTTCTCCCCAAGTTTTGATTTCATCAATGTCATTTATGGGAGTGACAGTTGATGGAGAAATTACCTTTTTAAGGGTTGCAGTTGCCATTTGATGATTGTGGTGAAATTACAAATGTTGAATAATTAAATCAGCTAACATTTCACCTTTTGGTGTTAAGGAAAGAATGTTTTGCTTATAATATTTTGGATTAGGATCAATTCTTACAAGACACAAGCCTTTCGATTGATCTGCTTTTATTGGTCCAAGCCATTTAATCATTCTGCTGCAGCTGCTTTCACTCATACCGGTTACTCGTTCCATGTCTGCTTGTAAACACCCTGGATGGGCAGCAATAAAGCAAAACACTTGAAAGAGTTGCAAGGGAGGATTTGATCCAACAGCCAATTTGAACTGATTAACTGCTAGACACAAAGTTGCTAGCTTTGTGGCTTCCATTACGGTTTGCGAGTGATTTATATTAAAGCTGAGAAAAATGTTTTAGTTAAGAATCTTCGGAAAATATACTGATTTCCCAGTCCAAGTTTGATTCTAATCGGGTAAGCAGCTCCACAAGAGCTTTGGCTTTTTCCTCCATGTCTCGAGCGACATACCAAACAAGACGCTCTTTAAACGTGGCATTTTCGTCATAGGTTTCATCATTTGAATTAGGCATTGACATAAGTGGGAGTGATGTTTGAAAAAAAATGCCTCAGGTCATGTGCAATTTTGTTGCGTTGTTTACACAATGAGTCAAGTGTTGGATCGTTTGGGTTTGCTTGATAAATGGTTAAAATCTTTTCGTTTAGCAAAGCAAGCTCCTTGGTTCTTGCTGTAAAGTTTTGTTGATTCAAAACCTAAAAATTAGAATTGGTGAATTTTCAAGGGGATTTTATTTAGTTTTGGCCCTGATTAAGCGTTGTGATGGTGATTTGTTAAAAAAAGATGCATCAATGTGTGAGCTGGGTATTTGTTGGTTTGTGTCTTTGTTTACACCTAAGTTCCAACTGATATTTATAAATTCCGAGGGCAGTTGATCCCAATTGGTCAACCTTTGATGGGTCCGCAATGGCGGCTAGTGCCTCGGCTTTTGATCTATTAATGTTGTTTTGGATCTGAGTCCATCCAGTGTGTCTAAGATTTTGCATTAGTCATTTTCTCCAATGTAAAAATGTTCTGCTTTACCGTTCATTGTTTTGCCATCTTTCCAAGTCAATCCCGTGTAATGATCGTTTAAAGTGCACCTAATCAAAAACTGATCAATTTTCTCGGAATAAATAACGACGTAAGCGTTATTAGTCCAATGCACCGTTTTTCCTTTTAACACGGCTGTTTGAATTTGTTTAAGGTCCATTGTTTGGTTGATGATTGTGAAAAGAAATCAGTTGCAATAATGGGAGTGAGTGGTCAGCCGTTAAGGGCACGACATTGGTTGTACGTGTATCCATTGCGTTGTTGGCAACGGTTAGCGTCAAGATGCCCTAAAAACTGACCCAAAAAGATCAGAGAGAGCGACAGGAACAACAGGTAGCCGGTCAGGAATTTCACGGGCTTGTGCGTGGTAGCTTGCATTAGTGGGAGTGAGAAGACAAAAGACGGTCAACAATGCGATCAGCCATAGAGCGGATGCATTCATGCTGGCCAATGGTGAGACGACCTATGGTGTCAAGGTCTGTACTGATGAGACCTTCAGCTGTTGCTTCTTCGATGTACGAAACGCGATCGGGATGATCGGCGTACCATTGAAATAAGTCGTGGTTGTAGATATCTGTAAGGTTGTCAGCAATGCCACAGGTCAAGTCGTAATGATCCAGAATTTCATCTAATGGCTTATCAACATCTATCAAAGCGTCAAGAATGCTAACGATGGTTTCGTATCGCCAATCATTGGGCAGTTCGTCGTCATGCAAGGAATGCAGCCATTCCGTCAAGTCATCGACTGTTTGGCGGGCTTGTCTAGTTAGACACCAATACGATGTACCGTCTTGGCGTTTGTCTTGTGTAAAAGCTGCCCGCAAGGTGCCAGCAGTAATGAACCAGTTGATCTCGTTAGTGATGGTGGTAGTCATGAATCAAATGGAGAAAGTGAACACGAGACAATCGCAGGCCTTGACCCCATAAGGTTGGCCGTCGTGGTACTTGAGGAATTTGGGTTCCTCGCTGCAGCTGGTGGGACAGCCCAGCCCCTCATTGGAGAGGATGATCATCAACTTTTCGTCGTCTTGTTCGTCAAGTCCGGTGTGGTCGTCGTTCATGAGAGCGGAGGCCCAGTGAGCTGGCAGCGTGTATTCAAGTGTCGACATGGCTGAGTTGCAGAGATGGGATTGATTAAACAAATGCAAATGGCAGGTCATGCAGGTTTAAGCCCTGCTCGCTGTACTTGCGGCGGATGCGATAAATGAACTGATGACCACGGCAAGCACGATGAAGACGCAGACGACGACAAGCGGTGGCCTGATCAACAAAAGGAGAGACCATTGACCATCCGTCATCGCTGCCGAAATACTGTTCAATGCAATACATGCTGTTTGGGTGTCCGTATAAGTGGACGGCCAATCACAAGGATCTAATGAGATCAATGCTGTGGCCGATGTGCAGATATTGCCCCATCACCCCCACTTCTGCAAGCGAGACCAAGCGAAAGAAAACATAAAGACACCCACACCCCTTGCAGTAACTGGTGTTTGTGTCAGTTGGGCTTGTGGTTATTCGCTGTCATCTTTGGGAACGAGCCATTCTGATTCGATGGCTTCGGCAGCTTGTAAGACGAACTGAGTCTGTTTGGCTGTTAAGTCCAAGTTTGGCTCCATGAGTACCGCCAGCAGTTTGTTGTATCGGTCAGCTTGTGACAGGTAGGCGTGATCCATAACGTTCGAAGCGTTCGGATGTCTTTTGTGATCGTTCATTGATAACTATTTAATGCGACAGATAAAATTAAAAATATATTTTAATCGATAACAAAAACTAATACAAACGAGTAAGCAACACAAACCCGCCGCTAGATCATACATCTAATGAGAACCCAGGCAGGCTCTAAGTAGACCCCACCCCACCCCCTAAATGATGGTGAAGGGCCCCCATATTCCGGCGCAAATTGACAAGCAACAGGGGTAATGGGGGTCTTCGGCAGCCCAAACACACACGTATAGGGTTCAGATTTTTTTGTCAAAATACTCCGGCATCACCACACGCGCTGTGTAAGGGACACCTCGGTAAACACACTTCTGCTCTTGAACGTATGCTTTAACTTCTTTCAGACGAGCACGGACTTCAATAGAGGACATAATTAAGTACCTGAATCACACCATCCCCCGTTCCATGAATGGATGATTAATGCGTCCATACAACAGGTAGTAACAGGTTGTATGAATGAACGTAAGTAGTAGCAGGTAACAACCGGTAACCAGCTAGTTATAAGACGGTTTTGGTGAGTGTTTAAATCTTTTAGTTATACACGGTTATAACTAAGTTATAAGATGTTATACCCCCCTTACCCCCCATATAACTATTTGTCTCTCTTATTTGTCTTTTTGGGAGAAACCCCAAAGACATTCCCGAATGGGGATGGATTTGGGGCTGCTTTAATCGCTGTCCAAAGTAATAACCAGAGGGCACCACTCCCCCGGTCATTCATGTGCAACCAAGGGGGGAAGGTGTCTTGAGGTCTCTCTCAACTATGTGCATCCGTCTAACTAACGATTGTCTCCTATAGCTGACCCTTCAAACCACGAGCGAGGTCTAGAAGGCCCTCTAAGGCCCCTCTTTAGCTGGTGATGACCCAACCCAAGCACAAGAGCATCTGTAGCCCTCTGAGGGTCATCTAGGAACATCTCCTGCATCGCCTCAAACTCCATACGTTTGCGATCAGCAGCTTGCTTATGAGCGGAGAGAGCTAGGGCATCAGTAAACCACCTCACACCCATTGCTAAAACATCAGCTCTGTCGTCATGTCTGACGGCTCCTTTTTCGCGACTCATGCGACTTAACTGATACATCAACATGTACTCAAGTCGTTTGTCAGGAGCTTCATCTGGGTTTGATCTGTAGTCCCATTCGATCACCTTCGGATCAATGATGAGACGGTGTTGATTAAGAACTGGTTCAAGGGTGTCAATGATTCGCTCTTCTTTCCGCACTGTTGCCCGAACCTCTTCAATGTTGAGGTTGGCCATAAGTTGACAAGCATGTTTTTTAAGCAACTCAGTAACGGCACCATCGCCAAAGTTGCTTTCGCAAATCAAGGTTGTAGCGTTATATCGCTTACATAGCTTAAGAACATCAATGAGAGTTGAGTCGCTGTAGCCATCCCTATAGGCACGCATGTCCCTAAGGAACAAGTATCCATTGGCTTGAGACAAAACAACGGCAGATGTTTCGTCTAGGCCCCTACCGGATGGGTCTAATGCCACACACGTCTCTGAAAAGTCGCAGCAAGCGGTCTCGATAAACATCGGGGAATACCAACGATCACCGGGAAGGCCCACTGCGGGTAATTGACCTAGGACATAGCGCGGATCAGAACTCCAGGTATATTTTTCTGCACACTCATTACCCACAGGGGTAACGATAAAGTCTGAAAATCTGAGGGGAAACTTATCAAGATCTGAAAGGGCCGTATTGAGTTGAAACTGGAGCTGGTAATTAGACCTACCCATCGAGGCCTCACGCTCCAGCAACTCTTTGTCTGAGAAGCGGGTATCTGTTGGAGCCCCCTTTTCAGCGCCGTTGTCTAGGTCTTCCAATAGTTCGGGGGCTAAAAGGCCCTCATAAACCTCTGGTTTGCTTGGATAACGCGACGGCCAGATGTAAGGCTTGTATCCCCGTTGGGCAAGAGTGCCGTAACAACTAAAAGAGTTTTGGGGAGTCCCAAGAAACATAATTCTTGAGGAAGGCTTAGGCATCAAGATCGACTCAGATTCAGCAATAAGCTGTAAAAGTTTTTCCCGAAGTTGGTCTGTTGAGCTGTTATTACTAACCTCAACATCGTCGTATAAGAGAATATCCGCACGACTTCCGGTCATGTTTCCCGTTATCCCGACTGATTTCACACTCGGACTCTGAGTAGGAGTACATCCACCAATGTCAAAATTAATACGAGACCAGCGGTATTCATCTCCCTTGGGTCTCATGTGTGAAAGCCAAGGAATGGTAAGAATAAGCTTTTGGATAAAGATGCTGTTGTTGTCTGCCCGCTCCTTAGATGCAGAGACACACATGACCTTGACGTTAGGGTCTTTGTATAACTCCCAAAGGACGTAAGCAGCGGTTACATAGCTTTTACCAATACCTCGGAAAGCTTGTATTTGCAATCGTTTGGGACCGTGTTGAAGGTAATTAGCAATGCAATACTGAGCACGAGTAGGGGAGGGAAGGTTGAGCTCATGCCAAATAGCAGAAAGAAAAGTTTTAAAATCTTTTTTTAAACGGGCTTCTAAGGCCTCTGTTTTATTCATTAGATGTATCCATACCTAAATAGGGGCGGAGGCCCGCTAAAGAGCCTCCTAGCCATGTCTCAGAAGGAATACTTCACTCCGAGCTTTGTCCCGTATGAATTAGTATCATCGAACGTAATTGCAAGTTCGGTATATCCGGAAAGTTTGTCAGAGAAGTCAAACGATCCACCGGCTTTAGTTGTGAGAAGGGTTTCTGCTTCCCCACCATCTGGGTTAAAAGAAGATGGACCAATCTCTGCGTAATAGCTAAGGCCGTTGAAAGTGTCTTCATAACCAATATGCAAATCCGTCACCGACCCGGTAAAATCAGATCCATAAAATCCACTATTTGTCTCGATCACAGCATAGGGGCCTGCCAAAGCAGTGCCAGCACTCATTAAAACTAGAGCGCTAGAAGCAATAAAAGTTTTCATTATTTTTTCGTTTTAGGTTTTTTCTTTTTAGGTTTGGAATATCCAGCATTTCGAAGAATGCTAAGAGCGTCATTTGTTGCGCTTGTGCGGTTTCTTAGTTTTTCAAAGAGACCGACGTGCGATGGCATTTGGCCAGGCATTAGTTTTGCTTGCTAGTAGCAAGACCAATGGTTCCAGTAGTTTTACCACCAACAGTTGCGTTAGTGACGTTATTATATTTAGTAGTAATTGCGGTGTTGATCAGTTGAACAAGATCAGCAACGGTGTAGGCAGCTGACGCAGCATTAGCAGCAGCTTGAGTCAAAGCGGTAACACCACTATGAGCAAGTTGAGGCTTGAGCAAATAATTACGCTCGTTAGAAATAGGCATTTGTTAAGCAGCTATGTGCTGTGGGAAATTGCTAGTAATAAATTCGTCAAGGGAAAGGCTTCCCTTTGCTTGATTGCAGGCAAGACACGCCGTTTTGCAGTTCTCAGCATTTGTCGGTCCTCCCTTACATTGGGGAACCACGTGATCGATAGTTAAGTTATCAGAGGAACCGCAGTAAAAGCAGCGGTAACCATCACGTTGTTTAATAAGTTCTCGCCACATTCGTTTAGCGTCACCACTACGAAAAGCGAGAAGATTATGCATGAGAGACTTTGGCGTGTCCATAGATCAAGTTTTTTTAAGTCGTCCGTTCCGCCCATGACCGTTTCTGGCGCGGTTTTTTTTTGGTGATTCTTTAACTAGGCGGCCTGACTGCGTATGCGACATATCAGGACCACCCTTTCCGTAAACATTTCTGCGCCGTCTTTCAGCGTTAAGCTCGGATCTGTACGCCTTATTTGCGTCAGTCTTATTACGCTTACGCTGTGCAGCGTTTTTCTTTGCGCGAGCTTTTGGGTTTTTGGCGTAATAACGTGCGCTTCTACCAGGATTAGAGGAGCGACCAGGAGCCATTATTTTTTACCTTTTTTAAAGCCTCTTTTCATGTTGCCGTATGATTTAGCACTAATAGTTGAGTTTTTTTTAGAACGTGAAGTGCCAGCTTTTTTACGCTTGTTGATGTTTCTGTAAAGGCTCATTTGATTTCACTCTCGATGTCGTCAAAGGTAAGTTCTGGAATAAGACCCATCAAGTCAGCAAGAGGACTTTCCTGGACAGGTACACCAGTAATGTTGTTAATTTTCAGCCATTCAACAGCTGCACGTAAGTCAGCTGTCGAAGCCTCACCAGCTTTCACACGAGCAATAAACTCAGAAGTGACAAGGCCATGTAAAACTTCAAACTGTTCTTCAGTACCCATGTGGGTTTTCTTTTTAGAATTAGCCATTCTTTAAAACAATTTGATCGATCTTGTTTTCAATTCGGATCATGTGATCTTCCATTTTTTTGACAGCCGTTAGGAACTCGTCTTTTGGTACATAACTTGTAGCCACTCGAAGTTCAAAAGTATCTAAACGTCTGTCCATATCATTAATACGGCTATGGAGCCGATTAGTAACTGCTGCGCCTGCGGCTATTACTGCAATGCAAGCAGAAACGACTGCTTCAATCATTTACTAATACAATTGGAATAATGTCATGGCACAACATTTCAACACGACTACCTGGCCTAAAAGTAAAACCACTAGTCATGATTTCTGTGCATTTAAGAGCGCGAACAAGCTCGTAATCAAGACGCATTTTTTGTTCGTGTTTACGCGCAATACTTTTACAAGTTTCAATCATGCCACCATCTAGCGGCACAGAAAAGTTTAGCTGTACGCCATAGTTGTTGCTACGCACATAGCCAGTATGATCATGAGGAATAGTATCATTCCCCATATAAAATGGCGAAAACTGCATAGTCGTTCCATTACAACTACTGTTTGATGCAAAGTATTGCCTAGACGGTGCTCCATTGTTTTGAAATTGCACCGCGCTATTGGTCACATTGCCCGTTGCTGCGGCTACAGGCGATGATGTATTTTTAACTGTTGGGTCTTCGTTTGCGTAGACAGGTGTTACTGAGAGAAGACCGATAAGGAAGTAGTAACAGTATTTTGCTCGATTGTTTCTGTTACTAGGCTTTCTTGTATTAGTCCCGCACCTCGCGTCACAATCTCTAGCTGAAATTGCTCGCCAGCGTTGGTTACTGAATAGGTTGTAGCGGTGTCCGCAATGTCCCCGCTTGGTGTAACGTTCGTTCCAGACCATGATGAATAATCACCACCATATACTTCAGTCTCAATTGTTCGGTCAATGTCAATGGTGGTGGTTGTCGTTGACTGCATTGAACCTTGAGTAAAATTAGGGGTTACCTGAGCAGATACTGGAGCCGCAATAAAAAAAAGTAGAAGTAGTTTCTTCATTTGTTTTTTTCTCTTGAAATAGAAAAGGTTGCTAAAGTTCCGCTAAGAATAGAAGCGACATATGTAGGATCCATCTTTTCCATCCATCCTGCATAACTTGCAGTTAAGAGTCCGGCTGACCAGACGAGGACGATAAATTTGATGATCCCGCCTTTTTTGTCATCTTGTTCCATGCTTGCTTAATTATAGGTTTCATAATCATCACTAGATATTTAAACAGTGATGTGGCAGCAAGTGTTGCACCTACAGAAATAAATGCTGTAGTTGCTGCTGTAGTCATGATCGTGGTAGTCGGCATTGGGACTTCAATGTCCGTAAATGGGACTTGTATGATCTGAGCTTCAGGTGCAGTTATTGGTGATTGTGATACAGCTTTAGGTTCTTTATTTGTAGATTCTGGACCAGGATCAGAGTTTATACCCTCTATCCCTGGAGGTGGCCTAAGCGTGTTAGGAGGCACCACAAGCGGCTTGTAAGCCGGTACGTCTGCTCTTGGTACTTCTAGTATAGGTATCGGTAAGTTTGGAGCATTAGGGAGGTTTAAAGACGGTAATTTGGGGGGGTCGACCCACTCCATTACTCAGCACTAAATAGACCACGTTCGATAAAGTCAACTGCTTTATCATCTACGTTATTGTCTGTTGTAGAAGCCAACTTCCGCAGCAGGTCAATAATCAATCGTTTGACCTTTGGAGATTGGATAAAAGAGAACAGAACGGGACGGATAAGGGTAATCATAATTAAATAGGTGTAGGCCATGCCGTAGCAATGGCAGGGTTAGCGACGGTTTCCATGACTGGATCACCAGCAACTGGGTTAGCAACTGTCTCTCCAGCTTCGTTAGTAATGGTGTCAGGTTCAACCACACCTACCCCTTCAGAATCTTTCTTCTGTTGGGTAATGGTGGCTGCACCGAATAGAAGCTCAATCAAAGCTGGTACATCAGCGGCATTGCCAATCTCTGTCTGACGTGTATTACACGCAGTACGGACAGCAGCACGGTATGTTTTCCAGGCAGACGGGATGTTAGTACCAGTCTCCTTAGCTTTAATGATGCGCCAGTCACTAGGAGCTAGCAGTGAAGCTGCGATTTGTCCTTGAGTGGCTGACCACAGTGTCTTCAAGCCAGTTGTGGTGTTGCCGTCTTCATCAGTAACGTCGTTAAGTTGCTTAGGGTTATCTAAACCCCAGTAGAACCGTTGGTCATACGTGGGGTCATTAGCAACTTCAGTAATACCTAGGGCGTTACGCTCTTCCAAACTGGACAGGCGCAGCCAATTTGCTGGATATTGAATTCCAGCATGAGTAAATGCCCGATCATAAGATAGGGGCTTGTTATCTAGTTTAAGCATAATTAATTAGTTAGCGTGCGCGTGCAGTTTTGAAGGGATGTGAAGCAAAGCTCATGAAGATATAGTTTTCTCCGCTAGCGTTTAGCATTCCTCCCGTTGAACGGGCTTTAAATCCATTACTCAAAATATCGATATAATGTGATACATTCTGGCTTTCAGCGTTGATTAAATCTGGATACAATCTACGCCCACCTATGTTGTAAGTATCTCTAGCAACGTCGTAAATAACCCAGTTATCAACCGCATCTGATCTTTTTATCATTATCCAGGCTACAGAATGACCGGTAAACACAAACGGACCATCAGCAGATCCATTGCCGGTGTAACTACCTATTGCGCTATACCCTTCGACAGGTGCGAAGCAGTAGGCGATTATTTCTTTTCCTGAAGCGTTGTTGATGCCACTGTTGCTTCCTGTAATACCAAGAACACTGCTTGTGTTTGTCCCAAAGTAACTTGTAGAGCTTGTAATTATTGCATTTGTATTGTTCAATGCCAGATAATGACCATCATTTATAAATGTTGGAATGACTCTCCAGTCGGTCGCCGTGTCAGTATCTTTATAAATAATAAGACTAGGCTTTTGATTTAGACCGTGGCCGGTTGTTGCATTTGCCGATCCATTTCCAGTATATTTAACAATCGAGAACCCAGCACTTGGGTTGGCTCTGACTGTTGATGCGATGCTTGGGGTCGTAATAGATACGCCGGAGTCAACAAGTATTTTGCCATTTACACGTATTGCTCCTAAACGTGTTGGATCACTATTGTTATTATTTGGGACCTCAATGCTAGTCAGACTCTTAGTAGTAAATAAGCTAGTCACATCAGCCCAGCCAATATTTGCACCACCTCCAGCAGGGATTGTCCCGGTTGTAGATATTGAGCCATTCAAAGTAATATTAGCTACACCATCATTATTTGCATAAAGCTCTAACTTGGTAAAAGAGATCGCGGATGTTGGTGTCCAAACTGCAGTGGCACCAGAATTTGCAACCATTTGTGGAGCAGCAACGCCATTGCCGTCAAAAATGTCTTCCCAAGACTCTGCAGGCTTGTCGTTATTATCACCGTAACTACTCCAGTTTTGACTCTGGTCATACAACGAGCTATTTAAACTACCAGCAGCAATTGTTGTGGTGGAAGCTCCGGCGTCCCACGCCCAGGCTACAAATGTGTAACCATTTCCATTAACATTACCGGACGTGCCAAGGCTAAATCCGTCAGAATTAAATGCAGTGAGTGATCCAGATTCTGTTGCCTCTGCACTATCAGCGGAAGACCTAAGTTTTTTTTCAACGCCACGTACACTATCGAAAAGGTTATGGTTATTGCCTACGTTCCTAAGTTTTGTCCAGACAAAATCTGGGGAAAAATTAGTTGATATTGACCTTGCAGTATTGTTGCCACTCCACAACTTCGTATCAAAATACTGACTGCCATCCGCAATCGTTGGCTCAGGTAACGAAGCAGTATTAAGCGACTTGTAGCCGCTGACAGGATAGGCGAAGGCACGTTGGCCGAAGTTCCATACACTTTTAGAATTGTTGTATTCACTGCCTGCAAATAAATAATTTTTAGATCCTGACCAAGTTTTTGTTGCCCCTGTTTTTGTTGCACCGCTGGTAGGAACTCCAGAGTTTTGGAAGACACCATTTTTGGAAAAATACACTGCGCCATTGTCAGCATCTACAGCAATTCCAATTACGTCCCCAACGGTGTAGCTAGTACCTGAAGCAACAGTAGAGTTATCTGCTATTAGATCACCATTATTTGCATATGCAGCCGTATCAGAGTCATAAGCCACGGTGCTGCTACCGCCACCATTGGTTGGAGACTGTGCATTTTCGGCAAGAATAATTCCTACACGAGGATTGTTGCTATTCCCAACGCCTTGACACGTAACTTCCGCGTACCACTTTCCACTGTTAACTGCAACAGTGCTTCTGTAGTTTCCATTGCTGCTTCCATTATTGCCAACAGCTTCTAAATTACCGTTTGACAGAGTTATGTAACTACCATTAGTTAGCGGGTTAAGTGTCGAATAGTTGCCAACAATTTCTCCGCCGGGATCACCGCCACTCGATGCAGTGCCGTTGGTTGGGGTGTCACGAAGGGAGTCAGTATTAGACGGTGTGCCACTGACTAAAACAACCCCATCGACACGAACGCCAGCAATAGCAGGATTTTGTACTCCATCTTGTCGATAAAGCTTAATTGTTTCAATACCGCCTGAAGCGGCTGAACTTACATTGCCCCATGTTGGAGGGCTATTGTACTGAGGACTGATTGCAGAACTAACATCAGTACCATTGACTTCTACAACGCCTGAAGATGCGCTTGTTCCTTTCCATCCAAAAAGTTCAATTGTCGTGCCAGCTGGAAGTTTTGGAGAAAATGTAATTGTTCCAGTATGACTACCACTTGATTGTACACTAAAGTAGCTTGCGTTGTTAGGATTTAGATCGCCATCAAATATTCTAGAAACTGGTCCGGTCGTCGCGCCAGTGGCGCTAGAAACAGTACCGGTTGCTGCGTAATCAACTTCATTAGCACTTAAGTTATTAACAGTCCACGTATTGTTGTTGCCACTTGTATCCGTACCAAGCGCAGCGTTTGAACTGTTGTCCGCAAAGTCGAGGTGGAAGCCATTTGTTCCGTATGTTCCAGCGTATGCAATCGGCTGCCACACACCGTTGTTATCAGTTTTGCCGAAATCTGTTGGTGCTAATGCTTGACCATCGATGAAATGTACGTCGGCTATGTAGCCATTAAAATATTCTGGGTAAGCAATACCAGACCCCAGACGGTGCTCTACATTTTTATTTACTTGTAGGCCTGCAGTTTGACCGGGGTAGCTATTAGAACTAAAATGTGTAATTTCTGACCCATTGACATAAATTTTAATTCTATTAGAAGCAGTTGCTTGATTCGTATCAGCTGCTAAAACAATGTGGTACCAGGCGCTCGTATCTCTAAACACTTGGTCTGTAACAATACCTACGCCTCTAGGTAAATCAAAGAATCTAAGTCTATGATTAGTACCATCAAACATAAAATGGGATCTATTTGATGCGTCTGATCCTGCTGAGAAAAAGGTTACGTTACCTGTAAGTGTTGATTTTTTTACCCAAGCAGACCAAGTCCACGTCTGACGATTTCCTAAAGGTAAAGTTTTGGATAAAAAGGCCGAATCC
>Ga0181395_1000039_pt1 | contig 44253 bp, 45 predicted proteins | sample 18SPOviralmetaG_FD_130124 | JGI IMG/M metagenome (GOLD analysis project Ga0181395, IMG submission 130124) | Marine viral communities from the oligotrophic San Pedro Time Series (SPOT) site, San Pedro Channel, CA, USA - 18 SPOT_SRF_2010-12-16 | ecosystem: Environmental > Aquatic > Marine > Strait...
ATGTATAACATTAAAGGTGGTGGTGAATGGTATGATGCAAGTTACCACGGTTTGTTAGTACATAGAGATTATGAGGCTAAAAATACTAAAGTAAAAGTATTAAAAGTTAAGTTTCAAAACTTAGGCGAAAACGGTGGTGAATCATTTTTTACCTGGGAACCTAAGTCAGGATCTTTTGTACCACAAGTTAATGTTTTAGACGAGAAGAATGACAGCAGCCTTCCGTGGGAATAAAAAACATGGTATGGGTAGTTATACCCGTACACCCGAAGAAGAAAAAGCTGCTTTATGGTGTATTAAAAATGATATATGTATAACTCCAAGAGCAATAAAATGGGGAGAAAGGATATGGGTTGTAGATATTGAAAAAGGTAAATACCCTAATAGACAAAAACTAGGTACGTCTGATCCCTTTGGACCAAACACAATATGGGAAAAAGTATCAGAGTATCAATTATATTATTATAAAAAATATGCGAAATAAATTTTACAACGCTAACGAAGCTTTTAACTGTATATGGTATGAGTTAAGAACTAAAGGTATAGACTTTGATAATACAAAAGCTTTATTTAACGTAGGTTTTACAATAGAAAATCCGTTAGATAATCATATTAAAAATAAGTTTAGAGAGTGGAAACATGAGTATGCAGAGGCTGAGTGGCAGTGGTATTTATCAGGTAATAATAGCATTAGAAAATTAGGTGCTATATATGGTAACATACCACCAATATGGGTAAAGATGGCTAATCGCAAGGGTTTAGTAAATAGTAATTATGGTTGGCAATGGCAACGTAATAATCAATTAGAATACGTTATCAAAAAGCTAAAGAAAAATAAAGACACTAGACACGCGGCAATTAGTATATACGATTGTAAAGAGCATGACGAATACAAGAAAGATACCCCTTGTACGTATGCTGTTCAATTTACAATTATTGATAACAAATTAAACATGTCTGTTTATATGCGTTCTAATGACATCTGGTACGGTTTCTGTAACGATCAATACTGTTTTAGTATGTTACAAAAACTTGTAGCAGAAAGATTGTCTATTGACGTTGGGTGGTATTACCATCACGCACATAACATGCATTTATATAACGATAAATTATGACATATTATATTTATCATATTCCTGGTAAAAAAATTGGTGTAACGTGTGACCTTAATAACCGGGTTACAGTTCAACAAGGTTATGGTCCAGGTGAATATGAAATATTAGAAACTTCTAATGATATAGATTTTATATCAAATAAAGAAAGAGTATTACAAAGAGAATATGGTTACCGAGTAGATATGGTTCCATATAAAAAATTAAATAGAAAAATTATGATGGACTTAAACGTAACTGAACAAACTACTACTTTTCCTTGTCCAGTGGATAAATTAAAAGGCAGATTATTTGATATGATCGGCTATGAATGGACAACAGAACATGGTTCTTTTGAAATTACTACAGAATCAATAGACTGGATAATAAATAATGTAAAAACTTCCATGTTTAATAATGATAGATCTTATATATACAATAAAGCTTTTTCGGTATGGTCTGAAAATGCCATTGGTACTATAAGAGCACCTAAAAATGTTAAATGTTCTAAAAAGCCACTTAAAATGTTTAATAACATTAGAGATTGGGCCGAACAAAGAGGTTTATATACTAAAGGTGATACAAAAACTCAATTAATCAAACTACAAGAGGAAATGGGTGAGCTAGCTAAAGCTACACTAGAAAACGACAAGCCAGAAGTTATAGATGCTATTGGTGATATGGTTGTGGTATTAACAAATCTAGCACATTTAAATGGAGTACATATTGAAACTTGTATAGCTGAAGCTTATAAAGTTATATCAAAACGTACGGGCAAAATGGTTAATGGAACATTTGTTAAAGATGCAGATTAAAACAGAAGATAAGATAGTACAAACAGTACTAAGGAAGATGGACGATCGTAGTATTGTTGGCCAAAAAAAATATGGTCAAACAATGCAAAACGAAATAGAAACTGGTAAGAAAGACTTAATTATGTTTTTAACCGATGTACAAGAAGAAATAATGGATGCTTTACTGTACATTGAAGCTGCTAAAAAATGTATTGAAGATGAAAAGAAAGATTAGAAGAAAACGAGGTCCTGTTGTTAGTAAAAAAATTACTGTAGACGGGATTAAGTTTGCTAGCGGACTAGAAGCGTATATGTATAAAGCTCTTAAACGAGCTGGTATAGACGCAGCTTACGAAGGTAGTACATACACAATATTTCAAGGGTTTGACTTAAACAAAACTTGTTATGAAAGATGTGCTAATGGTAAGGGTGACTACAAAGATAGAGGTAATAAAAAAATACTACCCATTAAATATACGCCAGATTTTATTGGTAAAGGTTTTATAATAGAAACTAAAGGTAGAGCTAACGAAGCTTTTCCTATGAGATGGAAATTATTTAAACATTATGCGGAGCATAATTTAAACTCTGTATTGTATAAACCTCAAAACCAAAAAGAATGTGATAAAACAGTAGAATTAATTTTAAATAATGGCTAGACTAGTATTACAAAACTACAAGTGGAAACCTAAAAAGAAAAGACCAGGCGTACACAGTAAAAATAGAAACACAAAACAAAAATCAGGTAAGTATTACTCAGGTACTCCTTACCGTGGACAAGGTAGATAATATGAAAAGATGGGAATTAAGTTTTGGCCTTTTTGAAGGCCTGTTGTTTGGGTATAGAAATTACCCAGACGTAGATAATAATAAAGTTGATCACGTATTTTACGTGTTCATATTCGACATTTGTTTAACATTACAATATTAAAATATGGGATTATTTGATAACAGAGTAGCATATAAACCTTTTGAGTACCCTGAGTATTATACTGAGGGTTGGTTGAAACAAGCTCAAGCATTTTGGTTACACACAGAAATACCTATGTCAGGTGATGTTAAAGACTGGAACGAAAAACTAACAGATGCAGAAAAAAACCTAGTAGGAAATATTTTACTAGGTTTTGCACAGACTGAGTGTGCAGTATCTGATTATTGGACTCAGAAAGTAGTATCATGGTTTCCTAAACACGAAATACAGCAAATGGCCATGATGTTCGGATCACAAGAAACAATACATGCTGTAGCTTATAGTTATTTAAATGAGACATTGGGACTTGAAAACTTTGAGGCGTTTTTACATGAGCCAGCTACGGCTGAGCGTTTTGATAATCTCGTTTCATATAATGGCTCCGATCCTATTGAAATTGGTAGATCATTGGCTATTTTTAGTGCTTTTGCAGAAGGAGTTTCTTTATACTCTGCTTTTGCAGTACTCTATAGTTTTCAGCTACGTAATTTACTCAAAGGTATTGGCCAACAAATGAAATGGTCTGTAAGGGACGAATCACTACATTCTCGCATGGGGTGTAGATTATTTAGACATATGTGTGAAGAAAAAGATTTTCTTGCAGAAACATGCAAGCCACATATTATAGATGCAGCACACACAATGCATGATGCTGAAATGAAATATATAGATAAGATGTTTGAAGCTGGCGATATTGAAGGGTTGAAGTCTTATGATCTTAAACAGTTTATAAAGAAAAGACTAAATGAAAAGCTTGTGGAGCTCGGATATAAAAAACTCTCAAAAGAATTTAGTTACGACAAAGAAGCCGCGAAAAAATTGGATTGGTTTTATCATCTTACTGGTGGGCATACTCATACCGATTTTTTTGCTATCAGGCCGACCGACTACAGTAAAGCAAATGAGGGAGAAGATTTCGAAAATATCTGGTAATAAATGAATAGAAAAATATTAAAATTTTTAGTTAGAAACAGAAGACTAACACCAAGTGAAAGAATAGCCAGTAGAGTTGGTTATATGGGTGCTGGTTTTCTTGTAGCTGCTCAATGGACTGTAGAACCTATGCTATACATAGCTGGGTTTTGCTGTGTCCTTGTTCAGGTAGCCTCAAGAAAACAATGGAACTTAGTAGCATTAAACATAAATGGTTTAATAGCTTGGATTAGTCATTTAATAAAATAATATGTGGAGTAATAGATGGAAAAAAGGTCAGGATTACCCAGAGTGGGCAGATGCTGACGTATACAAAAAAACAATACAAGGAGGGTATTTATACAATGGAGAGACGCCAAGAGAAGCTTATACAAGAGTCGCTGAAACAGTTGCGAGAAGATTACAAAAACCGGAGATGGCGAAAACGTTTTTTGATTACATTTGGAAAGGTTGGCTTTGCCTTGCTAGCCCTGTACTTAGTAACACAGGCACTGAAAGGGGTTTACCTATATCTTGTTTTGGCATCGATGTTGCAGATTCTATTTTAGACATCGGTAATAAAAATTTAGAAATGATGCTGCTAGCTAAACACGGCGGTGGTGTTGGTGTAGGTATAAATCAAATTCGTCCTGCAGGTGCAAAAATAACTGGTAATGGTACATCAGATGGTACTGTACCTTTTTGTAAAATATATGATTCAAGTATATTAGCTACAAATCAAGGTGCTGTTCGTAGAGGTGCTGCATCAGTTAATTTAAATATAGATCATGCTGATTGGGAAGACTGGTTAGAAATAAGAGAACCTAAAGGCGATATAAACAGACAATCATTAAACTTACATCAGTGTACTATAATTGGTGATAAGTTTATGCGTAAGCTTAGAGATGGTGATAAAGTCGCAAGACGTAAATGGGGTAAACTATTACAAAAACGTAAAGCAACTGGTGAGCCTTATATAATGTATAAGGGTAATGTAAATAAAAACAACCCTTCATCATATAAAGATAATGCTCTAAAAGTGTTTATGACAAATATATGTTCAGAGATCGTATTGCATACAGATGAAAATCATAGTTTCGTGTGTTGTTTATCTAGTTTAAATCTAGCTAAATATCACGAGTGGAAAGATTCTAATTTAATATATGATAGTATATGGTTTTTAGACGGCGTGTTAGAAGAGTTTATACAAAAAGCAAAAAACAGAAGAGGATTTGAAAATGCTGTAAGATCTGCTGAAAAAGGTAGAGCGCTTGGTTTAGGTGTTTTAGGTTGGCATACATACTTACAACAAAAAGGATTACCTTTTGAAGGATTATTATCACAATATGAAACAAGAAGAATATTTAGTCAAATTAAAATCGAAAGCGAAAGAGCTAGTATGGCTCTTGCAGAAACATATGGAGAACCTTTGTGGTGTGTTGGAAGTGGTTTTCGTAATACTCACCTACGTGCCATTGCTCCTACTGTTAGCAATAGTAAACTTAGTGGAAACGTTTCACCAGGCATTGAGCCATGGGCTGCCAACGTTTTTACGGACCAAAGTGCTAAAGGTACTTTCATACGTAAAAATCCTACGTTAGTGGATATTTTAGAAAAACACAATTTAAATACTGAAAAAATATGGGACAAAATTTTAACAGACGGTGGTTCAATACAAGGTATCAAACAATTAGAGAAAATTACATTGGGAGATCACGACATACCAATCAAAGAAGTATTCAAAACTTTCAAGGAAATAAATCAATTGGAGCTTGTTAATCAAGCAGGTATAAGACAGCAATATATTGATCAATCAGTTAGTTTAAACTTAGCATTTCCTGCACAAGCAGATCCTAAATGGATTAATAAAGTTCATTTAGAAGCTTGGAAAAAAGGTATTAAGACTTTGTATTATATGCGTACTGAGTCAGTACTAAGAGGAGATATAGCTGATCAAGCTATGAGTGAAGACTGTATGAGTTGTGACGGATAAAATTTTGGAAGAAGCGCGCGTGAGGAAATGAGGGTTAGGTGGGATCCAAAATAATTAAAGGGGCGAAAGCCCCTTTTTTTATTTCTTTATTTTTTCTACAGCTGATATACCAAAGCAACCAAGTGTAACCCATACAAATGAGTTATAAACTACTTCATTTATAATTAAATCTTTATCTGCTATCAAACTTGTTAATAAATCAGCTATAGCAAACAAAGTCATTACTATAAAAGACGCAAATCCTATTACGTTCTTTTCGTTTATATCGTTTTTATCTTTAAATAAAGCCCACATAATCTTATAGTTTAATTTTTAAATCACCAGCAGATGTTTTATATACATCACCAGCGGATAATCCACCTGTACCAGCAGCGCTGTCATCAGCGTACGTAGGAACAACCATTCTTATTTTACCTGCAAAAACAGCAGATAAATTTGAATTACCTGGATCTACATAATGATTACCAGTTTGTGAGTCAATAAATTTGTGAGCAAAAATCTCACCAATACCAGATATCTCTTGATTAGTATTGTTTATATTAATTCCATTTATAGTATCAGTGTTATTAGCTACTACAGTTCCTGTTGTAACTATGTTTCCTGCTACATCCATATTTCCTGATACATCTACACTACCAGCGGGAGATAAGTTTCCATTAACATAAGAGTTTGTTGCTTTAACAGTAACCACATCTAAACCACCTGAGGAAATCTTTATATTTCTATTTGATGAGTTGTTAAAAGCAACCCCAGATCCTAAAACAGTTAACCCTTGATTAGCGTCATAATAAACTGGACCACCTGTTCTCACATCAAACTCTACTGCATTTTCAGCTGATACAATATTACCGTTAACATCTTTAAAGCCAATTATCTGTGTTATAGCTCTACTTGTTGCTCCATTTGTTTGTCCAGCAGGACCAACAGCGTTTAAACCATGTATTACATCACCAGCTTGCAGACTTGCATAAACATCTCTATTAAAATCTCCGTTACCACACCATCCTGGTTGATTTACATTGAAAGAAACGTCGGTACCACCTTGTTGGTCAAACCTAGTTTTGTAAGTAGTTAAACAATTTCCACCGTTGGCATCAGCATCAGCTTTAATCAACACATCACTGTCTGAAGTTATTTCAGAAACTCTAATTGGTCCGTGAAAAATAGATTTTTTATCACTAGCGCTTAACTCAACAACAGCTGTATAACTACCACTATCTCTAGTTTGTATTTCAAATACATTATCAGCTTCAGATGAAAGCTTCCAATGATCACTGTTGTTATCACCCGCGTCGGCTTTTAGTTCTATTTGAGCAGCTTGATCTTGCCCAGCTTTAACTACAATAACACCATTGACAAGTGTTCCTTCATTGCTAGTTTCAAACTTTTTTACGTTGTTATAATATAACTCTACAGCACCGTCTTTTTTAAACAAAGCCATTGTGCCATCAGTAATAACACCACCACCTGTTATTGCAATTTGTGGATCGCTAGTATCTAATATAGATGTTGATAAAGTAGGGTCATGATATATTTGAAAATTGGCATTAAACGCATTAATTGGATCTACACCAAATCTTATTCTTGAATTATCAGCTAAACTTACATTACCATTAAACATTGATGATCCTGATATATATATCTCTTTCCATCGCTTTAGTGTATTACCTAATGTATATGTATCAGTTACATCAGGTATTATACTAGACACTATTTCAGCTCCAAAAGCTATTGTGTCAGTGTCAGCATTACCAAATGTTAAGTTACCGTCTATAGTTGTATTACCTGTTACAGATAAGTTACCACCAACGGTTAAGTTACCGGAATAACTTCCATCAATACCGGTTAAGTTAATGTGTTTTTTTAACGATCCTACAGTATAGTTTCTTGTAACATTGCCTTTAGCCGAATCTCCATCAGACCCAACAAGTATGTCAACATCTTGAACTGTTGTATCCGTTACTATTGTGTGTATTCTAGGCATAATTTTTTATTTTTAATTGTTTTTTCTTGGATCGTCCTTAGCGGGATTACCAGTGTTTATTTTTCCAGATCCACTTCGTTGTATTCTTGGTGGAGTTGTATTAGTAGTATTAGGTACAACCTTGTCACTACTTTTATTTTTATATATTGGTGTATAGTTATTATAGTTATAATACATGTGGTTATATGGATAATAGTTTGTTCTAGGATAACTTATATTATTATAATTATATATTGGCCTTATAACATCTATTGGAAGCTTTAAAGTGTCACCCTGTGACGTTATAGCTAAAACATGTGTTATTTGTGGCTTAGGTGTTTTATAAACCGTACAGCTACTTATAGCAACCAAAAACATGAATAGCGCAAACATTATCATTATAGCTATTTTATCTTTTGGGTGTTCTAATTTCATTTCTTCATTTTATATGGTACAGCTTTATTTAAAGCTTGTCTTCTAGCTTCACAACCACAAGGTATATTTAAACCTTCTGATACTTTATCAACAACTGTTTTAATACCAGTTGCGCTTGTGAATTTATGTATTGTGTCTCCTAGTCCTCTTGATTTCATAATATTAACATTTCCATCTACGTCTAGCGGCTTTACCTCTTTCACCGGTCCAACCTTTTGATCTAGCGCAAAATGATTTTCTACGTTTAGCAGCTTTACTACCAGGTTTTACTTTACCTGTTACAGCTGTTTTTAATTTACTACCAGGGTTTTTTCTTTTATATGCTGCTACACCCTTTTTGGTCATACCAGCACCTTCTTTAGTTGACCTAAAGTTTCTGTTTTTACCCTTTGTAGTTTTTCTTATTGCCATTAGTATTTTCTTTTCTTTTTCTTTTTTAGCTTTTTAAAATCTAAGCCCGTGATTTTATTAAAAGGCGGAGCCATCCTAGCTATTTTCATTTGTTTAGCTGTTAGTTTTTTACCAGGCATAATTATCTTTTTTTACGTTTAACTCTTTTTTTCTTACGGTTAGGATTACCTTTACCACCGTCTTTTTTACTTGCCCAAACCGCTTTGCGTTGAGCTGCACTTTTGTATCCCATAATTATAATTTATTTTTCACCACATTTTTTACTAGGGTTACCAACTTGAACCCAGTTTTCTTTTTGAAACCAATCACGTAATGTTGCACCTTTTTTTCTAGCACCTTTAACATTTGATTTACTAGATCTTTTGTATCCACCGCCTTTAGCAGCTTTACGTTTAGCTCTAAGAACTTTAGCTCTTTCAGCTTTACTCATAGATCTAACTTTAGCAGCTGGTAAGCATACTTTTTTAGTTCCACCACCTTTTACTTTACTTTTTGGCATTACTTTTAATTTTTTTACAACTACCAGGTGAATATGGCTTTTTACCTTTAACAGGTGAGTAACCAGGCCAACATCTACCTTTTTTCTTTTTCATTACTTCTTTTTAATAGGCGTATGCCCACAACCTTTTTTCTTAAAAGCTAAATGCATTTCCATTGTTTTAGCGTTTTTAACGCTACCGTCTTTGCAATACATCTTGTGAGGTTTGAATTTTTTCTTATCTTTCATCATAGCTTTAATATTTATTTTTTCTTGCCACCTCCAAATTTAGCGGGTCCACCAGCTTTAGTACATCTTACACCCCAACCAGAGGCATAAGCACTAGGCCAAACTTTAAATTTTCTTTTTGCTGCTGCTTTACAAGGTCCACTTATTTTTCCCATAATTATATAACTTTATATTTAGTTTTATTATTTTCATCTCTGTATGCTTGTAAACACCTTTTTCTATTTTTATCAGGCGATACATAACTCACGTGCACCCAGTCTGGATTTTCATCGGTGCCAAATTCCCATATCATCTGATCGTAATCTAAATTTGCTTTGATCCAGTTATACATTTCTGCGTTACTAGCATTACCATATGTGTCATCAATATCAATTGCTTGACCATGACAATGTTGTGATTTAGAACTTCCGCCAATAGCTTTATTAAGTTCAGGTCCACGATAAAACGAATTGATCTTTATAGGACCTCCTACGTGCATTCTAAGAGGTTCAAATACTTTTTCTGAAATATTTATCATATTAACTAAATGATCATCAGATGGATCATTTTTTAAACCAAGCCTTAAAGCGGTTGTGCTATACACACCTTCTTTATAACTAACGTGTTTACTTAGTTTATTCATTATTTACAAATACAAATTGGACAAAATGGACACATAATATTTAAAATTTAGAAGCTTGATTAACTTCGTTTATACTTTCTTGAATTTCTTTTAAACCTGCAGGCAATTCAAGGTCTAAACCTGCTTTAAAAACTGTTTCTTTTATACCACCTTTAAATATAATAATTGTAGGTGCCATACGAACTCTATATTTCTTTTTTGCAACTGGAGCTTTAGCTATATCAACTCTATAATATGTCGCGTCTTGTAGTTGTTCCCACTCAGCAAAACAATTAACTTCATTAAACTTAGCCCAAAATTCAACAACAATAGGTTTACTATCATCATCACCAAAAGCATGGTGTTCACTTATTTTATCTTCAAAGTTTTGATCTGTAATCCAGTACTTATCAGGAACTTCTGATTGGCTGAATGATAAAAAAGGTATTAATATTAAAATTAAGTATTTCATTATCTATTTTTTTGTATATCGTATAATCTTTCATCTATCTTATCTAACTGCTCCATTATGTCTTCAACATCTTCTTGAGTGTCTAATATTGTCTGACGAATCAATTCGTCTTTTAAATCATATTCGATTCTATCAATAACAGGTTCAGGTAATTCTTTAGCTAAAGCTATATCTTGCTTTAAGCTAAACCAGACTCCAGCTAAAGATATTATAGCGAATATTACAGCACCTATTGTTTTTAATGATATAGCAAAATCTGATTTACCATCACCATCTATATCTATACCCATTGATGTATTTTCGTCGAGTTTTTTTGCCATTTTATTTCTCTTTTAATTCTTCAATTGTAGCTATAAGTTTTTCTACATCTTTCTGTAGGTATTCAATTCTTAAATCTTGCTTAGCATCATCAGGTAACGCTCCCATTTCTCCTCTAGGCCATTTTATTCTAAACTCGTCGTTTAATGTTTGATTATATTCAAGTCTCATTATAGAAGCTTCTATGTTACTAATTTTTGCTGTTAAATCAAACCATATACCAGCCACGGTAACTATACCTATAACTATACCTATTAACGTCTTTATATCAAGTTTTACTTGAGATTTTTCTGAAAGTTCTTCCATTATCTAAAAGTTATATTAAGACCAAAATTACTTGAGTATATTTTACTATCCCAAAACTTAGTATATTCACCTTCAATAAAAACTCCTAGCGATTTACTAATTTTCCAACCGAACATTAATCCAACTTGATAGTCAGACCATTGTTCTGGTTTAGAATCTTTTATTAAACCACCTTTACCCCAGTTGTTTCTGTTAAGGTAGTTAAAATCATCATCACCAGCTAAATATTTATGGTAAGGCATAATCCAATTACCAAAAGCATGTAGCCAAAAATTATTCTTATAATGGTAAAAATCTAAACCAATTATAGGTGCTATTTCACTATACGGAGCTAACGTGCCCCATATTTCATTGTTATATCTGTTCATTAAATCTCCAAATACCCTGTCTCTAAAATCACGATCTCCATATGCAACTATTTCTCCATCTTCATTTTTCCATATCCAATCATATGTTATGCTACCTGATGTAAAATCTGTGTATGTTGTAAAGTGATCACTATACCCGTATTCATAACCTAAAGAATACCAAGGATTAGCAGTATATTCGTTTCCAAAATCATCTATAGCTATCTCATTTAACCATATTTCTATAGGATTATATCCATAAGCTCTTTCGTGTGTACGATATATTGCACCAGCAGACACGCTTAGTTTCTTACCTATAGGTAACCTGGCTCTTACTTCGCCAGACGTGTATTTAAACCCTACATTACCAGATTCTCTATTTTCAAATTTTACTATGTGATATTTACCTGTATGCCTTATAAATAATCTTTTATTATTAAATTCATCACCATTCATACGTTGCTTTTCCCAATGCAACATATATTCTAAACCCTTTACAGCTGATGTTGGGGCTGATAAACCCACGTTGTTTTCGGTACCATTATAAAAATTACCTGGTTTACTTTCGTAACCAAATCTCGCAAGCTTACGTATACCTACGCCATATCTATAATCAAACGGATGATATACTGTTTGATCTATTACATCTGGTATAGCATATAAATTCTGTGGATCAGTTCTTATAAAATACTCTGGCACTTCAGATTTAGCATTACCTATATTTCCAGCCGCGTATACTGTACCGTATTTTAAGAAATCATTGTATAATTCTTTAAAAAATTGTGCATTAGCATTGCTGCTTAATAGCATAATTAGTATAAATAGCAAATGTCTCATATGTTAAGTCTTATATTATTTTAATATCACTTGTTTTTACCTTTTCTTAAGTTTTTTTATTCTTGAAGGTGCTTTATTTCCTCTTCTTTTCTTTAAGTTTTTTATTCTAGAATTAGAAGATCTTGATTTTTCATATGGGTTAACGCCTACATCCCAAGTACTCCAACCTAAAGACATAGCTATTCTTTGCCAAGCAGCATGCTCGGTATCCATAGCTTCTTTTAAATTATTTATTTTTGATACAGCTCTATCTAACGGCACGTTAGTTGTAGCTGATATAACATTACCTATGGCTAAATAAGAAGGATTATCTAATCCCCAACCATTATTTTTTATTTGTTTTTTGTTTAGCTTGTATGTTTGAGCCGCACTATATAATTTTCTTAGTTTACTACCAATAGGTGGAGATATGTTAGCCGCCTCTATAATAGTATAAGCATGATCAGCTGATCTTTTATTTTCTTGTTCTAAAAACTTCATGATAACATTTTTACCTGTAGAAGCAACCGCGCCATATATACCACTTCCTCTTAGTATAGTATCAGCCATACTATTTGCTGTTCTTAATTTTTTAGCATCCCAATTTAAATCTTCTTCATCTTCACCACCAAACAACAACCCAAACAAAGCGTTTTGTAAGGAAGTAAACATAAAGTTTTGTATAGCCCCATAATAAGCTATTTTAGACACATTAGTTTTCCAATCACCTCTACCAGCTACTAGATTTTTAAATGACTTTTTAATTTCTCTAGTATACTGCATTGGTGTATTTTGAAAAGCTAGTATTAATCTACCTAATGGACCTGCTTGTTGCATTGATATTCTATCAGGTCTTGCTGACTGCTGGTTTCTTTCTGTTATTTCTCTAAAATCTGTAAAAGCTTTTTTCTCAGCAGCTTGTTGATCCAAACCTTCTTTTAAATATTTATTTAATCTATTTCTATAGAAAGTCGCACCACCAGAAGCAATAGCAAAGCTATCAGCTATTTGCGTAGGTAAAAAACCTTTTTTAAGTAAATAAGATATAGCTGCATTAACTTTGTTTTTAGAGTTAGCAACAGCACTAGCTATTTCAGCTTCTTGTATATCACTTTGTAGACCTGATCTTCTTTGCTTTAAAAAGTCAGAGTTAAATATTCTACTAAAGTCTTTCCAGTATTGTGGTTGATTAGCAAAAGCAGCACCGGCTTTTAATGGGTTGTTGTCACTCCAGTTAACATAGTTTATACTAGATATCGTTTGTAATATTGCCGATCTACTATTAAAAAACATTATAGCGCCAACAGAGTTGTTGGTCCAATTCATAAAACCGTTGACCAATCTGTTCTGTCCAAAGTTTCTATTAGTACCGTTTTCCATACGATATAATATGTCATCTAAAGCTTCTCTGAATCTAGTACCATATATAGCCTCTATTTTATTCATATTCTTCTTAGAGAATATAACATCTTTATTTGCTTTCCAGTCTTTTAAATATCTAGCTCTACTTACTGTATTGCTTATATCGTTCATATCGCTGATTAAATTACCAGCAACCCATGAATCAGTAGGTTTTAAATAACCTGATTTAATTTTGGTAACCTTAGATACTTTATCGGCAAACTCTTTTAAACTAATATCACTATTAACTATTTTCTTTAATTCTTTTAAATCAGTTTTAGATATACCTGGAATAGTGTGTCCAGCTTTATCATATAAATAAGCTCTTATAGCTTGATCATAACTAAAGTTATTATAATTAGTTTTCTTACCTAATAGCTTGTTTACATCTTTGTATTGTTTACGCAAAGCCCTAAAGTCATTAGCCATAGTTTGCCTAGCGTTGTTTATATCCGCTGTGCCCCTAGCAAATGGTTTAAATAAATTTTTATTAAACCACTCCATTTGTTTATCACCTTGTTTACCTTTACCTAAAAAAGAATATATTAAGCCTTCAAAGTCTTCAGCTGAAGGTGGTAAAAAGAATTTATATTTACCTTTACCCTCGCCTAAGCTTCTAGCAGCTGCATCAGAATATGTTTTAAAGCTTAATGTACCTGTTGTTTGTTCTATTATGTCATTAAAATCTTTATCTAGTGCTTTGCTAGATTTAGCTATAGCTTGTTGAACATCTGACTTAACATCGATAACACTTAAAACATCTTGCACGGCTTTAACGTTTTTATACGCGTCATCAGCAAAATAAAAATCATTATAACCATCTACGGCCTTACTTAACACCCAACTTGCTTTAGCTTGTGGTGTACCATCTTCTAAACCAGTTATATTTTTTATAGGTATATCTAAACCTAAACCTTTTAAAAACTTTTGTATGGCTGGTGCTGACGCTTGTGGTCTAGCTGTTAATATAAATATATCTTTGTTACCAAACTTTCCTTGACGTTTTTGTGCAAGTTCAAACAACGGTCCTTTTGTTCCACCAATAACTTCATTAAAATCACTAAAATCAAACTCAGTAACTTTATCTGCTATTTGTTCTGCTGTAGCTGCAAATTCAGTAGCATTTAATTCTATAGTGCTACCATCTTTCATTTTAGCCCTAACTTTGCTTTTTGTTTTAGCAAGTGTATCATCAAAGTCAAACACACTAATACCTTTTCTTAGTTTATTACCTTGTCTAGCTACAGACGCTGCTTGATCTAATAAATCAAACTCATTAAGCTGTTGATCTATTGTAGATTTACTTGACAACACCATGTTTTCGACAGCCGCTTGCTCTTGTTGTTTTGATCTTTGTTTAAAGTCCTCTAGTTGTTTACCAGCTAAGTTATCTATCATCATGTCATACTTAGATTTACCAGTAGTAAAATCATAAGTTGCTTTAGCTAGTGGTATATCATACATAAACCTCATATCACCAAGTGGACTATTTTTACCTAATATTTTATCTAAGTTATTAAAGTTTTTTGTAGGTCCTAGTGACTGTTCAAAACCTTTTCTAGTAGTATGAAAGTCTTGCTCAAATGTGCCATTATATAAAGACATAGTAGTTAGTGCAGATACAGTACTGCTGTCAACAACATGCTCACCTTTTATAGCAAAGTTTTGTGGACCATCTATTAAGTATACAGAAGTAAAAGGAGCTAAAGCTCTATCAGACATTACTTCGTTAGTATTAGCTTGTTTATCTCTAAAAACATACTCAATAGCGTTATCTCTATCAGGCGTACTATCAACCCATCGTTGTATAGAAGAGTTAATAGCTAAATCAAAGTTTTGTAAAGAGTTCATAACACCTTGACCTTCTGTTTCAGCTTTTAAAAAGTTGTTTACTCTTTTTATCTTTTGTGCCCTACTGATATTTTCTCCTGCTATTTTGTTTATAAAACCTATTTCATTTGGTCCTAGTTTTTTAGAGTTAGCAGGTTCAAAGTTATCTATACCTCCATCAAAAAACTTTTTATAATATTTTTTTAATGCTGGATCTGTTAAATCTTTATATGAAGGCGCATTACGTAGTCTATCAATAAACTCTTGTTTAAAGTTGTTACCTAAACCTCTTGCGTCAAATTTAAAAAAGCTTGTTATAAAAGCGCCCTCTGTTTTACCGCGTTTAGATTTTTGTAATTTTAATAATTCTTTTGGTAACAAACCTTTATCTATCATGTCAAATAAATAAGTTTCAACATGATCTTCAATAACATCTTGACCTTCTTGTGTTATTTCTGTTGAATTAAGCCAATACGTTTGTAATGATTTTATTTTGTTTAAAAATGGTAGATTACTTAATACAATCTTTTTATATGCAGCTCCTTGTTTAACAGCTGCAGGTATATTTTTAATTAAAGCATTTTGTATTACGTTACCTACTATATCACTTTCTAAAGTACCATCAATAAAGTTTTGTAATACAATAGCTTGCTCTATACCCTCATAACCTAAATCAGTTAAAGCGCTAGTCATTATATCACCATTACTACCTTTTGAAAACTTAACGTTTGGATCTCTATTTATTTGTTTTGATATTATAGCTATATCATTTTCTTGTGACTGTATGCCTAATAGCTCGTTTATTTGTTCTCTTTTAGCTAAAACATCAGGTGATTGCACAACTTCCATTGTAGCATCAAACGCAAGCTCTACACCTATTTCATTAGCTAAAGCATCTTTTCTAGTACCTTTTTTTGATGGAGCTACATCTTCACCTAAGTAAAAATCTAAAAACTGTTTATCAGTAGGCGTCTTCTTTTCGTACAACGTAGGACCTGACAATCTGTTCACATCTTTAGGTAGTAAACCTTTAGCCACGGCATCATCAACTTCTGTAGGACTTAAATTTCTTTTTACTTCTTTAGTAAATATTCTATTTTCAGGGCTAGCTGTTCTTTCAAATCTAACTAAGGTAGATATTGGTAAATTATCTACTATACTTTTTTTGTTTTTATTTAAAAAATTTTTATAGTTTTCTCTAGTACCCATCAATTTAGCAATAGGTGTTTTTAATTCTACTCTATATCTTTTTGTTAGTTCTTTTACAAATTGTTTATTGTTTACCTCTGGTAGTCTAGTTCCAAATGTTTTTTGTACAGCATTTTTTACTTTAGTAACAAGTTCTTGTCCTATGCCTAGTTGTCTTCTAAATTTAGACCTAGTAGGACTTGTAACATCGGGTTGACTAGACGTGTCCGCAACTTGTTTAGCACCGGCAGATTCTGTAACGTCTTGCTCAAAGGCAGCTTTAGTTGCTGCTGTACCTTTTTTAAATACGTTACCAATTTTGTTTTTAAGTTGAGAGTTTATCCAACCTGATAAACTATCATTTTTACTAGGATCAAATCTTCTTATATGTGGTACTAACTCTGCTATTGTTGATGCTATAAAATCTTCTTGTGAAAAACCAGGAGGCTTGTCAACAGGTATTTTACTTTTAATTAAACCATCAAGTAATCCATTGCTATATAAATCAGATATTACTTTTTCTGATTCAAAAACACCAGGTCTACCCATGTTGTTTATATCGTCTTCAATACTTTTAGAAGATTTAGTTGTAACTTTACCACTTGAATCTCTTACTTCTATATCAGCAAGCTCACCACCTATTTTAGCACCTTCTTTTATAGTAGCTAACAAACCTTTACTAAACTTACCTTTCTCTACACTTTTGTTAAAATCTTTTATAAAGTTATATACATCCTTACCTGTATTAAATTTACTTTTAACACCTATGCTACTTAATATGTTTCTTTTTAAATTACCTAATTGCTTAAACATACCCTCTTGCTGTGCTTCATAAGGTATATAACCTTGAGTTATAGCATCGGAAAAAGCTGTTAACATTTCTTCTGCTCTAACGTTTTTAGGGTTATCTCTATATTGATTAAGCCTTTGTACTATATAGCTATTTTCACCTAACAACTTAGGGTCTATTTTAACTAACTCACTAGCTAAACCCGCGGCTAGCTGTTGTGTAGCGGCTGGATTATCTTTTATAGTAGATAATAAAGCACCGTGTAGTAACTCGTGCTGAGCTACTGTAATTGCTTTTTCTTTTTTAGCTACATCTTCATTTATAACTATTTCTTGTCTACCGTCAGGATATTGTACTATAAATCCTTGATCAGTAGACTGTTTCATTTTTATTTTTTTCTTAGGATCTTTTATGTCTTTATTTAGATCTTTTATTTTTTGTTTAACAGTTTTGCTATTTTCTTTACTAAAACCTATATTTAAATCATCTGCTAGCTTTTGAGCACCTTCCATAGTACGTCTAGATATTTCTTCTCTACCAGCTGTAATATCACTATCAGCTATACGTTGATCTAGTTCTTTTATTTGATTATCTATTTTTACTGTTGTAGCTGGATCTTTATCTATTTTTTGTCTTAATAAAGCTTGCTTTTGTCTTATTAAATCTATTTGTTGAGCTGTCACCGTTTCAGGTGATACGTTAATTGCTTTTAATATATCAGCGCCATACTCAATACCTTGATCTAAATCAGCCACAACTTTTTTCCACTTATCTTTTCTAGCTTTAGTTCTAGCTCTATCAAATTTTGTTTGCGCAGCAAGTCTTTGTTCTTTTAAAGCTTCTAAAACTCTAGCACCGTCTATTCTATATGCATTAAATACAGCCTCTCTTGTTTGTTTAATATCACCAGATATACCAAATGGTGCGAATACACCTGATAAAGCTAGTGTAGCAGCCGCTGTCTCTTCTATTACTTGACCGTTCATTATATCAAGATCCATATTTTTACCTACAGATATTTTTGCTATATCACCAAAACCAACATCTAATAATTCTTCGCCAAATTCAGCAACTGGTCTTGCAAAAAAGTTCATTGCAGCTGTTTTAATACCTTGTTTAGTAGCGGCACTTTTTAAGTTTTGTACTAAAGTACCCATTGTTGCTTTTCCAGCGGCACCAAAAAACAAATTAGCATCAGGCATGATTGCTTGACTTAAACCAGTACCAAAAGATTTTATTGTAGAATATATAGCAGCCTTACTATCATCAAGCCCCATCTCTTGACCTTCAAAATAATTATCTATAGCTGTCATTTTAAATGCAGCTTTCATACCGTTAAAAGTACCTTGTGTTAGTGGGGTGTTTCTACCAAATAGCTTTACAGCATCTTTGAAATTACCTTTACGCATAGCCGCTATAACACCTATAGTAAAAGGTAACATTTGAGCCGTGGTCTTAGCAGCGTTTTTACCACCAAAACCATCGCTAAAATCTAATACATATTCTTCACCTTCAGCCACACCTAAAGCGTTATTATTGCTTACATACTTTTTATATAGATCATTTAAGTAGTCGGTACCAGTATAATAATCAACATCTTCGCTAGCTTCTGTTCTACCTCCAAATAAGCCTCTTGCACCTGATATATGAGTATCCATTATATTCGCTAACCAAAGAGACGTACCACCTGTAAAATCTATAGCTACAGTACCTAATTCATCAATAAAAGTACCTATTATATCTCCACTTTGTCTTACAAAACTATCGCTTTCTATATTTCTTTGAGTCCACTCCTTAAAATCATCTGTCATTTCAAAGTTATTAGCAAAAACTCCTTCAGCTATATTAAACTTATACTCTTGAGCTAGATCGTTTCTTTGATCTTCGTATTTTTGTTTTAAATTATTTCTTTCAGTTTCTGATAATTTACTAAAATCAATATCATTTATTTCTTCGCTAAGCATTTTTAGCCTACGTTTTAATACTTTACTCTTAGCTTCTGATAATATAGCTTCTTTACTATCTTTACTGCCAGATAAAGAAACTAAATCATCATTATAAGCTAATTTTTCTAGTTGTTTGTTTGTTAGAGTGTTAAGTAATTCACTTTGTATTTCTTCGTCAATACTAATTTTTTCGTCTTGTGGCACGAAACCAAAAGTTAAAAATCCAGATGTGTTTTGTTTTTTTGCTGTGGTTAAGTTATCGAACGCTAACTTAGTTTTTTTATATGAAGAGTTGTTAATTAACTGTTGGTATTCGTAATTATTTTTTAATGAGTTGTCATATTCAGCTTGAACTTTGTCTTCAAGTTCTTGACCTTGTAAATAAAAATTTCCTGATTTTTCTTGATTACTATAAAAATTTCTAGCAAATCCTGATTGTCTTTCAGCTTTTGCTATAGATTCATTTTCTAGATTTTTCTGTTCGTTATACGTGTTTATTTTACTAGTAGCCAAACCATCTTCTATTTGTTTTAGACGTTTGTCTATTTCTTGTATTTTACCAACAGCCATAGGTGGCGTTTTTTTCTTTTGTTCAAGAAGATCTTGATATTCTTTGTTGTTGGTTAGTTTTATTCTATTAGTAAATACGTCAAAATCTTCTTGTGTAAATTCATCTGAATGTTGCTGCTCTACATCTGGTTCACTATTTGGATTTTCAAACTGTATACCTTGACCGCCAGAAACTTGATTATCAAACTCCCTCATTTTATCTGCTATCTCACTAGGTTTTAAACCTTGATCTATGAGATATCGCATATATTGCTGTCTATTCATATCTATAGCTGTTTATCTAGTTTCTAATGTATTTATCCATGACCATTATATCACCATCGTCATATTCTTTTATTAGTTTATCTAATTCTTCTTTTTGTCTAGTTGTATTATCAGGATACTCTTGAGCTAATCTGCTTTTAATTATTTTAACATCTTGAATATATTTTGCAGCAGTAAACATGTCTCTTACTGGTCCATCTTCTAAAAACTCATAAGGATCTACAGTATAAGCTGCGTTGTAGTTATTTTGAACCAATTCATCAACCATTAAATTAGCGGTTTTAGTAAATCCTGCATCTCTCTCTTTTTGAGTACTGTAACCCAACCTATCCATATAATAATTCATATAACCATCTTGAGATCTCATGTTATAAATTTTTTGTGTTTTAGAAGTTTGATCTTCCGTGTCGCTTAAAAACACTGTTAATTCACCACTAGATCTATCAAAATTACTATCATATATATTTTTCTTGCTACCATCAACAGTTATGTTAGATTCATTTAAATTAGCTAATTCTACATTTTCAAAATCAGTTACATTAAAATCAGCAAAGTCTTGTGATGATATTTCAGATATATATTGATTTTTAAAATTAGGATCTTTCATTAGTGTTTCAAACTCCTTTTGACTAGGTATTTGTTCTGAATAAGTTGCAGCAAATTGCCAATTATCAATTTCAAAATTATAAGTACCATCTTCGTTTTTAACAACATTTCTTGGTAATAGTTTGTTATCTTTAAAATTATCATAGTTGTTTACTAAAGATGCGTTGTCTGTGTTTACTTCTAAAAACCTACCTGATTGATCTGATATTGTAATCTCTCTTAAGTTAGGTTTAGGAGGAGTGTTGTTGTTGGAGTTGTTGTTGTTCTTAGGTGGTGTAATTACTTTTTCTTTTGGAGTTCTTAATGCTCCAAGCTTATCTTTTATAAGTGTATCAAGAAAATTGTTTACAGCTGCAGTATGCTCGGGATTATCTGCATCATACCTAGTTGTTTTAAAGCCAGCCATGTTATTAAATATAAAAGCTGGATTAGTACCCTCTTCTGATAACACTGCATTTCTTGCGTTAACTATATCTTCTTGGTATTGTGTATTCCAGTCTACAGCTTTGTTAGTTTCAGCTAAAGCTTTTTTATCTATAAAATCAATTTTAGTATCTATATTATCGCTTATTGCTTTTCTGTTTTCACCTGCGCCTCTGGCAAATATTCCTTTAGCCGACTGCAATTGCATGTTATGAAGATAATTATCTTTAGTTCCGTCGTTCCATTTTAAATAACCACCTTTAGCCTTATTTCCTTTATTATCTTCAAACACTATTTCAAACTTACCATCTCTACTAGCAACATGATCCATAAACCTTACGGCCTCTTGATTATTAGCTATTGTTGTGTAGTCTATATCACCATTGTTTTTTACAAAATCACTTAAAGGACCAGATATACCATCTTTTATAGTTTTGATATAACCTATTCTATTTAAAACCTCTTTTTTTTGCTTTCTTGTTAAATCTTTATAAGTTAACTTATCGACATCTGTTTTAGCGTCTCTTTCGCCAATACCTAAAAATCCTTTTCTTTCTTTTGTTTTTCTAGTTTCTATAACATTACCAGATTCATCTAAAGCAACATTACCAATCAAACCATCTACTTGTTCTTGTATTGATGCAACTAAATTTTGACCTCCGCCTTCCATAGCTTCAGATATTTCATCTACACCACCTTTTATCTTTTGTAATAAACTTGGTGGCATTGCCGCTATAGCTTCACCTGCTTCTTTTATTGACTTTTGTATTTGTTCATTAGCAGCACTAAAGTCACCAACTTTTGCAACATCACCACGTGCGTATGCACCAGTACCTTGTTTTATACCGGGATTTTTAATGTTAGGATCGAATCTTTCTATATTTAAAGCCATATTATTTTATTTTAACCAAATTGTTTTGCGGCACCTAATCCAGCACTAACAGCATTTGGTATAGCTGAACCAAATATACCTATTGATTGTTGTTGTAAAGCGTTTGCGTTTGTTTGATAACCCGTTTGTAAACCAGCTAATCTATCTAACTGAGCATTATCTCTGTTTTCTTGTGTTTCAAACTTATAAGCTTCTCCTTGAGCTCTCATTGATTGTATTCTTCTTGCTTCACCCATACGAGCACCCATAAGATCTTGAGCACCTTGAGCTCTCATTATTGAATTTTTAGCCTCTTGTTGACCTATAGTATTAGCTATTTCTCTACTAGATCTGTTAGCACCAAACATTAAAGCCGTAGCACCACCCCCACCATAACCAAACCTTAAAGCTTGATCAGTCATGTTTGCTAAATTAACATCAGACATTTCTCTTTCAAATTCAGCTGCACCAGTTGCAACTTGTAAGTTATCAAACTGATTACTTAACATAGAGTCTAAACTAGTCATACCAGCAAAAGGATCTATAACATCCTGTCTGTTTCTTTCTTTTTCGTCTATCTTGTCTTGTGTTGCTTGTGCTGCTCTACGGTTGTTCTTTGCTGCTTTAGCCGCCATACTACCTGTTACCGCGCTACCTATCAAGGAAGCTCCACCAATAATTGCTGCTCCTACTATAAAACTCATATTTTTTTATTTTTTGTTAATTGTTTAAATTCTTCTAAAGATATAGCTGGATCATTAAAGTCTTTAGCTATAACTTCATTTTCTATTTCAGCTACATCCGTCTTATCAGTAGCATGAACAGTTATAAACACACAATCAGTGTGAGTATATATAATTCTTTTTGTTCCTGGTTTTGTTATACCATGATGAGGTGCTTGTATATGTTTAACGCCGTCTTCAGTTAATATTGACATTTTACCTTTCATAAGAAAAAATGGATGTTCTTTTTTATGTATTTTAGTAACTAACAATTCACCAGCAGGGTTAAATATTTCCCTTACATAACAACCGTCAGCAAAACTATGTTTTACTGGATTTTTTTCTTGTATTTCTTTTTGTGATAAAGCAACACTTGAATTAATTAACTTGTCCTCAAAATCAACTATTTTATTTCTAAAAGTTTGTCTTCTTACAAGTTCTTGACCTATTTCGTACGCTTCATCAAAATTAAAAGTATGCTTTATACCTAATTCTTTAGTTTTTTCAACAAACTGTTTTTTTAACTCTTTTTTTGATAAAGGATTTTTTTCAGCCTGTTCGTTTATTTTATTTAATTCCATTTAATTTTATTTTTTAGTTGGAGCTCTCAACACTACACCTAACACTTCTGAACCTACAGCAAATAATTCTGCTTTATCAGCTGACGATGTTTCTGATGGTATCCAATACTGAAGTTTAACGTCAGAATAATAACCCTTAACACCAGTTGTATTAAACTGAGAACCATCTTGAAAGTAATCAACAGCTTTATTTCTTAATTCAGAAAAGTAAAAACCTTCTTTTTTAACAAAACCTATAGTATCAGTTCCAACTAAAGTACCTTCTTTTGGTATAACATAAGATTTGTTAACATCATCATAACTATTGTAACCACTTATACTGTTACCACCTGTTGAAAACTCTTCCATGCTCCAACCTGTAGTTCCTTCGTAATTTATAGTTAAAAATGTTTTAACAGCATTAGGTTGATCATTAAAAACAAATTTAACATAAGCTGGATCTGGAAAACTTTTACCATAAAAATTACTTCTTGTAACTGAATCATCATGGTGTTTATACATATCATATTCATTAAATGTATAAAATTCATTATCTAAACTAACACCAAACGTTGGTTTGTATGTAAAGAAAGATGTCCAACCTTTTACTCTTTCACTATAACACAGGGTTCTATAACCACTTTGATTTATAAGTATAGCGCTTCCAGTATTATCTGCACTACTAATATTTAAATCAACACCATCAACACCTCCTTGTAAAGATACTATATACTTACCTTTTTGCTCGTCAAAAGCCCCATATATTCTATTACATGTTTTTAGGTTATCTTTAAAAAAGTCCTTCATACCTGATTGTGATATTAGCTCTATACCGCTACCACCACCAGCTCCACTTGATAATCTACACACAACACCCCTGTCTTTGTCTGCAAAGTATTTTCTATTACCAAATACAGCAAAACTTTCAGGATGTGTACCTATACCGTATTTACCAGAGTAAGGTGTTATTTGACCAATTACATTTTTACCTGAAGTTGTTATAGCTTGACCTTCAGCTGTAAATATAGCGTCTTTATCAATTAAAGCTCTATTTACTTTATTTTCTTGAAATATATTTAAGTTAGTATCCTCTGCGTGTAGTTTTTGTATACTACCTTGTGATATATCAACTGCTCTAGTTATATCTTCACCAACAGGAAACTGATTTAACTCGTTTATTTTTGTTCTTGAATTATATATACCACTATGAATTAAAGCGTTTGTTCTTTTTTGCTCACCGTATTCTTCGTCAACTAAATGAGCTCTAGCACCATAATCCATTTGCTTACCATTAAACTCACCTTTAATTCTTGACTCTTCTACATGCCACTGACCATCAGCTTGACCATTACTGTCAACACCACTTGTTAGTATTATCGAATTAAAATATGAAACTTCTATAATTGCACCCATTTATTTATTTTTTAACAGTTTGGACATATTTGATAACCTGAACCTATTACACCATTACTTATTTCGTATTGAGCACCTAAAGCATCTACAAAATAACCTGACTGATTAGCTAACAATCTAGTTTGTAACGTAGAATCTACGTATATAATATTACCCGTGTAAACCCCATTTTGATCACCAGGAACACCACTTCCTGATCCCTGTATACCGTAATATTGTGTTGAAGCATCGTCACAAAACATAGTACAAGCTGTTGTTGAACCACCATGTGCCCAACCATTAAGAGTGTTAGAGGTTGAAGCGTTTAATATTATAGTTGCTGTACCTGTTAAACCACCGTTATCCGTAACTGTTAAAGTTAAATTTTTTGGTTGTAGAGCTTGACCAAAAAAACTAGAATAATTAAAGGTATTATTTGCCGTTATAACAAATCTACCATTTGGAGATTGTGACAAGGTAAACATACCACTATTATTACCACCTAAACCTTGAGATAATACTCCTGATAAACCTGATTTATTATCGTTATTTGTTGTTCTAGCTGATCCATTTACAGCAGGTACGTTTGCTATAAAAGTACCATTACTAGCCGTACTAGCAACAGTTACCTCAACACTAGTAGCTGATGGATTAACGTTTGTTACATTTATTGTTATATCTTGCGTGACATATGCTCCGTTAGCTTGTATAGCCTTAACATTTACAGTAAAGTTATCTTCACTATTATTTTTAAATAAAAACGTATCATTTGTTTTTAAATACCAAGCTCCACTATCTAATATAGCTACAAATCTACCATTTTGATTTGTACCGTTTGATATACTCAATACTTGAAAAGTTGATATAGTTTGACCACTAGATGGCGTTGCACTTAACGTACCTATTGTTGTTCCACTAGCAGCACTTTCAGTAAAACTATCAGTAGTATTACCATCTATTCTTATATCGCTAGGTGCGCCAGTAGTGTTGTTCATTAATAAATTTAAATCATTTACTAGACCACTAGTTGATGTTTCATAAAATATATCAATTTTAGACTCAAAAGGTTTTGTTTCAAAAACAGTTAAGTTAGTGCTATTACCATATGGATAACCAAATGGGAAGGTTCCACTGTTAGAAGGATTTACTTGTACGTTTTCAGAGCTTGAGGGTGCGGCTAATTCTGTAAATAAATTTGGTAGCTCAGCAACCTGTGGGTTTGAATTAGAATTAAATAAAAATCCGTAAGGTCTTAGCCTTGATTCAAAATAATTACTAATATTTGCTTGGCTCGCTAAACCTTGATCAATAGCAGATCCAATACTTAACACATCAATATACTCTTGACGAACACTACCAACATTTTTAGATTTTTCAGGTATACCACCACTATCACCAACAACTTTAGGAAATAATTTAACATCAGAGCTTGTTACACCCTCTCTGTTAATATCTGTATCTTTATTCAAAGATCTAGGTACTTTGTTTATGTTATCGCCATAAAGTGTAAACCAGCTTTTACCTTTTGTATTAGTTTCTATTTTACCTGATATTATTTGAGTACTACCACCGGTAGTTGTAGAAGTTACACCCTCTGTCGACCAAGAGTTACCAGGTGAAAAACCATATACATTATAATAATCCTGCTCTGTTTGTTTAACAACAAGTTTCCAAGAAAACCAACCATTTGGGTTATCAGTAGCGTACGCTTTAACAGCTTCAACTAACCTAGTATCTTTGAACTCTATGTTTAAAGCTTTGCCAATAATATCAGACTCTGATTGAGACCAGCTATATGAATTATTTGGACCGTATTCGTGAAAATCTTGATTTTCAACATCTACAGTATGTGTGTCTGTTAATTCACTGTCTGTGTTTGTAGATAGTATTACAGGTGATTGTCTACCAAATCTATCTGATAAAACAACACCAGCTTGATAAGTTCTTCTTTGTTTTATATTATGATACTTGTAAGCATTTTTATTATACTGAAGCAAACCAGTTGTTGCGTTTGTTTCGTTAGCGCCTTTAACTTGACTATTTAATAAAAAGTTTATACCTTTTCTACCATCTTCATCTGTTGGTAAATCATAACCTAAAGTTAAATTACCATATATTAACCTATTAGATACTAATTCTTGTGATTTAGATCTTACGGGTATTTTATCACTAACTCTTATAGTTTGTCTTTCTGGTAGTGTTTTAAAAGGTTTTTCAGATTTATATATATAATCTATAGTTTGCCTATAGTATGTTGTTCCAGAAATAGGTGTTATAGCATATGATTTAAAAGGTGATGATGTTTCTAACTGTTTTTCAGCTATATTTATTACGTCAACTATTTTTATTGATATACCATCAGACTCTTTTAATACTATCTCTATTGATTTTAATTTTAAATCATTACTATATGTTGTTCCAGGATCTGAATTAGAAAATTCGTCTACGTTAGGTAATGGTATACGCATTGTAATTTTATCATATGCGTTTTCCATTATATCAACTATTGTTTTTTCAGCAACTGTTCTTACGCTTGTTGAAACTTTAGCTTCGTTTGTAGTGCTATTTGTTTGGTTAGCGTTATATGCTAGTGAACCGTTATTTAACGGTTTAAATACAACCTGAGTAAATGGAGATATTATTGAGTATTGATTATCTTCGTATTTATATCTATAACCAAATCTTACAAATCTGTCTTTTAAATAATCTGATTTTATACCACTTACAGAAGTAGGATCTGTTGTTAAAAGAGTTGTTCCATCACCAGCACCACTAGTATTCGTTAAAAATGGAGCTTGATATGGTGAGACTTTAGCTACAGATATTTTTTCCTCACAGTTATAATAACTACCATCTAATTTAGCTAAGTCAATATCAATACCTCTTGGTTGATTATAGTTATCTGTAAAAAATAAATAATTATCTATAGTGTTTATACCTGTGATTAAATGATTTTTACTAAAATTTAAAAAAGGTCCGTTAACTAATACAACAGGTGCGTTAGATCCTTCTTGCATTATTATTTTACAAACATCACCATCTGCTACACTTGCTCTATCCATGTTTATAATACTTTTACCTGTTAAACCAGAAAAAGTTGTTACAAACCAAAATATTCTATTTGCAGAAACGTCCACATGAGCGCCAATAACTTCACCATTTTTATTGTTAAAGTCAGATCTCCAACCCTCAGTAACATCATAAGCTAATTTATTACCTAAAGCATTTTCAATAGCACCTACATCAGAGTCTTCACTATTTGTTATAAGTATATTTTGACCCTCTCTATATTCGCCTTTTGGTACAAGCCTCTCATCAAGGTCTTGATTCATCTTACCTTTTATGAAAATGTTTTTTAACTGTGGCATTTAATTAATGTTTAATTTGTTTCGACTTACCTCTCATCACTTGAGCTATTTCAGATGATTTAAAGTTAGACAACCTTATTTTAGCATTACGCATTGCTGCTTTTCTTTCTTTTCTATATCTATTTATTACAAACTCAGGAACACCAGCCCTTGTTGATAGTATGTTAAATACTAAACTTTTATACATACCATCTTCTGCAAACTTATGTATTTTCATTTCATCATCTGTAGCTAAACCATCAGATAAATATTTAAAAGTTATACTTCTATCTTTTAAATCACTGCTAAATGATATTTTACCATTTAACTCATCTATTACAAACACACCATTGTGTTGTGATACTTCAGGTTCTAATCCATATCTTAAACCTGTATTAGCAACCCTATCAGTGTGATATGTTTGATTATAAAAATAATCATTAGAGTTTAAACTACCACTTACGTTGTGTAGATCAAAGTCTTTAAAATTTTCTGATATTCTAGGTTCGCCAGTTAATAAGCTTTCATCTGTAAACAAATACTCATAATCTGAATCTTGTAATATAGATTGTGAAGGCTTTGATGTTAACCTTGAAGGATATATAATATGCTCAACACCACCATTGTCAAACCAAGATAATCTAACGTAGTTAACATAATCTTGAGGCATTGGAATACTAAGTGAAGGTGGTATTTCAATTTCTTGTATTTTTTCTGTTCTGTTTATATCGTAATTAAATTCTTGTAATATTCTTTTAGCGTGAAACAAAACTTCAGATCTTTTTACAGAGTTTACTAGTTTACCATCACCCACATAACCAACCATAAAGTTACTTACTAAATCTTTTAATGATACATATCTATAGTTGCCGACAACATCGTTATGTAAAGATATCGTTATAACATCTGCGCTAGCTATTGTTACACTACTAGACAAATCACTATTTATATAATCTACGGTCTTTTTTACAAAAGTTATACTAACTTTTCCGTTAGCTGTCGAAAATGTATAGTTATCAGCGCCTTGAACTTGATTATTTAATTTTACAGTAAAATCAGATATTGTTTTAGGTTTGTATAAAAAACCATCAGGAAAAGTAAATTTACATCTTGGTATAGAGTTGACTTCGGATCCTTCACTACCTTGAAATAATTTTGTTTTATTATAATACTGAAACGCTGTAGTTGTTTGTAATAATCCCATGTCTATTGTTGTTTAATTCGTTGTTGCGCAACTAAGTAGTCTGCTCCTAGTTTTGTTATTATTTGATCTTTCATGATAAGTCCCGCCATTGACAGGATAGATAATACTAAAGCAGGTTCTTCAGAAGGATGCAGTTCAAAATCAGTTGAACCTTTTGTACTTGTACCATATACATCTTCGTTTCTCAATGTTAACACAACGTCTGTTGAACCTCCTATAGCTGGATTACCAACGTCTTTGCTTATAGTTATAGTATCACCAACTTTATAACCTGAGCCAGCTTTATTTATTCTTACACTTGTTACTGTGTTACCATCTATTATTATTGTTACATTACCACCAACACCATTACCATTTGTAGTAAAACCTGAAGTTAAGCCAATTAATCCACTATAACCTGCGCCAGCAGCGTTAACTCCATCAGTTGTATTAGTTGATACTATACCTATATTAGCATTACCTAACACTAAACCATCAGCAATATATGGGTTACTGTCATATACGTTTGTGCCAAATGTTGCATTTCTACTATATCCAAACCTAGGATCTGTAGGTGTCTTTATATAATCTATTGATATATCGTCAGATGTGTTAGGCTCTACAACTATTGTTGTTCCACCGTTAGATGTTGTTGTTTTGTAATATATAGGAAAATCTGATGTGGGTTTTGTTAATGGAGACGAAAGCATGTAAGATAATTCACTTTTATCTATTTCTTCTAATGATATTGTTTTGTTTGCAATGTTTAAATCTATAAGCTTATATATATCATTTGGTAAAACTAAGTTACCAGATGTTAATGTTTTTATTTCTGTTTTATAAAAAGCTTCTATTCTTTCTTTTGTTTTCTTTGGTAAATCAGCATAACCCGCGTTAGTTCTACCAAATGTATCTAAATTTAACATTTTATTATATTCATAAAAAGCTAAATCTAATAATTGATATTGTACTTGTTTAGCTATTTTATTAAACTCATCAGGAGTTAAAAATCCTCTTTGCTCTTTGTTCAAGATAGACAAAACCGTTTTGTATACTGTGTTTACATTTATAGCCATATTTTTTTTATTTAATAGTCATCGGGCCCGAAGGCCCGGACTATTTATTTTTACTTTAGTTTCTTTTCTATTGATTTGTATACTTCTATACCTTCATCAGTTTTAAAGAAAGCAGCTAAAGCTGAGTAAGCGTTCTCATCAAAAGGAACAGTTACTATTTTTTTACCTGTTTTTGTCCAAGTAAAAGTTCTTTGATCGTTTGATAACGTAAGTATACTAGCTTCAACAGCTTTTATACCCATATTTCTAATATTTATATTGTCATCATTCGCGAGTTCTAAGAACAATTTTGGGTTGTTTTTAGCGAATATAAGTAAATCACGTTTAAGCTCCTTAGATTTCATGCTAGATACCTTAGAACCTAATTCTGTTCTTAATATTGCTTCCATTTGATCAACCTCCATTTGCTTTGCAGCATTTAAAGCTTCAATCTCTAACTCTAATATATCTAGGTCTGATTCTGCTTGTATCTCATTATCAACCTCTGAAAATTTTCTATTAGCATCGGGGTGATATAACGAAAGTAATTTTTGTAGTGTTACTTCATTTTTAGGTACATAAAGCATACCATCTCTAAATATAATGTGACCTAATCTTTGAGGTCCTTTCATTTCGTCAACGAATACTGTTTTTTGATTTTTACAATATTTCATTTCTCTTTCGTGGCCAGCTTGCTCATCAAAGTAATATAAGTTTTTTGATTTTACTATGTGTGTTACTGGTATTTTTTCGGTTGTTAATTCATACAACCTGTCTTTTATTTCCCACTGTTTTACAGTAGGTTCTTTTATTTTTTGTTTCATGATATAATATAATTAAAAAGTTAAAAATAAAGAGGAGGGGCGGTACGTATACCACCCTCTCAACTTTATATAGTTATTATCTGAATAATACGAAATTATTCGCAGCTTGAACAACAAGACATCTTTCAGATAGATAATGTACTTCCATAGCGTCTAATGCAGAAGTAGCTGCTCCCACAGATCCAGTGATCCATGATTTCATCTTTCTGTCATCAGCTTGTGAAGCTCTATATCTAACGTGTAAGAATGGTCTATTAATATTCTTGCCCATACCTTGATCGTAAACGTTTGTAGTTCCAGCAGGAATTAAAACACCTTCGACTTTTCCAGCAGTGGCACCATCGTTAATTAACCCTCTTGTAGATTTGTTGTTTAAGTATTTCCAGTCAGATTTGTAGAAGTCATAAGAACCTCTTCTGAAACCAGAGAAACCTAAATTTAAAGCCATATCTTCAGAGTTGTTAAATACACCATAGTGAGTTTGACCAGCAGTATGTGAGTTAACACCAGCTAACATATTATCAAATGCTAAATTAGCAGATCTATCTAAGAAAAGCATATTTTCTTCAATAGCACCTTGCTTGTCTAATTCACCAAGTAATACGTCAAAGTCAGCTAGATCATCAGCAGCGCCATCGAACATGCCACTATCTGAAACCATACCTCTACTTTCGATAGCTTCAAAAAGACCTTCAGTACCAGTACCAGTTACTACAGAGTTAGCGTTTTTGCTAACGCCTTCAACAACTGACATTTCTAAGTAATCTTCAAATCTTTTTCTTGTATCACCAGCAGATTTTAAATACCATAAGTATCCACCTTGTCCTGATTCACCAGAAACTTCGATCCAACCAATTTGAGAAGCATCAGATCCTGAAACAACATATTTATCTTTAATGATAATAGGTTTGTTGCTAAAAGATTTGAACTCAGCTTCAACTGATTGGTCCATAGCTCCAGTTCCTTTTCCAAAGTCAGAACCGTACACAAAGAATTTAATAGTAGCTGTGTTTTCAGCAGCTATACCAGCTAAATCTTTAAATGTAGCAGCGCCAAAAGGTTGTAACGTTAGCGTGTTTGTTGCAGCTTCTATACCTGCAATACATTGCGCTTTTGTAACAACTTTATCAGAACCTGTTACGATTTGACAAACAACTGTTTGTCCTTTTCTTACCGCGTGAGCAATTGAATCACCTGATTGATTATCAATATCTTTAATTGAGTCAGCAGTAATCACACCACTTGTAGTGTGTATTGTAGCTTTATAAGCTAAATGAAGTCTACCTTGCTCAGACCAAACAACTTGGTCAGCAGTCATAGCTTCTTCTGCACCGATCATACCTAAGAATCCGCTGATAGATCTGTCTCCATATCTTTCAACTTCAGCTTCGTATAAATCAGGCAGGTATTGTTGAGCCCATCCTTGTCCAGCAGTACTAGCTAAATCTAAATAAGATCCAGTAGTAATGTTTTTAGCGTAGTTTGGGGATACCAAACCACCGACAGCAGGGCCAGTAAAGTTTACACTTGCCATAATTTTTAATTTTTAATGTTTGTTAATAATTTTTAAGTTTAATTTTAAGCTTTGAACTATCGTCACCGCTAATAACTCTTACTTTAGTTCCGTCAGCATCTACAACTTTAGACGTTTTTCTAGGATCCATATTAATATTCTTGGCTTCACTAGTCATCTGTTTAACTGCGTCTGACTTTCCTTGTTCGTAAAAATGATTAGCTATTGCGTCAGCGTTTGATGCTGCAAATAATGTTTTATGGTAGTCACTAGCATTTTTTAAAAACCTTGTTTCTTTATCTATATATGGTTTAAAGATATTCATAAAATCACTTTGACTTTCCTTAACACTACCAGCATCTTTAACGTTGTAACGATATTTCTTGTCTCCAACTTGAAAATCAAAACCTTTGAAGTTCTCATTAAAAACTTTATCTGTTTCTTTGTTAAAATGCAGCTTTGCTTTTTGCTGTAGTTCGCTAGCCTGTTCTTGCTCTTTATTGTAACGGTTAAAAAAGTTTTGTGCTTTTTGCTGTTCAGGAGTTAATCTTGACCCTAACTTAAGATCTTGATAATATTGATCCTTCATCTTTTGCAAACTGCTTTTAGCTTCAGCAACCGCTTCTTTATAAGCAAGCTTTTTACGTTTTACGTCTCTTGGTTCATCTACCTCTTCGTCAAAACTAAATTTATCTTCAATAAGAAAATTAATTTCATCTTGAGTCAAATGCCCCTTTGTTTGTTTATAATAATTGTTTAATAAAACACTATCATCAACTTTAGAATAATCCGTGTTGAGCTTGACGTAGTCCTCTAACGTTCCACCAGTCTCATTCATAAACTCAACGAGTTTTTGTACGTTTTCTGGTAGTTCCATCCCTGGAGTTTTTTCTTTAGAAGGTTTTAAATCTTCTACTTTTTCTTCAGTAGCTGATGTTTCTTCAGTTGTTTCAACAACCTCTTCATCGGTTACTTCTTCAATGACAGAAGTTTTTACTTCTTCATTTTTTTCTTCTTTGACGATTTTTTCTTCATTACTTTTTTCGTCATTTTTGATTTCTTTCCGTAAGGCATCTTTTTCGTTTTTATTGGTTTCACTTAAGTTTAACTTATAAGAACCATCACCTTGTAGGTTTGATTCTTTTTTTGGCTCTTCAGCTTTTGGTTCCTCAACTTTAGCTTCTTCCGCTTTAGTTTCAGTTACTTCTTGCTCAACAACCTGTTCTTGTTTTTCATTTTCCATAATATAATATAATTAAATAGTTAAAGTTATCTTGGATCAAATTGTTCTAATCCAAAGCCACCTAAATTGTCAAAGCCAGCAGACTCAAACTTTTTAGCCGGTAAATCTTTTTTTCTTTGCTCTATAAGCTCACTTTGTTGCGATGCTTGTATTTTAGTTCTTTCGTCTTTACGATCTTCTTTATACTTATCTTTATCATTAATCACTTGCATTTCTTGTGATTTTAACCTCATGTTAAGATCAAATTCAAATTTCATTAATTCTCTTTTTATAGCAGCTTCTTTTTCCATCTTCATTATATCAAACTGAGCCTGCGCTTCTGCTATTTGTACCTTACTAGATGCTATACCTTGTTGCTTTTGCATATCGGCAGCAGCAGCAGCTTCAGCAGCTTGAGCGTTTGATTGTGTTTGAGCTTGAATATTTTGCATTTGATTAGCCCTATCAGTCTCTTGTTTTTTCTTTCTTCTTAATTTTAGCATTTGATTAGCTAATTTAAGATTTTTTATCTCTCTAATATCGATAGCATCTTCTAAATGTATTTGTTCTTTTTGTAAAGCTATTTGTATATTGTTTTCAAGCATTTGTTTTTCTTCCTCATCAGGCATTAAATCTAAAAATATACCAAAATCATGAAGATGTAATTCTTTTATTTCGTCTAAAGTAGCTACATTAAATCTACCTAATGAATTTACAAATTGATTTTTAGTGTTAGAATACTCTAATACGTCAGAAACTCTAAGAGAAATACACTCAGCAAGTTTTAATGTTAAATATAAACCACCTTGTAATATATGTCTTGTAGCAGTGTTACTATTTGCTGCTGCTAATTTTTGAACACCTACCAATGCATTTCTATCTGGTATACTAGCATCTCTTGCTTCGTTTAAACCAGTAACATCTCTCATCATTTGCATATAATGATTATAAGAGTTTATTAAACTAGCTAACTTAGCATTACCACCACTAGACTGTAATTCCTGTATTGGGACTTTACCTTGGTTAAAATCACCGTCTTGAGTCATTGATCTACCAATTATACTACCAGTTTGAAAATACATATTAAGTGCTTCCTGTGGGTTGTAATTTGTACCATTACCTAAATCAACTTCAGCTAAACCATCGGCATCTAAATAAACACCATCTGGAACCATTCTTGATAATACTTGTTGTAGTTTTAAATGTGTCAACTGTATCATATCTGCAAAGCTAGTCATACGACTAACTAAAGACTCAGCTTTACCTTTATATATTCTAGGTGCAACTATATTGTATGACATGTGGCATTTAGTTATATTAGAATCTGGCCTAGTCATATTTTCAGCCATACCCCAGTCTAACATTTTATCATGCCCTATTAACTTAGCGCCACAGTATAAAACTTCAATAGCTCTATCCACTTTTTGAAATCTAGCTCTAGAGTCTTTTGGTGGATTAAAGTTACTATCTTTTTTTAACGCTTTATCAGCACCACTTGATGTTTGTTTTATCTTATACGTTTGATTTGCATAAGTCTTGTACTCAAAATACATTATATTAATAAGTGAATCTTGAGATTGTCTAGGTCCACTGTAACTATTATATCTTTCAGTAGCTGCTCCAGACTTTTCAATTTCTTTAATTTCTTCTTCAGTTAAACTAGGATACTGTTTTTTAAGTTCAGCAACAGTTATTTGTCTAACTTCACCTACATAATATAGATCTTCAAAGTAAGGTGAATCACTATATGAATAAACAACATTAGCAGGATCAACATACTCTATTTTTATACCTTCAGCTGTATTAAAAGTATTTTTAACACAAGCTATACCAAGTACACAAATATCGTAATCTAATCTTTTCTTTATTAAATCATAATCATTTAAATCTAAAACGTTGTTTAAAGCTTCTTCTTCTGCTATTTCAATACTTTGTTTATAATCTAACTGCATGTGTAATGATAACTCTTCATCATCATTAGGTAGAGTGTTAGGATCATTATTAAAAGCAGGTATACCTAGTTGTGATTCTACAGCTTGATAATATTCTCTGTTATTTATATCTAACATCATGCTTTTTACGTACTCAGTTCTTTTCTGAGATGAAGCAGGATCTTGTGAATAAGCTTTTAATTCATATGTTCTATCAGATATACCATTAACTACTATATCTACAAATTTAGGTATAATAGGTACTGGTTTCCAGTCTAAATTTAAATAAGACAAATCACCATTAATAGATAACTCGTCTTTATATTTTTGTATACTTTGCTCACCTCTAGCATATAATCTTAAATCATTATATCGTTGTCTAGAATTGTAGTATTTTGTTGAACCAGAATCTTTTTTAAACCATTCACTTTCTATAGCACGACCAACTTGGGCGCCATACTCCATGCTAGATTTCTCTGAATCTGACACAGCGTGACTTGGAAAAGAGCTTTTTGGTTTTGTTTTAAATGCCATTTATTCTATAATTTTCGATGTTGTTCCTTTATTGTTAAATTTAGACAGTCCAAATTTTACTGTTAATTTTGTTTTATCCGCAACAGGTTTGTATAAATTTTTATTACAAGCCATTATTGCTAAACCAGAACTAATAGTAGCATCGTACTTAGTTCTGTTATTTATATTAAATTTAGACCAATCATTTAATGTATTACTAAAATACATATCTCCATAACCTAAATCTTCTTTTAATCCAACATATTTTTGTATGTATGTTTCAATAGCTGCAGCGTGTGCTTGTTTTATATCTTCACTTGAATTAGGTATACCACCTATTTCTTTTTCTGCTACAGATAATTTATTCCATATCTTATCAGGTCTATTCATTGAATAACCTCTATAACCTCTACGTTTTAAATAATATAATAGTCTAGGTTTATTGTTTTCTGCTAATAGTGGCATACCATAAAATACTAATGCCATTAACACATCTTCAAAAAATGTTTCAGCGGTTTGTGGTCTAGCTATATATTCTAAAAAAAAGTGATTAGGTGGTGCATCTTCCATACTAAACTTAGTAAGACCATGCAAAGAACCTTTTGAACCTTTGTTATCAACTGTTCCTGATATATCGTAACTATCACAACCAAAAGCACCCACGTGCTCATTGCCAGGATATTTAAATCCATTTTTTAATATAATATTGTTTTGTAAGTTATAACTAGGTATCCAACTTACTAAAAATCTACCTTGATTATCTGGGTAAAATATAACTCTAGTATCTTGTACGCCGTTATCCCATTTAAAACTACCCCTTGTGACTAAAGTTGAGTTTTTAAAATCATTATTAAAATCTATTTGTTCATAAATTTTAACTAGATTAAATATACTATTTTGTGTTTCGTCTCTAAAAGCATGATCTTCTGTTCTTGGAAACTGTCTATAAAACTCATTTAAAGCATCCTGATCGCTTTTTAAGCCATCTGCTTCGTTCTGCCAATGATCTATAACCCCTACGTCAATAAAGTCGTTGTATGGACCTTTAATCTCTTCTTGTGGCGTTTCGAATACAGGTAATCCATAAGAATCAATGAATCCTTCGTAATTCCATTCCATAGGTATGAACAAACTATATAATCCCGAGCTTGTCTGTCCATTGCGGTTTCTTTTTGTAACGTCTGAGTCATAATATATTTTTTTAAAATTATCACCACCTTTGTCTAACGCGTTACTTGTAGAACCCATCATACATTTACCAATAATTCTACTACCTAATCGTAGTGTTGTTTTTGTAACCCTCCAGTTATTTTGTATATTATTAGGCCTCTCCCATTTACCACTTTCATCATGTACTAATAATTTTAACTTTTCACCATCATAACTATTATCACCAGTATTTTTCCAATCAATAGTTGTATCTAGCCCTTCAAGTTCATTATCACTACTACCTTGTTCTATTTTTCTTCTAGTTAATTTACTAGCAGGTACTCTATATGCTAATTCTGTTTTAGGTCGATCCATACCATCTTGAATCGGTTTAAAAAAGAAAGGGTAATTAACTGATATTGGTACAACTTTGTCAGTAAACATTTTCTTAGCATCTGGACCAGTTTTAGAAAGTATACCATATCTAGCGTCACTAGATATTGTAGCTAAATTAACTGTTTCACCAGAAGCCATAAACGAAAAACCAGATCGTCTATTTTTTAAATAACACATACCATAACATCTAGTATCAGCTTTACAAGCCTCCCAAAATATATAAAATAATCTGTTTGCTTCTCTAAAATCTGGTTTACCTACATCTATCTTACTCCACTGTAAATACATGTAGTGTGTTCCTGTTAAATATGTTGGGGTTTGTTTGTTTTGATACCAAAAACCTTCTTCTCTTCTTTTAAACTCTTCGTCTATATAATCTATATATTGGCTTTTGAAACTATTAGGGTATTCTTTCCAATCAAATATTGTTTTGATTTTCTGTAGTGGTTTGGGTTGCTCTGTTACCTCCCATTTATTGGTTTTAAACTTATGTATGTTTTTAGGTTGTTTTGGTAATGCTATCCTAAGATTTTGGATTTCATATATTTCACCAATTTCACCAGTTTTTGATATAATGATAATATCATGTTCTTTATTGTATCCATATTTCCATTTTTTACTCTTGTTAAGCCTTTTTATAGTATTTATTTTAATAGGCTCAATAACTTTGAATAATGTTTGGTTATACATTATTTAGATCTTCTTTCTGCAAAACCTTTAAAACTACTTTTAGTTTCAATAGGTTTATCGTTTAATATTGCTTCTTCTTCTTGTATTCTAGTTAATATTTCAAAAGCATCGAATATTGCTAGTTTTTTTGTAGCAGCCGCGTTTTTTAGTCTGTCAGCAGATATATCATCTTCTGAATCTACTATAGGTTCTTTTGCAACCTTAATTAATTCTTCAACTGCTTTTTGCCCAGCTTGGATTATATTTTTCTTCGTTTCCTTGATATTCATATTTAATTGAAATAAAATTGTTGTTAATTTTATACAAAAGCTCATTATCTATAATAAACTCGTGTTCTATGTTAGGCCTAAAACCAACTAAATCGCCTTTATTAAAAACACCATCAGTATATTTAACTATACCAGTATTTGGTTTTTCTATATTGTTTTTAAATTTTTCTTTATTTACAATAGGGTGAACAAAGCAAAAACCATCAACAGCAACCCATTTTTTATCTACTTTATATAAATATATTTGATCTAAAGAACAGTGGTATAGTTCGTCGCTTATATAATTACCACTATTACGTCTTTTACCTTTAACGTCATACCACTCTCTAAAAACATTATGATGAACAATTATTTCATCACCTTTTTTTATATTAGTTTCAAAAGATTTAGGGGTTGCTAATACTATAGCTTTTCTATTAACACTTAAATGATTAGATATATTAGTATTTAATATAAGTTTATCATTAGTATTGTTATATCTTTTTCCTTTGGGTTTAATTAAGAAATTAAACAAGCCTTTCATTAATATTCTAAATTATACTCAACCGCTATAGCCATATTTTTATTAAAATCTTTCCAAGGTAAAACATCTGTACCTTTTGAAATAAAAATACTAAACTTAGTGTCTGTTTCAATTATTTCAGAAATCGTATGCCCTCCGTAAACCTCTTGGCCTACGGAGTAGTGCATAGCTTCATTCTTGTAATCTTTACCGATACTAATCTTCCTTATCAGATTCATTTTCTTCTATAGGCTTTATAGTTCCATCTTGAAGATTTACAGATACTTTACCATATTTTTCTTCAAGAGTTTTTTGAAGATCATTTAAATCAACTTGTGCGGCTTTTATTTGCTCAACACCTATTGTTTTTTGAACTTCTAAACCACCTACCTGCAATTGCAAGTTATTGATTTGACCTACTTTTTCTTGAACTGATTTTAATTCTTTATCAGTAATCTTGTTTACATCTTGAGCGATGTCCTCTACTTTTACGTCTTTTTCCATTTTATTTAAATTTAATTGTTAAAAAATTATACGTCCGTGTAGTCTTTCCAAGCGTCTTCAGCTTTCATAGCTGTGTAAGCTTGAACCACAGGGTTTTTAGCTGTAGCGCTTACCCCCATAACAAAACTTCCGCTAACTGAAGCAAAGTCGTCATTGTATTTACCTACGGTGTCTCTATGCGCTTTGTCTTTCCAGATTTTAGCTGTATAATTACCTTGGGTATTTTTTACTACCACGTCTTCATAAACAGCATTCGTCTTTATAGACCCATCAGAGTTGTACACGGCTGCTGTTTTTAATCTATTCTCAGTGTGTTCATTACAAGAGTAGTTTACACTGACAATTTTTACATAAGCATCACTAAGTGTGATTCCTTTGTAGTTATAAGATCCTTTTAATGCCATTGTTTTTTTTTTAAGTTATTTCTATGTTTATATTATTACGCTATTTTCACGTTTTTTACTTATACCCACTTGTTATCAGTTAATGTAATGTAAATTATATCTAAAGTATCATCATTATACCACTTTTTAGTGTTATCATCTAATGTTATTGTTTTGTAAGTATTTTTATTTCTAGGTATATCGCTGTTTATACCCCATGCTGTTTGAACTAATATACAACCTTCATTACATATACTTTTAACATCATCAGAAAATGACTCTAGATCATATGTGTTATCTTGATCGGCATCCATATAAACACCATTAAATTTATCAGTTATATTGTTGATTGTTGTTTTCCAATCACCTAGTATAACTTCAACATTAGATTTACCATTAGCCCATTGTAAAGCTTTGTTGTATATTTCTTCCTCTATTTCTACTATAACATGTTTATCAGGATTACTACTTTGTATTTTATTAGCAGATATACCTAATCCAAAACCTATTTCTAATATATTGCCACCATTTTCTGATACTATATCAGCAGCGGCCTCTTCATACAAAGTAACATCAGAGTGCATTACTATTATATCATCTTTGTATATACTGTTATCGTTTATTACTATAGCCATTTTTTTATGTTTAACAACTTTCTGTAAATCCTGATTGCCATTCAGATCCAGTCCATCTTCCTTTATGATTACCGTCCGAGTAAGATATTAACCCACTAGGTTGAGCACTATCGTCGCAAGTAACGTTACTGTAAATAGGTTCTTGCAATTGTAAAACTAAATTAGTAGACATATCTGCCTGTGCGTATACAGTTACCGTATCAGTACTATTACAAACCAAAGAATGACCAAATTTACCTGTAGCATATTTAAATGTATGTGGTCTACGTGTTGTTGTAGCGTTATCTACACTAGAATATGTTGTACCAACTGAATTTGTAGCGTACGCTCTAAAATAAACAGTTTGACAATTAGTAAAATTACCAGCTGGTGGTATTACTCTGGAATAACTACCTGTACCGCTTCCTAAAGAATCAGTAACTTGAGTTACACCGCTTCCACCTATTACTGGGTTAGAATTAGTTGTTGAATAAACAAAACCTCTACCCGTAATACTTGATCCACCGTTACCAGATATTGCTCCATCTGCAGAAAAATTATTCCAGTTTATTGAGCTAGAGTTTATAGTAACACCAGTAGGTGCTGTAGCGCTAACTGTATCTTTATCGTACCCGTAAAAATCTCTAAATTGATATGGTATTGGTGCCATTAGTTTCCTAGTTCATTTGTTTGTGTGGTTGTTGTATTTGTTATAACAACTTTTATTTTTAATGACACGTTACCTGGTCCTACACAAGTATACAAACCGTTTGAGTTAGCACCAGCAAAGGTTATATAATAAGTTCCATTTGCTAACCTAGTCGTTCCAGAGCTATTAGTGTAATACTTGTGACCGTTATAAGTGTGAACTTTAGCTAATCTTTCCCAAGCTCGATCTATCGTGTGACCTCCTACAGTAGCTGTTAGTGTAGTTTCATAATATTGATCTTGTTTTGAAAACGTACTACTTGTTTTGCCTGTACCATCTAAATCAGATCTAACATAAACAGTTACAGCTGAATTTAAACTACTGCTATTATGCATTTGTAAACTAGTTTGACAAGAACCTGGAGCTTCACCACCTATATTTACAACCACCGTTGTTAAAAGTGCAAAACCAGCATCTAATGGATGTGCTGTACTAGCTGTATTTATAGTAGGGTATGTTTCTCCCGAGGTTACAGCTCCACCCGTATTACCACCATTAATAAGATTATACATTGATATTGGACCAGTAATACTACCGCTACCGTAAGTACCGTGTTTACACTCTTGAGCTATATCTAGCATTGATAATGTTCCTGATGATGGTACTGCCATTACTTAATTTGTTTTTTAAGTTCTTCTACTTCTGCTTTTAAATCTTTTATTGCTTCAATTAAATAACCAGTTATATTACCATAAGCAACGGATTTAAATTCACTATCGTTATTTACTAACTCAGGTGCTATTTTTTCTAATTCTTGAGCTATAACACCACTACCTTTTTTATCATCTTTAGTAAAGCTAACGCCACGCATATCATAAACTTTAGAACCATCTAACGTTTCTACATCTGTTTTTAATCTTTGATCTGAGTAAGCTACAATGTCTGAGCTTGCTGTTACAGTACCTGTAATACTTATAGATTGTTCAAAGCTTGAAGTTCCGTCAGAAGCTATTGTTAGTCTATTGTTTCCTCCGTTAGTAGCAAATGACATTGAATTATTATTGTGATCATAAGCTATGTAACCTGCGTAAGCTTGATCACCCGAAGAACCATCTGCAAAACATAAATATTGTTTTTGGTTAGCTGCAGTACTTAATAATGTCATTCCGTTTTCATCTTCAGCTTTTACAACAAGTTTGTTACCATAGTAACTTCCTGGTGAAACAGTGCCAATACCAACTTTTCCTTCATTTCTAACAAACATACCTGTACCAGTGTTTGTATAAACTCCTAATGAAAAAACACCTGTATTAGCAGTAGTATCAACAGCTAAACCATAAGCAGACGTTGCTGTGCTTGTTATTTGACAAGCCCATTCGCTAGCAGCATTTTGTACAACTTTTAGTCTTGTATTTGTTGCTCCAGTTGTGCCAATTAATACATTACCATCTGATTGAATACGCATTCTTTCTGTAGGCGCTGTATCAGTTGCATCAGTATCTCTTGTTAAAAAAACTAAATCTCCTTTTGTGTAACTACCTGTAGAAGTTTGTTTTAGTCCAATGTAAGCAGGAGAATTTGAAGCACCTCCTGTATATCCAAACCCTATTGCATATACTGCTCCCGAAGTATTATAACTTGTTGTACCTAACTGTATATAACTATTAGCTGTAGTAAATGATGTTGGTGCAGAACTTCCACCTCCTACATCAATAGTTAATTGAGCACTAGGCGATGTTGTTCCAATACCTACGCGCTTGGTCGCGTCTATCATCATAGCTGAAGCAGATGTCATATATGAACTAGATCCGCCTCCATCAGGACCAGCTACCCAAAAATGTAATTCTCCAGTATTCCAGTTAGAGTCTGCACCTTGACCTGTTTTTTTACCACCAATAGCTCCATATACTGATGAGTAATTACCTGATTCAGCCAATGCACTAAAAGTTATTAATGGTGAATGAGTGGAGTTTGTGCTACTGTGATTATAAAGATTTAAACCTAAAGAATAACCTATCGCTGTTGAGTTACTGTTTCCTCCGCTAGCTAATGTTAAAATTGGATCTCTACCATCAGTAATCCATCCAGCTCCATTAGTAGTAAGTGTTCTACCATTACTTCCAGAATTTGTATAATTATAATTTCCAGAATCTGTATTACTCATGCTGTAAAAACTTCCACTTGCAGCATTGTTAACATTAAAACCACCTGCTGTGTTGCTAGTTCCAATTCCTACATGACCGTTTGTAGATTTTAAAACAAAATTATCACCACTACCGCTATTAGCTATAAATTCAAAGTTTTGATCAACCCTAAATCTATATGAATCTTGTCCTGAAGTTGAACTACCCCATCTTTGTAAGTTTTGCTCTCCATCTTTAACTATTGCAACTTGAGTTCCTGATACAGCACTTCCTCCTGTATTTATATATAAACCATCACTAAATACATCCCCTGCAAAAGTTGCATTTTTATTTGCAGCTATTGTTAAAGCTAAATCACCGTCAGGTGTACCAGTAAGACCGTCGTTAGTATTATTAACGTAAAACTCAAAAAATCCATTTGCCGCTGTTCTACCTGCAACTATTTTAGCTACACCATTATTTCCAAACTGCAAGCCTCTCCACATTAATCTTGTAGCATAATTTGCGGTATCATTGTATCTCGTTTCTAAATAATCAGCACTTGAATTACCTACTGTAACATTATTTTCTAACCTAGTTGTAGCACCTTGAACTGTTACATTTCCTGCAAAAGTTGCTGTGCCTGAGGTTAAAACTAAATCATCTG
>Ga0181395_1000041_pt1 | contig 43834 bp, 47 predicted proteins | sample 18SPOviralmetaG_FD_130124 | JGI IMG/M metagenome (GOLD analysis project Ga0181395, IMG submission 130124) | Marine viral communities from the oligotrophic San Pedro Time Series (SPOT) site, San Pedro Channel, CA, USA - 18 SPOT_SRF_2010-12-16 | ecosystem: Environmental > Aquatic > Marine > Strait...
ACTTCCTTTTTCATGCGTTATTTTTAATAATTGTAAAATACTTATCGTGGCTTAAAAAACCATCACTATTTAGATTTAATGTTTTTCTTTCTACTCTATTATTTATGTTTCCACCTACAACCTCTATTGTATCGGAATTTACTTTAGTAACAATATCACAATGTAGTGGCATTCCGCTTACTACGTTTCCATAAGTAGCATTAGAACCACCTCTATTGGCACAAACTATATCGGAAGGTTCGGGTTTTTGTTCACCCAATGCCCATGCGGTAAAGTCAGATTTTGGGTCTACTTCTCTATTGATGGTTGTTTCTATTATGTAGTTTGAATGTGAAGCATCTGCGGGAAAACTATCTGCACCTGATGCCTTCATAACCCAAGAAACAAAAGCTGCAGACCATGGGTATTCATCATTAAAACCATCTTCTACAACTTGACTATTTGTAAAACTACAATAACCTAACCCATCACACCAATATTGATTTATAATATTACCAACGGCTGGGTCGTTTTCGGTATATCCACGCCACTTATCCGCCTCCGCCTCCGCTTGGAATACTATTTGGCGTTGTGTTTTAGACATTTTATTTCTAAACAAGTAATAAAACGCCAAACCCGTAACGGCAATACCTATAATCCAATATGTTGCTTTTTTAGTAACCACTCATCAAATCGCTTAAAATAGATTTTCTATATATTTTACCACCAACAGGCATACTACTTCCTTGACGTTCTACATCTATTGTAACAACATAATCTCCTTTAGTACCTATAATCTTGTGGTCTCCATTATATGCTGGGAATACTTGACTTTCTTCGTCTTGCTCTATATACACCTCTTCACCTGCTTCAAAATCTTTAGCGTAAGGTCCATCTAATAATATATTAGCCCAACCACCAACGTAATTAGCATTTCTACCCGTTCCTCCAATAGTACACGCTTGAGTAACCCCTGGCACCTTATTGGTATCAACATATTCATTTAATGTATTTGGGATAGCACCATCAGGGACTCTTGCAGCTCCTTTAGAGTTTAAGCCTCTATCATACCCTAATTGTGTTTCACAATACTCTACGTATTCTTCCGCCGTAACGTCATCAATATTTGAACAATCATCATTATCACACCACACACCCGTATCTACAAAAGTATAACCACGTCTACGTAATAAGTAAAACAATAGACCGCCAAATAGTAAAGTACCACCAATTATTAATCCCGTTTTCTTTTTCATTTTTTATTTGCTTTAATAATTAATATCGTCATTGCGGATAAAACAAGACCCGCACTTATAAAAATAGTTTTACGATATGCCGATTGAACAGTTCTTACGAACTCTAATTCCTCTCTAAGCATTTCTAACTCTATTCCTCCCGCAATTACTTCTTCGTCTAAATCCCCTTGATATAAAGCATTTAACTGCTGACTCGAGCGTACGTAGGCTTGTAAGTAACCAAGTTTTTGTTGGGAACTAATCATTTGAGCAATACTCACACAAGTGGCAGCAATAGCAACAATTTGCCCTACAACGGGAACTACGGCTGCAACAGTAGCTATACCACCCGCCAACTCACCATTTTTAAGAAAGTCTTTACTTATCTCACTTGCTATTCTATCGGCGGATTTTTTAGAAAAATCTTCACCTACTTGCAAGTACCAAGGTGGCTCATCTCTATATTGTGCTTCCATTATTTGGTTATTTTATAAATTAAAAATCCTAAAAGCAATGTAGAAACACCTACTATACCAATGAGTAAACTATTTGGTAGTGGAGCACCCTCTGCATCAATCTTTTTCTTAAAATCATTAGCTGCGTCATTATACAACGATTCAAGACCCTCTTCATCACAAGTGTCTATCTCCGTTCCATCTTCATAAGTACCGCCTTGAAATTTATCAAATGCACGAGTCCAATCCGCCACTAAAGTCCATTTTTCTAAAGCGATTTGCAAATTATCTTTAGCTGCACCATTTGCAGTACCAAGCATGTCCTCCGCATTCCTTTTCTGCGTTAAAGCCTCCCCATAGAAATTTTCTATGATTTCACAACCCACTTCCTTGCTTCCTCCAACTTCTTCTGCTAATCTCCTTGCCTCTTGTGAGTTAATAATGCTTGAGGTTATGCAGTATTCTCTATTTTTATTAGCGAATGAACAGTGAGCATCAAAACATTTTTCACCCTCATTTCTTGCAAGTCCCCACTCACGCATTAGCTGATATGCTCTATACCTACCTTTTGCTTTTCTTCTTCTATCACACCACGTAGAACTTGCACCTTCGTAGGTTCTATAAGTGCTTGAATTTACGTCAATAGGGTATTGTAAATCTGGATATGCCATATCTTAATTATCTAAATCGTATGAGTTATTAAATCTTCTATGCTCCCCATCCATATAGTTCCAAGGGTTTAAGTCTTTCATTGGATTGTGTTCCACAAAATTTAGCCTTTTACCACTTTTTGATATTGTAGGTTTTTTTACTCGTTTAGTTTTTTTAGGCTTTCCTTTAAGTATTTGAATTGTACCTTTACCCGTTTTCATATCAATCTCACCCTGTACTTTAACCTTACCACTTCCTAAGTTGGCTGGTGTTTGTCCCGTTTGCATTTCCATTTCTTGAATAGTTAGCAATAAGGATTGATTAGCTTGATTAAGATTAGAAATTTGATTTTCGTAATACGCTACATCTTGTTGATTAATCGTATTAGCCTCAATTTGTCCTTGTGATATAGCAAGTTGTGTTTGTAGGGCTGCTATTTGCGATGTTAATTGAGAAATTTGCGAGTCGCTCATAGCTAACTGCGTTTGTAACGCATTTTGTAAGTTTTCTCCCGCTTCAAGTGATGTAACCAATTCGTTAATAACAGTACTTAACTCCGATTGAAGCATACCAATTTCATTATTGCTTGACATTAATTGACTTTGTAAAGCATCAACCATATTATGCAAAGCCATCTCATTCATCACCGCAGTGTCGAATTGGTCTTGAAGAACCATTTGCAATTGATTTGATGCACCTAACTCGGCTTGTAACATTCCGTTTTCCTCAATTACTTCCATGAAATCCATTTCCGTTTGGGATAACATGTTCATGAACATCATTAATTGGGCTTCTAAATCGGCTCTTTGGGTCATCAAAATCGAAATTTCCATCTCTAATTCTTGCGTATTGTCTTGCTCATACTCCATCATATTCATGATATTGTTCAATTCTTGTTGAACCATCATGTATTCACTATTAAGGGAATCTATTTGACCTGTTAAACCCAAAATCACGTTTTCGGATTGTGCCAATTGATTAGCCAATTCGTTGTATTCTAAAGAGGTATACTCTCTAAAGAAATTTGTTGGAATAGGCATACCAAGTTCTTGGAACATATCTCTAAATTGTTGTTCTTCATCCGTTTCAACAATAAAGAACTCCGTATTTCTTGCAATTATTTCTTGTAGTAATGATGTACCAGCGTTTTTTACATCCGTAGGTAAACAATTTGCAACACGAACAAAAACACCAAAAAATATTTCTACAAAATTTGCTATTTTATACCAATCTTGTATATTTTTAAATCTATTAATAGCCCAAGAATTTCCTAAACCATAAGTTTCGGAATTTGGGTTAAATGCTTGATTTTGTATCTGTTGTAAATTTGATGCTCCACCACCCATTTGACCATTTGATATTTGATAAACTTCTAACGACTCGCCAGAAGCAAACAAATCTTTATCAATAGGGTTGTCTTTAAACCAATTCTTAATGTAGTTTAATTGTTCTATTAAAGCGTTGTTATTACTACCATTTGCGTTAGAAAAGTTTTTAGAAGAATTTGGGACTTCGTCTAAGTAGCTTACTCCAAGGTCATCATTAGGTGCTACCATTCCTCCATCTTCCAAAGGCACATTGCTTACGGGTGGCTCATCATTATAAACACCCTCACCATTGTTTCCATCTCCCATGAACGATTGTAATTGACAACTTTCGGGAAGGCTATTCCAAAATGACTCCATATCTGGGTTTGGATTTTCGTCCATACCCGCAGCACATAATAGACCCGCTACAACAAGAGATATATAATTATCGTAAGATGCCATTGCTTGTTGTATATAAGGAGTTATGTCTTGTCCCGATAAAGCATTGCCACTTACATCCCCAAAATTAAATGCCGTATAAGCAGTTAAATAAGGTTTGTATGTATCATAAGCATATTGTAACTCATAACAAGATGGTACGTCCATCATTTGTGTTCCCGTATTAGCTGTAATCCAAGTTGGATTTCCACCATAAGGACTTGGTGGATTTGGTGGGTTTGGAGCGATAATATCGTCATATAAATCTCCAATACCACCCTCACTACTTATTTCCATTCCTTGTGTTTGAATTAATTGACCGAGAGTTCTAACCGCTTGAACCCCGTCATCTTCACCAAATGTAAGCGGTCTAACAACCATAGCATTCCAAGCAGGTGCGGAAGATGAATGTAATTCATTGTATGCACTTAACACTTGTTCTATACTTTTTTCTACAAAACCACCCCCAGTGCTAACATAAAAACCAATCTTAAAGAATGGCAAGAAATTATAGTAGTTATAAGCACCAATTATCTTTACGTATATAGAGTCCGCCCATTGTACTAAAGCACGTTCGTTTGCTCCCGTAACATTCATAATTCCAAAACATGCGGTAACATCAAGTTTTGCCCATTGATTAATAGGAATCATAAGTTCATTTGTAACAATTGGGTCTGCTGTCAATTGTGGCGTATTACCTAAAATATATTGGAATTCGGAAGGGTTATCGGAAACACCTACACACTCACCCGTACCATTTTGCGTAGGCTGTATTGTACTAAAATCTCCGTCCGCATAGTTAAGCATCATTCCTATTTGTTGTGTTTGGAATGGTTGAAATAGAGTAATAGCGTGTTCCGTATCATTTTGCCAAAGATTAGGATTACCACCCGAATCTCCGCCTAATGGAATTGGGTCGCTATAATACCCATTATCTTTGTCTATGCTTATGTCTGTTAAATTGCCTTCATCCGATATATCTACTCCACCACTACTTGATGGCTGATTTAAACCACAAGCATACATATAAACATTTCTTACTTCGCCTAAAAATTCGGGATTACCCACCACGCCTTCGCCAAGCTGAAGTGCATAAGGGCTAACTATTTGGTTTATAGCATCTAAATCAACATTAGGATTACATCCATATTCACTATGGATGATTTCTATAAAAAATTTAATAAGATTTGCGTCCCATGATAAACCTGCATCACTTTCAAAAACTACATCGGAATTAAAACCATCTCCGTTGGCATTTCTAAAATTTTCTCCATCTAAAAAGACTCCATCCCCAATATCGCTTCTCATGAAGTCATCCGCAGTGGAAGAAACATCACTACCATTTTTATCGTGATGGTTGTTGTACGCTTTTCTAAATAAACTATCGTTACTTTTCATAATTTTTTAATTAAGTGCTAATCCAATAAATATACCTACTACACCCCACGCACGTTTGTCGTGTATTAAGTTTGTTTTCTTCTCAATAACCACGTTTTGAACACTCATTGTATTCATGTATGGGTTTGTGTTTTTAATCTTTACAACGGGCTTTAAAGGTTTAAACAATCCTTGTTTTTCCTTACCTATTGTAACAGTTGTTTGGTTAAATATGGTAATATTATCAACGGATAAACCAACTTTGTTTATTTCCGCTTTAAAATTGATAAATTCATCGTTAAACGTATATTGTTGTGGTAGTTTAAGATACGCATTACCATTAATTTCTTGAACTACTGTGTCTACATGTGAAACCACAATAGTATCTATAATAGTGTTTGTTACAACACTAACTTGGCTATTAACCTCTTTTAATTTTTCTATTTCAAGTAATCCACTTGCTATCGCATCATCTTGCGACATAATTATTTGTTGTTGCTCAATAAGTCTTGACCCATTTTCATCAATAGTTTCCAAATACTTTTGTTCTTTTAACTCAAACAAAGACATTTGTTTTTTATAGTCGTTAAATCTACCATTTTGACCAATAGCATAATACGACAATATGGCTACTAAAATAATTAGTAACCACATAATAACTTTTTTTGACAATGGCAATATACTCATCACACCTTTAAACCTTTGTTGTCCCTTAAAAGCATAACCGCAACTATAATTGCAAACACTTTTAATAAAGAACTATTAGACTTTTTTGGTAAAGGAGCATCTAAAGTTAAGTCCTCTTCTATTTCTTTCATTACCTCTTTAGGAATATCTCTTGAAGGAGCAGGTTCTTGATTAAGATAAGGAAACATAAGAGCAATTAATTCATCTTCCGATGGACCATATATAGCTTCTCCCTTTGTAGGTAGAACTCCACCAGAAGGAAGAACGTAACCCGCATCGGATGTTTCCACACTACCATCCATGATAGCAGTGTAGAAATCCAATAGATTACCCGAACTTCCGTCTGGTAAAGAAACTGAATAAGTGGATAGTATACTCATGCCTTATCTTCGTCTACCTCTAAAAGAAAGTCCGTCATCCGAAGAAGATTCACCAGCTTTCTCCCATCCTTTACGAGCAACATATACTGTTACGAATAAGCCTACAAGACCTAAAGCGTAGTGCATTGCGTTAAATTTTTTCATCGCTTTGAAATTTAAAAGTTAATAATTAGTAATCGAAATTATTGAAAGACATTGCCTTTCCTTCATTTCTAAAATTGACTCTTTCACTTGCCGTATCTACGACTGATTCGGGAGTAAAAGCCCCAACTCCCGATAAACCTGAATTTGAATTACCACTACCTTCCGCATCGTCATTCCACTCACTCATTACGGGTTGAGAAGGATTTGCAATACCAATTAGTTCTACATCTCCCGATTTAGCTGAATCAAAAGACGAATAACCAAAGTTTGAATGTGTTGGTAAAGGGTTTCTTCTATTAGCGAAAGAAATACCAGAGCCTAACTCATCGCCTGGTAATTCATCACCACTAAACTTAATACTTCCACCACTTGAGTTGAATCCAAGACCGCCTTCGTCATCATTAGGAATATCGGAGGAATCGTCATTATTTACGACATCTAATTCACCTCCATTAGCATCCGTACCCTCGTTATCTACGAAATCGCCAGGCATGTCATCACCATCGTCCATATTCCAACCTAAAGCATCAATAGACGAAGAAAGTGTGTCAGCACCCGTATCAATAACATCCCCTGCGTATTCTGCGGTTTGGTATGCTAAATTAGTTGCACCCTCTTCTAACTCCTCAAATACTTGAGTTAATTTACTTTCGGGTTTGTTTTTGTATAGCCATCTAACTCCGATTACAGCTCCAACCCAAAACAATGGATTTTTAAGTAAGTTATTCATTTCTTTTTATTTTAATTAAACTACCACTTATTTAACGGACAAGACTCGTTTATCAAGTTTGCCTTTGCTTTCAAGAAACAACCGCATGACATACATTGCCCCGTTGATTCTTTATATTTTTCACAAGGTGGATAATTTGCATCTCCCTCGCATATATCTAATCTATAATTATATTCCGCATCCGAAACATAATTCTTCCTTTGGTTTTGGTCTTTTTGGTTCATTTTTATTCACTTAATAAAAGGTTAAAATCGACTAATACAACACCCTCGTAATATTCTTGTGTTACTTCACTAAAATCATAATCATCTCCCTCATATCCCCACGCACCAATGTTTGTTACTTCGGACATTACCGCAGCTTCGGTTTCATCACCATACATTCCATCAATGGCAAGTTCTAAATCGGGATTAGCATAAACTAAATATGTTTGTAATATAGCCACATTATCATAAGCAGTATATGGGCTTCCCGTATTATATAATGGAAATTCCATGTTACGCCCCGTAGATTGATATTCACCTACTTCGTTATCATTAGCATCTATAAACACAATATCATCATTTACATAGTCCACATAAATATTGTTATTAGCCAAGTCATCACCTTTAAGTAAAAAAATCTTTTTTCTTACTTGTCTATAAGCAAAGTACAAAGCACCTACAACTGCTAATCCAATTAATATTTTATATCCTTTTTTCATGATTCTTGGTCAAAATCTATATATTCAATCGATACCTCTTCTCCACTTTCTATTGCATCGGTAACAAGGGGGTAAACTCTTTTATAAGCATTGGATGACTTTCCAATCCATCCATTTGTCTTTACAATATTATTTTCTTGTGTATCACCTACTAATAAACATCCCGCAGTGTGCTCGTCTGTGTTTCCACAATGAATTAAAATCCATTTAAAGCCCGACACATCAAGAACATGTAACATGCCTTTATGTATGTCCGAAAAGCGTTCCTTGTACTTGTTGTGGAATCCACCTTCCGTTCTTAACGCAACTTTATATTTACCTGCGGGTATTCTTGTTTCTCCCGATACTTTAATGTCCCTTTTTTCATCCTCTAAAGTGTAGCAAAGAAAAAACATACCATACGGAGTCTTTTCAAACAAAAGTCCGCTTGTGCTATCTTTTTGGCTACTAAATCTTAAAACTACTAACTCCATATTAATTTACTTTACCCGAATCTGGTTGAGCCAATGCTGGACCTACGCCGATTGATTGTTGATATGATTGTGGGAAATACGAATTAAAAACATTTGACGTTACAATCCCTTGAAACCCTCCTACGCCATCTGCTGTTTTGTCCGCTCCATACAATTGAACTAAAGTTTCATCATTTAAAGTCTCTAATTCACTATTTTCTGCTTCTAAATCAAATACATCGCTTTCTAAACCACTTATTGTGGTTTCTCTTGCACTTATTGTACCTTGAGCCGTATCAAGTTGGTTCTCTAATTCGGTAATTTCTTCATATAAACCATCTACATTACTTTGAGAAACGGCTAATTGTCCTTGAAGTTGATTTTTTTGCGATACCGCATTATTATAGTTTGTAGTCATACTTGAAAGTTGACTATTTAGCGTGTTAATTTCACTTTGTTTAGTTGTAACAAGTGATGCCTGCGTATTGTATTGTGATTGTAAACTCGAAACCTCACTTTGTAGAGAACTTATATCACTTGAATAACCCTCATTCTCTACTTGTAACTCATTCATGTCTATCATAGCTAAAGATAGTTCTTGTGTTTTAGCCTCAAGTTGAGTTTGAAAACTAACCATGTTATTTTGAGCGGTATCTCTCTGGTAAGTCAAAGTGCCAATTTGTGAATTTAAAGCACTAATATCACTTCCCAACGAAGAAATTTCACTATTCAAAGTATTTTTTTCGTTATTCCAAGCACTAAGACCCGTAGAATAATCACCTTGAGCCTCTAATAATTCGGCTTGTAAAGAATTTTTAGCACTATTTAAGGAACTTATTTCACCATTCTTTAGGTTAATGTCATCAATATAACCTTGAATTAATATATCATCCGAAGAGTTTTCCTCAATTGCAAAATCCAATTCGCTTTGTAATTGATTTTTCTCAATTTCTATTGACGCTATTTGAGTATTCTTTTCGTTTATTTGATTACTAAGAGTAAGTATTTCCGCATCTTTAACACCTATAATCTCATCCTTTTGAGTAATAGTAGCACCTAAAGTTCCTACATCTGCGTTAAGACCTTGAAGTTGGCTTTCTAAAAGCACTTTATTTGCTTCTAATTCATCTTTTTGAGTTAGTAGTGTAGTGTTTGTATTACCTAATTCCGAAATTAAATCTTCTTTATCAAAAATCTCTTGTTCTTTTAATGCTATGGCATTGTCTTTATCTATTATAATGTCGTTTAAATCGTTAACATTAGAATTTAATAAATCTATTTCTTGTTGGCGAGTATTAGCTAATAACAGAGCATTAGTAAGTTGTTCGTCAAGTTCGTTATATTTAATTATTTCACCCGCTAAATATTCTTCTAATTCCTTAATAGTATTATTCAATATAGGAATTTGAGGGTCATCGTAGTTTTGTGCAGAAGCTATATACCCAGCAATTTGCGATTCTAAATCCGCTATTTCCGTTATTTGTTGTTGTATAATAGTTTCTTTCGCTTGAATCTGCCCTTGTAATGAAACAACTTCCTCCTGACTTGCCATTAAATCTTCTTGTGCTCTTTCAAGGTCATCAAGTGCTTGATTTAAGTCGTTAGCTAAATTTTCATCACCTACTAAATCTCTCGTTTCGCTATTTTCTTTGTTTTTGAAAACAAAGTATAGCCCTACGCCAACTGCAAGTCCAACTAATAATTTAATGTTTTTCATTTTTTAAATGTTAGGGCTAAAGCCGTTAGTAATGCACCACCTATAATATATCCAAAGTGGCTATGCTCCTTTTCTACCTCTACTATTACCTCTTCAGTACCAGGTTCGGGTGTTAATTCTTCTTGTTCTTCAACCCACTTGGTAATATCTTCCAGTTGTGAAATAAGCGGTATTAGAGGATTTTCATCCCCATTACCACTCGCATTCAATTTTTTATCACCCAAAGGAAAGCCTACGTGTTCGGCTAAATCTTTTACAAGAGTTTTAAAACTATTATAGTTTGATTCCCAAACCCTTAGTTTATTTTTTAAGTCGCCAATTTCAACACCTTGAGATACATTTTGTTGAAGTAACCAATTTTTTTCTGCGGTTAAAGTATCTATTTCTTCTTCTTTTTGCTTTATTTCGAACCTTAATTCATCTATTTGAGTAAGTAATGGCTCTAATTCTTCCGAACAATCATTTTCAATACTATCAATCTCATCTTTTATTGACGCAACATTCTCTTCTTTCTCAATTAAGTCAAGGGTAGTGTTTTGAAATAGTGCGTTAGCTTGTTCTAAATCTTCCTTTTCCTGTTCTGCAATTTGTAAAGCAACACTTAGATTTACATTTTTTTCATAGTATTGCTCCGATATTGACTCTAATTCCTTAACCTTTTTTTGTAATTCTTTTAGTTTACCGATTAGTTCTTGTTTTGCTTTTTCGGTAATTGTCTTTTTTTCATCTCTTTCTTTAATAGAATCATGGATTGGGGCAAAATTCTTAGTAAACGATTCGTACTTTTCTTTTGCCTTAGAAAGTTTATTTTCATTATATATGATTTTTTGTCTAAGACTATGCTTGTCGGCGTTCTCCTCTTGAATAGCGTTAAACCTTTCCTCTAATACACCGCTAAAATTAACATACTTATCTTGCTCCTCTTGTAGTGCAACTATTGAAATAGAATAAGGCATATTATACGTACCCATAGCTTTTTCTACCTCTTGTATTAGTTTAGACATATAAAGTTGTTCCTTCATAATGTCCGCTTCATTGAACTCTATATTACGAAGTTGGTTCTTTAGGTCGTCTATTGTTTGTCTTTGAGTGTCGGTCATTCCATCTTCACCAAGATTCTTTACAATAGCCGTTTCCGTTTTCAATAATAGACTCTCTTGGTTCTTTATATCATTTTGTTTTTGATTTAAAAAACCGATTGCCTCTTTTGAAGTAGACCCAATGTTATTTAATATGTCTTGTTTAATCTTCACTATTTTTTTGTAATCAAATATAATAAACCTCCGATTAATCCTATTTTACCTAAAGTACCATATTTCTTTTCAAAAGACTCACCTCCATCGGCTCTAAACTTAACCCTACTTTTAGGCTTACTAAAGTTTAGTTTATTGTTCATTACCATTGACTTATTCATGTCATTTTGAACTACTTTACCTCTAAAGTTAAGGTATTGCTTTCTCATTTGACCAGCCTCTTTTACTAAGTCAACGAAATTCATTCCGCTAAAACCACTAAAATTTTCCTGGGTAGGCGGTGTGTAACCAAACTGTGATAAAGCCCCTTGTAAAGCGTTTATTTCCGTTTGTATTTGACTTCCAAGTGCATTAGTTGATTCCGTCTCCGATTCTAAGAAAGCCTCTAAAGTAGCGAAATCTGTTTCCGCATCACTAATTTGGCTTTCTAAGGCTGATTTTTCTTGTTGTGCGGTTAGTAAATTTGCTTCAAGACCTTGTACCTCGGCAATTCTTTCCGTTAATTGTGTTTGTAGTCCCGAAGAAACATTTTCTTCCGCTGCTATATCAAGTTGAAGTTGTGCTTTTTCTCCCTGAAGTTCAAAAACATCTTCATTTAAGCCCAATATATTGGCATTAAGTTGTTCCTTTTCGGCATTTACTTGTGCAAGGTCGTTTACTAAACCATTTCTTTCTCCCTCAAGTTGAGTAATAGTTGATGTATCAATTGCTCCCTGACTTTGAAGTGAAGATATTTGACTTTCTTTTTGGGCAATATCACTTGTAAGGCTATTAACCTCATTACCTAATGAAGCATTTTGATTTTCAAGAAGGTTTTTTTCTTGATTTAAAGCAGTTAATTGCCCGTTTAAATCTCCTATTTGTTCAGCTCTTTGCGTTGCTAAACCCGATTGGTAATCAAAACCAGCTTGTAAATTGTTTTTTTCGAATGTTAAAGTAGATATTTGACCATTTAAACCTTGTATTTCGGCTACTCTTTGAGCAATTTCTTGTGTGTTATCCGTAGCCTCGCTTTGTAATTCTGTAATTTCGGCTTGTAAAGAAGATTTATCACTATTTAACCCCGATATTTCAATTTCAAGGTCTCCAATTTCATTCGTTAAACCCGTATTAGTAGAGGATAAAGCAATAATCTCTGCATCAACCTGCGCTTTTTGACTTTGTAATGTAGCGTAATCATCATGAGCACCATTAAGTTGATTACTAAGAGAACTTATTTGACTTGCTTTTGCTGCTATCTCCGCATCATTATCCGCAATTGTTTCCGTTGCATCGAAAAGTTCGACTTCAAGCTGCGATATTTCGTTTACTTTAGCGGTTATTTGCGAAGTAAGAGTTGTGTGTTGAGAAGATAATTCATTAGTTAAACTCGTAACATCTCCTTCCGATGATGCCAAACTTGTCTCTAAAGTAGATATTTGGTTGTTCTTAGTGCTAATTTGGTTTTGTAGACTACTAATTGCTGCTGCTCTCTCGGTTAATTGTTGTTCAATTGCTCCAATATCACCCGCTGCGTCTCCTAAATTTGTTGCACCCGTTGTTCCAGTGTTTGCAATGTCATCCAACGCACCCTCGATAGCGGTTTTGATTGCATCTTCACTTTCTAATGCCTCTAAATCGGAACGTAGCGTATTAACAGTAGTTGTTAGTTGACCTACATCACTACATGCTCCACTACTTCCACTATTACATAAAGCTAAAGCGGTGTTTAAGTCGGCACTTTTTTCGTTTAGTGTTTCGGTTGCGAAATCTACCGCATCGAAATAATCACCTAAAAGGTTTGTTACTGTTTCATTTGACGTTGTTAAAGCCGAACCTTTTTCTTGTAGTTCGGTTTGAAACGCAGCTGTTAATTGTCCTAAATCTGGCATAGTATCTTCACTTGCAATAGTCTCCAACACACTTGCGGGACTACCTGGATTAATATAATTTTCTAATTCTTGTACTGTTTGTATTACGCTTCCATCGTTTTTAAAAATGGGCGTTATTTTTGAAGTAGACCATACAGTGGCTACTGTCCCAGTCTCACTTTGATATAAATCTTGTAAGTCCTCTATATAATCGTAAAATTGACCATTATAATAAAATCCACCTACAAGAATTGTGGTGAAATTATAAAAGTTTACTACGCTAACCGCTTTAAAGTATATAGGATTGTCCCATTGATTAAAAGGTCGTACGTTTGCTCCCGTAGGTGGGACGGAATCAAAACACCCTTCCCAATCGAATAACATCCATTGGTTAACAAATGCACCCGCTCCACTTGAGGAAGAAACATTTGAAAAAACTATATTTTTAAAATCCGTATACTCCTCACTTACACCACAAGGACTACTTAATTGAAATTGTATTGGTTGTAAATCACCCGTACCAAGATAACCATTTTGGTTGGCATAATTTTCTGTAACTCCACTCCCTTGAAGGAAAATTCCTAACGTATTCTCGGTAGCGTTTGCCCAAGAAGGAATGGATGATGAAGGTCCAGAAGTAACCTTATTGGTGTTCGCCGATACATCGTCCGTAAAGTTTTTAAATCTACTCTTTTCCCACATTGCCCTTATATATTAAAATCAAAAATAATGCACCTAATATATATTTAGATGAGTCTTTACTAATACTACTACCACTAAAATTAGAGTACCTTTCAACAATATTTTTCGCCCCTTCTTTATATACTTTGTTTAATTCTTTTTCTTCGCTTTTAGACATGTCATCACGCCCTTCTTCACGTAATATTTCTTCTAATGCTTCAAGTTGTTCGGGATTTAAAATACCCGCTGTATCATAATAAAACGTAAGGTCTATATATTCTCCCGCCAAACTTTTAATTTGAGCGTATACTTGCCCATCTACTAATATTTCTGGGGCAATAGTATAAGCTGGTTGGGCTTGATACGGGTCTACTAACCCTGTTTCGGTAATTGTAGCCCTATCTCCCGAAGAATCGTATTTTTTCCACTCAAGTGGTTCATTTACTTGAAAAGCATTATTAGAATACTTATATAGTTCATCGGTTAATAAACTTTGATTTGCTAAAGAGTTTACTAATTGAATATAAGCCAAGCCATCACCATTTCTATCGGTAATATCAATCCATTTAGTCCAACCATCCTCTTGTATGTTAAATCCATATCTTGAGTTTATACCTGCTAAATTAAGGTTTTGAACTCCAATGGTTATTTGAGGTTGATAGTTCCCAGGATTTCCGCCTGGATTACCACAAGTTTGTAGCCTCATTTGAAGAATAGTAGCATTTAAAGCAGAATCAAACTCGTAATTCATTAACATTCCAATAGGCGTTGCATTACCCAATAATTGTGCTACATCACTTGCTAAACCTCCTGCTATTAAGGCATCACGCACCCCTTCGGCACTAAGTTGCAACATTCTATCAATTGGCATACCAGGGGTTACGTTAACTGTTGACGTAACAAGCCCAATAGGAGCAGCATAATTATACCTAACTGTAAATGTAAAAGCGGTGTTGAATGCAAAAGGAAGAGTTTTCCCATCGCTTACCCAAACACTACCATCCGCATTTTGTAGAGAATTTCCCGTAGGGAAAGCATTTCCCCAATTTGCGGGTACTGTCGTTAACTCTTGAAATACCTTATCTAAGTAATTAAATCCTACTAATTGACCATTAACGGGTGATACGTTATTTCCTACGGGAGTAAAGGGTAAACCCGTATTATCTAATGAAGGAATAAGAAAGTTAGGGTCATCATCACCCGTATACAAAAGTTTTACTTGTGCATCAAAGGGTGTAATGTTTCTAACTCGTAATGAAAAGTCTTGTCCCGCCACATTAAAATATTTTATCTCCGAACTTTAGGATTACAGTCCATATTGTTCCGATTATTACTCCTGCTCCCAATAGCTTATTTTTAAACTTCTTATCGTTTTCTATATACTCTTCATGTCTACGAACCATATTAACAAGACCTTCTTGCCCAAACTTTTTATTACCTATAATAGCAGTTTTAATCTCATCGAGAGATGATTTGATGTGTTCTATCTCTTTATTCAAGTGGTCTATATTTTTATATAATTCATCCATCATTGACTTGCAATAATATCTACAAACTCTCCAGCAGCTGCTACAATAGTTAAAGAACCAATAACAGAGCCTCCCGTTCCTATCGTTACAATTTCCCCAACCCCTACATCAATAGCGGAAGGATTAAGGCTACCAATAGGTAAAGTACCTAAAACAGTAATAACACCACTTGAAGTAGATTTGTTTTTAATAGATATGTGAGTAATACTCGACTGTGCATCTATGACAAAACTTGTGTTAGTTATTGTGCCCGTAAATACTCTTTTTTGATTCGACATTTTACTTTTGTTTTGCTATTATTTTTAACAAGGCTTCTTGTCCAAATACTTGCCCCCATTTTAATTGACGTATTAATTCCTTGTCATTATATATATGTGGGTAAACTACATCTCCATCTTTTTTATTTGTAGAAACAACCAATTTTATCTTATCTGGTGTTTCATTCAATTTTTCCGCTTCATCTACTAATAGATTAGCTATAAAAACGGGTATCATGTCCCTCACATTTAATAAGTCAACTAATACGGGATAAAGTTCTTTGTAGGTATATTCTTTAACTACATCGTACTCTTTCATCCCATATACAATTGGGTTTACTCCTTTAAACTGCATTAATAGTTGTACATCCGTACAATCTACTTCTTGCGATTTTGCCAAAGAAACAAGAGCATCACTCATAATTTTCTTTGATTGACGTTCAACTAAACTCATAATTTGGTTTTTTTTGGTTAACTAACTTTACATTCACCCGATTGTTCATCGGTTATTTGACTACCACTAATTACAACGTAATAAGGATAGTTAAGTGTTTCAAACACCGAAGCCGAAATTACAAAATTTCCACGAATTTTGTATACATTCGTTCCAATCAATGCAACACCTAAAGATAACCAATCCGAAACTGTTAATGTAATTGTAAGTTCAAGTTGTGTTTCGGAGTTTGCTATTAGTTCAACCTCTTCTTTTAGGTCTACATAACCAAGACTAACTCCATCAACACTAACATCTAAGTCAACGTCTTTTAAAGTAACATCAATTTTTGAGTTATTAACAACAGAAAGAGTGAGCGGAATTCCCGACATAGAACTTGCTTGATTGGAACTTAACAATCCATTCAACACACTTTGCCAATCCAAACTTGTATTAGATATACAAATATCTTTTAAAAGTCTTTTTTGCCTTCTAAAGTATTGAATAACGGCTATTGCTCCAATTACTAAAGCCGAACCATATAGAAATTTCACTCCTTCTTTTGCCATAATAACTTAAATATTTAATGTTATTTTACTAAAAACATGTGTGCGATTATCTACAATCACAATCACATCCTCTTCTACCAGAGGCATAGTTTCCAGCAAAAACTCTATCTCGAGGTCCTACGTTACTTTGAGAACCACTCCATGTAGAGTTTGAATTCCGATTATTTGTGAAATTCATATTTTGCCTAACCTTAACTCTACGTTTAGGTTTATAAATGTCAGGCTTAGTCTGATAAGGGACTTTATCTATTACTGGTTTGATGTAAGGATTAACTCCTGGTCCTGATGGTCCTCCAACTGATGCAGCTGAATTACAATCCGCTAACGCATCTTCATAACTAATTCCAGTCCAACCGAACCATGTGCCATCGGCACATCCCCAGCAATGTCCAGAATCCGCTCCCTCACAACAACATGTAGGTACTTGTGGCATAATTTCTAAGTTTTAAGTTTATATTAATTTATCTTCTTCGTCTACCATTAGCATAGCTTCCTGCAAAGATTCTATCCTGTGGTCCGACATTTGTTTGAGCACCACTCCAAGTAGTTGAAGCAGTGTTTGCTCCGAAATTAGAGTGTCCATGATTCATATTTGAATAGCCACATCCACTTGCGTTAGAGTGCGAAAAATTCAATTGTTCTTCATAAGGCAAAGCACTTTGTTGTCCAAAGTTTCTTTCATCTTGAGGAACGGCAAAAAACCCTCCTTGAGATGGGTTAACCCCAATTGGTCTTTGTTGTACGGGATTCATTCCGCTAAAGTTTCTTCCTCTTCTTCTTCTAAGTTTTGCATTTTGAGGTTTCCTACCTCCAGCTCTACGTGCAGAAGGTTTAACTGGGAAACGAGATGATAAAGGTAGACTCATAGTTTTACCTTGTTTTTGTTTCCACGTTTCAGGTCTAATTGTACCTGGGTTTACGCTTGGACCAAGAGGGCTTACAGAAGCTGCTCCACCCGCACAATCGCAGTTGTTTCCTGAGCTATAACATGCTGTGTTGGAATACGGTCCGTCGCATCCTGCACAGAAATAAGCTGAATTTCCACTACCGCTTGGATTTGGATAACAATAAATTGCCATAATTTAAAATTTAAGTTAAAATGAATAATTGTTTAAATCGGATTTATCAAAAAATCCTTTCGTATTGGTTGAAAATTCTTTTACTACCCGAGGGTTGTAAGCGAATGTTTCATCCTCCGCTGCTCCAAAATTAGTTGGATTAACGAAATTTTTACGTCCATTGGACTTTACTTTCGATACAAAGTTTGAAAACTTTAACATATCGTATTTTTTAATAGCTTGATTGTTTGGGAAAGATAACCTTTGACCTGGTGCTAATCCTTGCGGAGTAAATACTCGCTTATCGCAACATTCACCTCTATGATTACAAGGTCCGTTATTCATGCTTACATCTCCATCGGGACAATGTGGGCATCTTTTATCGCAATCACGATTTTCACGTGCCATTGGCATACCATTCGGGCGTTTTCCAGATGCAGAAGCCATTACGGGCATTGAAATAGGTTGAGAGACCCCATGACCCATTCGAGCGGATGAACCTCCGCTATTACATTGGCAACTTCCACCAGGGTTTCTACCACAAGAACATGGTTTTGAATCTCCCGTAAAGTTTGAGCCACATGAACTACATCCCGTAGCTGATAGCTTTTTTGTTGGTTCTTGTTTTTTCATACCATATTTTAATCTCAAAGAATCACATTTTTTACATGCTTTTTCAATGTCTTTCATGCGATTGTTTCTCTTTCTATTGTTTTTATCTTTTTTAGGTCTTGTAGGTCTTGTTGTTCCGCTACTCACTCCACCGCTACTTACTCCACCGCTACTTACACCTCCACTTGATGATGCCTGTGATGAGGGGCAACCACCAGGATACATAGGCATGTTATGATATATTGATGGAAGTCCAAGATTATACCATGTGCCATTTTCTAAAACCCTTGTTATATAATTACTATTATTATAGTATTCACACCCTTGAACCATAATATCCCTACCCTTTGAATCAACTCCTTCAATTATTGTTTCTACTGGACAATTTTCACACGCAAGTGAGTAATGTGTATCGGGAACGCCACCACTTTGACATAAATTTAGTATAGAAGATATTATTTGGTTTTTTGCTAAAGGATTTATTGCCCCATTACTAAGTAAAAATGGACTTAGGTCGCCACCTGCATTTGGGTATGTTTGTAGGGCATGAAATACGTGATTAGGATGTGCACTATTTACACCCTGACACCTATACCCTACATGTCCGTTATAATACATATCATTTACCATGAAATCAATAATTCCATCTATGTGAGATTGATTCCAATTTTGTGGCTCGTTTGCATATTCTGAACTCGAGTTTGGCTTATCCCCATTAGAATTATAATATCTTTGTCGTCTTGCCATAATCTTATACTAATACTCCGTTTTTATATCTAAGCGAACTAACATTCATGCCAGGTATTCCGCTATTTCCTCTATTATCACAATTCTTGTTTGGCTCTATGCCATCACCCATCTCATCCATCACGTTACATCCCATATCATAAGATAATACAGGGTCGTAAGAATAAGTATCACCGCCAACTTGTATTATGGTATCTCCCGTACCACCTGGCCCAGAAGTATTATATCCACGAAAACTTGATGTTCCTCCTAAATCTTCGGGAGTAATTGATTGATAAGGGTCAATTGGAGATACTACATGCCTTGTAAATGAATCTCCACGACCATCACCTTGAGTTATAGAGTATTGTTGAGTTGGACCACCGCTTTGATTTCCACCCCAAGGTTGTTCACATCCGTTTCCATCTTTTCTTGAACACATAGGGTAACAAGGGTCGTTAACTACATATTTACCATGGCACATCATTACGTTTGCACCCGATGAGTTTAAATACCCTCTTGATTGTCTTGGTCTAATTACAAATACTCTTGGCATAACTAAACTTTTTTTAATGTTGGAATTTCTATTCCTATACAAACGCCTTCCGAATCAACTTCATCGCAAGTAGTTCCTCTAACGTATCCTTTGAGTGCTCCAAGAGGGAATATGTCATCTTGGGCATAATATATATTGGTAGTAGATGCACTTTGATTTTCTCCCTCCGTAGCTGGAGCCATATCTACCTCATACCATGTTTTACCACCAACATTATTTATTGCTAATACTTTACCTACTATGTTTGGGCTATCAATTCTACCATAATCTATATCACCCGCTACATATAAGTTATTCCAAAACCATCCATTATTTATTTCCATGGACGTTCTAACATTTACATATTGGTTATATGGCTTTACTAAATCACCTACTTGTATCTCGTTACTTCCACCAACTTGTTGCGAATCTACCGATTGAGATGCGTCCCCATCCGAAGGTGGCGTATTACCACTTGCATCGGGATTTGGTAGTTCACCAACATCTTCAATTTTTTTACCCTTTCCTAAAACAAGAGAAAGCCCAATACCCGCTACTACAAGTACACCCGCTGCGATTAAATATTTAGTTTTCTTTTGCACTATTTTAGTTCTTTGTAAAATTTATAACCATAAACCGCACCTACAACAAGTAAAGCAGCTGGGGCAACCCAACCAATATTTCTTCCAAACCAACCTAATCCCGAGAATAATCCCGTAACAGCACTACCTGCTCCCGAAGATACATCAGCAATGGTATTTTCTAAACCTAATTCATTGTCTCTTACGAAATCATAGAAATCATCGGAATATAAACACCATAAGTATGGGTTAGCCGTAGCGTCTTGCATTTCCCAAGCCGACTTCCATCTTAGTTTAGCTTCCGTTGTTCCGTAAGCCTGTTTTAGCTTACCATACCATATCATCCAATCCGTACAACCCCAATAGTTATCAAAACCCCAACTATCGTAGTCGGGTAAACTATTTGCCGTTATGTCCGTTCCGTAATCAGCCATTATAGGTTTGTTTAAATAAGTTATTTAAGGCATGGTATCTATCCATATTTAGTTCACTTGGAGATGTTTCAAACACATCTAAGAAAACATTGTACGCATCAATACGTGGGTAGCCTAAAGCCATATAAATTTCTAAACCATGTTTGTCCGCCTCAATTTCATCCTCCATGTTATCATTCATGTAGAAATGAGCGAACTCATGTAATAATATTGCCATTCGCATTGGTATAGTATAGCGTAAGAAATCAGCTTTACTTACTTCTATTTGCCCAGTGCTTTGACTTATACGAGCGGGTGTTTCTTCCACCCGTCCACCCTCGATTATTTGGTCTACGTATAATATCGTAAACATCTCATCGTTAGAGTGGTATTTTTTATTTGTTTGTAATTTACCCGCATTATAGGAAAATTCCTCCGCAAAGTTTACAAACATCCTTACATGTTTTTGTTCGAAATAAGGACTTTTTAAATCATTTTCTAAAGGCTGTATCTGTATGTCAACTAAATCAAATCCGCCTTCTTTCCCGTCATCCGACATAAGTTCTACGGATGCTACATCGGGTGCTAACGGAAGCCTTACATAATATGTTTTTTCACCATTTACAGTAGCCGTTCTATTAGTGAACATTGTTTCTGGGTTATTAGCATCTTCAACCAATAACCTTAGATTTTTATTGTTTTCACCATAAATTGTTATGGCTAACGTACACTCACGACCATATAAAGGAATATCGTACTTCAAACTACTTCTTCTTTATAACGTAATGACTTATTGCAAACCCTAAAGCAAATCCTATCAAAGAAGGAACAAGCCATGTATTCTCTTTTTTATCATCTTCACCATCCGCACGTCTATATGCCGAAGCATTTAAAAACTTATCTTCGTGAACCGCAAGTTTACCTTTAAGTTGCTCACGCTTTAACCATTCTTTAAAGGGAAGATTACTTCCCGAATCTTTAAACATTTGATTTGCACTTGTCATTCTTATTTATTTTTAAAAATTAAAGAGGATACAACTACCCCAACTACTCCTAACAATAATGGGCTTTTACCAAAGTAAAGTCCCGCAAATACCCCTACAACACCACCCATCATAATTTTTTTTGTGTTTGAAAGGGATTTTTTACCATCGGCTCTTAATCCTCCAAACATTGATTTTTGAATTGTGTCGGTTAATTCCTCATCCAATTCAATAGTTTTTTTTCGTGGCTCTTCAAGTTTTTCGTTTTGCCACATTTATTTCTTTCTAAATACATAGTAAGCACCTAATCCAATGGCTATTACAACACCACCCCAAATAGCTATCTTACCCCAATCAACTTTGTTTTCTTCGGTGTCATCATCATCATCACCATTTTCTCCTCCGTTGTTGTTGTCTGTATTGTTATCCGTATTATTTCCACCTCCAAGAAATGCACTAAGTATAACCCCTAAGTTGTCTGTTGTTGCAGTCCATAAGTCATCAAGTAGTCCACCCACGAAAGTATCTGCAAAAGGTGTATTATCGTTATCTGATTCATCATTATCGGTAGATGGGTCGTAATCAATACAAGCCGTCATACAAGCACTATACTCTGCGGGAGATAAAGAAAGTCCATCATTCCAAAATGTAGAACAGCTATTACAACCTGTTCTTCCTTGAGCCATTGTATCTTGATAATATGCAAGAGTAGAGTTTAAACTTGCATTCCACTCTTGTTTACTAACTTGAACTAAATTTGGAGAAACATCTAATAATGATACAACTTGTTGTCGATTAATGTCCATGGCTTCAATAAACTTACCAATAACATAAGGTAAAGAAGCACTACTAACGTCTTGATTAGCATCTGCTATATCAATAATTTGTTGAACAGTTTCAGGAGATTCTTGTAAAAGAGTGTCTACGTTTACTATCCATTTACCCATTAAGAATTGTACGTCATTAACTTCGGGAACTTTGTTTTCGTTCACTTCCTCTAAATATTCGTTAGGTTCTCCATCAATTAAATCTGTCGAGCCTGTTGCTGAATGAAATGTCATATTAGTCTTTTTTAAAGAATGTCATTGTTAGTAAAGCAACTCCAATTCCAAATAGTAAATCCATTTTACTTAGAAATCCTTGTGGGTTTTCTTTATCATTAGAACTTCTTAGTTGGTTTTCTAAGCCTTCTATTCTATCCAATGTACCTGCAGCGTTTAGGTATTCTTTATCATCCGTATGCTTACCCTCGTAAGGAGTAGAAACACTTATTAACTCAATAAGTTCTTTATCGGGATGTATATCCGCTAAATCTTTTAAACCTTCTTCGCCATGTACTCTTACATAAGACTTTAGGTTTTCCGTAAGTTCTTCTACTGTATTTACAGGAGGAATGTCGTATCTATTCAATACGTTTTGACATTCTTTAGGAACATTACACGCTAAGTATTCGTATATAGTAATATCGTTCATTGTGAAATTTAAAATTGTTTTTAAAAAAAAAAAGGGCGGTAGCTATTAGCCAACCACCCTTTTCATAACATTACGTTTAAAGTTTATCCTCTAAATCGTCTGCCGTTTGCTCCCATTGAGCCACCGCCACCTAAAATTTCAACTTTGTCCTTCTTAACAATATCTGGGTTAGAGAAACCTCTAACAACCGAACCACCTGTTAAGGCACGTCCTGTAGATACGTTTTCAGCAGGGTATAAGTACATTTTCAAAGTTGCGTTTGCTAATAATTGAGAAATAGTTACCGAAGTAAAACCATCAAATTTCCAATTGAAAGCGATAACAACCTTGTCAGTTTGTTGCTGATAAGGGTCAATTGTTGGAACAATTACTTTTGAACTTTCGTTACCATTGATGTCCTTTTGAGCTATCGTTAGTGTTTCTAATACTTGTGAAGTAGTAGAACTTGATAGGTAAGTAGCACCGACTACGAACGGCTTGTTCATAGTTTGATAAAGAAATTCGCCGTACGTCAATGAGGCAATCCCCATTGTAATAGCCACAGCTGCTACGTTCCCAAAGTTTGTTGCTTGTAAGTTAGTGTAAGCACCACCTACTACAACATTTGCAAGAACAGGAGCTGCTCCGTTAGCAATGTTTAGGATATATGGTTGCGAAGTCGCACCACCTAAACCTGCGGACGAACCTCCGTTGGCGTTCATGTAATCAGAACCATTCATCGAGTTGAAGTTTTCGTTAGCTGCTGCACGAGCATCTGAAAAATATTTACTCATCTTCATGATGTGAATTGATTATCTTGTTAATATTAATTTAATTTAAAAAATAAGCCTTGCTTATCTTCTACGACCTCTGAACTCAGTTGAGTCAGCTGGTTTATCGATAACTTTATAGTAAAGGTAAAGTCCACCTGCCACTGCTAATGCAGTTCCTACTGCCGTCATTAATGCTTTGTTGCTCATATCTCAAAATTTAAGCGTTATACAATTTAAAATTACGTCTATACAAATAGACAAGCCAAAAGTACAAACAATTATTTGCTAAATTAACGAGTATGGTGAGATGTGGAGGTTATGTATTATTGTATAATTATAAAAAAACCCCGCAATAACGAGGCTTTAGGGAGTTGAATTTTTATTGTTTATTTATTAAATTCTTTGTCCAAAGAAATTCAATGATTTTTTTACCGAATTCTATATCGGAAGGGAAGTGAACGCCCATCGAAATTCTTGATTCACTTATATCCTCTTTAATTAAATCTATACGCTCACTAAGTTCGGGATAATTATCCTTCATAATATATGCCCATGTTTCAGCCTGCATAGTATGTCCCGAAGGGTAAGAGGGAGAATTACCCGATATTGTAGAAAGCGGATGAAAGTCTTTATTATAAGCAAAAGCATATTGATAAGGACGTGCTCTATTCCAATATCTTTTTAAATGAAGTACAATGGGGTTAATGACTTTTAAAAGAATGGGCTCAAGTTTCTCATAAACCTCGTCATTAAGCCCCATTTGTTCATTAGCTTCTTTTAAATAAGCGAATAAGTCGTTGTCTTGTGCTAAAAATCTATGGTTAGTGTCTAATAAAATTTTAGGTCTAAGTTTCATCTTTAGAAATTCTACCTCTTTGATAGAAGCTGAATCATCGGGAAATATATAGTTTTCGGATGTAAACTTTTTGATAATAGGTAGGTAGGCTTTAATTAATGTATTAGCCTCTTTGTTTTGAATATATGATAAGTTACCATAGAATAAGTTTTTATCATCCATTTTATTTCTTATTTTTTTCGTTGTTTTCTAAAATTTTGACCCAATCACTACTATACTTTTTAATAGCTTCGGAATAGAATAAAATAACACCCAAACCTGGAATTAGAATAATGAATAGAACATAAAAAAATATAAGTGTGTATAAGCTAATTTCCATAATACATTTTAAACATTCTATCTTTAACGTCTCTTATAACTCGTTGAGGGTCAGCGTTAGCTTTTCCGAATTCATCACGTTTATTTAATTGTGGCTTTATCAAACGATTATGTTGTGTAGCAACAAATTCTGTAATTGCGTTTTTTAACATCTTTGGTGTATACTCACCCATAATTTTTTCTTCATCGGTATCTACGTAAACATAGAATCTTTTATTTCCATTGAAATACTCTTCGTTCACCATAATCTCTGAAATCTTTAAGAAATCATATTTATCTTGAAACTTCTTTTGATGTCTATCTACCGAATCGGAATTTTTATGAAAACGAATCCAATTTATGTTTTGCCAAATTTTAGGGGTTACACGACCAATAGATTGAAAGTGCATTATAATATCTAAGTCGGCATGTCTATTAGTACATATAGCACCAACTAAATCGTTAGGTAAGTGGTCGGAAACATACTTATTAATGTCCTCAATTAATAATAACCCTCCTTTAAAGTGTTCTAAGCAAGTAAATAATACGTCCGCTATATCTCGTAGCCCCATTTTAGAACCATCGGCATTATAAGGTCTAATTCGTCTTGCTTCTATTTTTGGATGCAAACTAAATAATGCAATATCGGTAACACCAATAGCACGTATGTTTTCATATTCATCATTTACATCAAGAATAAGAACCCTTCTTGGCTTAACTCCGCCTCTTGGGTTAACGTAGTCGCCTACCAACTTTAAAGTAGTGTAAGACTTACCAACACCCTTTTTACCAACCGCAGCTCCTAATTTTGGTTCTCTCATAACTTACAAAGATAATAAAATTTTTAAATCCTTATATAATATATTTTTTACCTCTAAATCATCCCGTAAATCACTCTCTAAACCATCGTATGTTGTAAAAGCAAATTCTAACTTGTTTTTTAATTCATCTTTCGATTTTTTACACGTAGACTTAGCTTTTTTAAATACCTTATCAAAATTTTCTTTACACTCCTCTAACTCTTTTTCATATTTAGGAAGCCAATCTTCATATTCTTTATGTTTCTTTTTTAACATATTTATGTTACCATCTAATTTTTGGGCAACTTCAAATATTTCTACTGACAACTTACTTTTGGTGTAATTATTTGACTTTTTTATTTTAATACCTATTTGCTCGTGGTAATCTTTTAATAGGTGAACATATTGATTTAAAATCTTTAATTCAGTTTCCTTTTTTTCTTTTGGCTTTTGCATAATTTTATTTTAAACATTATCTACGTCTACTTGGTCTAAATCAGATTTTTTAACTTTTATGTCGGGGTTTTGTGTTTCTACCATAACCTTTTCCATTGTTGTCGTTTCTTCTATTGGAGTATCTACCGAGAAAACGTCTACATTTGATTTAAGTTCATCCGCTTGAGTTTTAACCTTTTCTTCAACACCCGAAGCAACATATTCTGTTTGAGCATTTCTTCTATCCATTTCTAACTTTTGCTCGTACATTTTTGAGAAACTTTCCAATTGATAGTTAGCCGACTTTCGTATTTGAACTGCAGCCATCACTTTTTCTTGAACATCCGTTGCTACATATATAAGTAATTGTTGTTCATCCGATACTCCCCAACCTCGTTTAAGAAATATTTTCTTCATAAGTGGTCGAGTTCTTTCTTCAAACTCATCCGTTACTACAAAAATATCATCCACTTGGGTATTAATGCTATCCACAACATCTTGTACTGTTGCTGTTGTGTTTGCGTCAACGGGGATTTCCATTGTTCTATCCAACATACCCTCCGCTTCATATTGCGATAGTTTACTATCGGATACTCGAGCCATTTTACCACCCATTGTGTTTAAAACACCATAAGCAACCATACAAACATCTACTAAACCATCTGCATTAGACTCTTCTTCACTGGTTGATTTACCCTCATTATCACTTTGAGCAAAAGCATCAAAGCCTTCCTTTGGGGTTGAATCATCGGGTGCGGTTTCCTCATTTGAAGCAATTAGGTCATCGTATGTAGGTTTTTGAAATGAAGGCTCTACAATATCGGGAATACTTTGAGCCGTAGCTATTTGAGGAGTTCTATATTCCTTTTCGACTACATTTTCGCTAAATGGATTATATGTAGGACCACTAATAGTTTTTGGAGTATTCAAATCATAAATATCTGGCTCATTATTTTCCGTATAATCTACATCCGATATATCAACATTGTCGGACTCTACAATACCTTCGCCTACAAATTCTTGAACCTCTTTTTCTTTAGCGATATTTTCTTTTACTTCTTCTACGATTTCTTCAACCGCTTTAGTTTTTTTTGGTGGTCTACCCCGTTTAGCCATTAGTTTTATTTTTTAGTTTGTTTATGTTAGTTTCAATGTTAAAAAGTGATTCATTTAAAGACTTTTCGTGCGGTATCATTTCATTTAGTTCCCTAACTTGTTTAATGTACCTATTAATTGTAGGGGCATCCTTATTGATTATGTCCCCTATTTCTTTTTGCGTATTACTATTATGTGTGTAAAGTAAATACGAAATTAAAATTAATGCTTGTTTTCGTTGTTGTGAGTGGCTTCTTGTTTTTTTGAAAATAAATTTCTTTGTAAGCATCAACTCATCACACACACATAGGATAATGAAATCAAACATATCTATTTGAGATTCGTCATTCGTTTTGTGTAGTTGGAATATAGTTCGTTCTATTCCTATACGTTCAATCGAATTTTTAACCTCATCAAATAGCTTTGATAGATTATCTTTCATGTATTGGGTTGTCTTTAAAGGTTTGCAATTCAAAATCAATACGACCTATATCGTTAGTCGTTCTAAATTTTTCTATAAACATTGAGGAAAACAACCTATCATCCCTAATAACCTTAGACTCCTCTAAAGCATCGCATAAACCCTTAATTACATTATCACAATCAAAACACATCCGTAGAGGGTATTCATCTACTAAATCTTTTTTGGGAGTGTTTTTAGGGTATGGTACATAAAACTTGGCGTGAATATAATCGTAATCATCTTTTGGTATTTTATATAACGCAATAAATGTTTTAATATCGTTTTTGTATTTACGATATTTTGTTGGATTATAAGCACCATGTTTACCAAGTCGAGGTCTTGGAGTTGGCATAGGAGTAATAGGTAGACTCCACATTACCACTTCAAAAGCCCAAAATCCCAACCATCATCTTCTTCGGTTTCGGCTTTAGGCTCTTCTTTTGCTTCGGCTTTAGGCTCTTCTTTAGGTTGGGGAACTACCTCCGATTGAACAGGCTTTTCTTCTTCAACTTTAGGTTTAGCCTCTTTTGGTGTGTCTTGCTTTTTTATAGAGGCTAAGATTTCGCCGTCTAAATCATTTAATTGTGCTTCGTACTTAGTAGCTGTTTTTTCATCGTTAGCTTCTACTGCTTGTTCGTATGCTTGGTACAACTTACCAAATCTATCAATTTTATTGTTAGTTTGTTCGTTTAAGTCGCTCCAAGTAAGTGTAGAATTGTCTAAGTAATCTTCAAATTTTGCCATTTTAGTAAATTTTGGTTTTTAATTATCACAAATATAGGCATTTAAAACAAATACCCTAATTATTTGAACTCACAAGTTTTTAACATGGTAAGTTTATAACGAAAAATCAATGTGAGCCCGACAGGAATCGAACCTGTAACCTACGCCTTAGAAGGGCGTTGCTCTATCCAATTGAGCTACGAGCCCTCACAAAAATTATTTCTTACCTCTGTATTTAACTTTCTTATCCATTGTTTTTACGGAAGAGTAAGCACGTTTACCTTTGGCTTTTTCCATAGCCTTAGATTCATCTCTTCGGTCTTTTTTACTTTGCTTTTTAGTTTTAGCATTTCCTCTACGCATTGCTAAAGATTCATCAAGTCTTGAATTGTAACCTTGTGTTTTTCCACCTTTTGCCATTAATCGTAAATCGTAAACTTCTGCATCTTCAAATTGATTTGCAAAATCCTCTGCTTCAAACTCGTTATCAAAATAACCCTCTACATTATTAGTAATAGAATTATAAACTTGATAAGGTTTTTCTATCTTTCCACCTTTTGCGTATTTTTTTACTTTTTCTGATGATTTTTTCAAATCAAATAAATCATACAAACCCTTCTTCTCAACTTTATCAAAGCCACTTTTTTCTCCTACCATATATACTCGTACTTCAGATATATCCGTTGGGTCTGACTGTCTACTATCCATAATTGATAGGTAATGAACAAATGGATATTTATCCTCATTAGAATTTATTGTGTCATAAAAGGCTTCCATATTTTTATAAACCTCTGCTTTTCCACCTTTGTATGCTGTTTTTTTAGGTGCTAATGTTATTGTAACATAAGTATCAGTCTTTCCACCTTTTGCGTAAACATCAGATAAATCTTCATTTATACCCTCATATTCTAAATCATACTTATTTATAATTTGATTTAATTTTCTTTCTAAAGAACCGAAAGTCTTAGATATATGAATATAAGTACCATTAAAATAAATATAAAATTCTTTATTACCACTACTACGGAATTGTCTATATCCTACATTCGCAACATAATAATCTTCCTCGTTAGCATAGTCTATTACAAATCCATCTTTTAGTAGTTGTTTTAATTCTTTTGAATCAACCTTTCCACCTTTTGATGCTAATTTTATTTCACGTAAATCAGCTACTACAGTATAATCATCACCTTTTGGTGTTACTCGAACTAAAATTCTATCTTTAGGATTATAACGAGTGTTTACATCATATTTATCATCACTTTTATAATATTTAAGTGTATCTAAAGCATCCTCAATCGACACAATTTCATTTCTTACCTCTTCTTGATAACGCTTAGAGCCTTTTCGGTCATTATAAAGTATAAATCTAACAGCTCTATCTCCACCTCTTGTATCAACAGCAATTTTATCTCTATTATCTAAATCATATTTTCTTTTGTTTCTTTTTATGTTTCCACCTTTTGCGTAATTGTCTTTATACATTACAACTTCTCCACTTGTATATCCGTCCTCTACTAATCTTGCAATTTCGTTTTCAGTTGCTTCATCTATATCTCCATCAATATCAGTTATTTCTAAAGACCAAGTTGGTTCAAAACCACTCATATAACCACCTCTTATTAATCTTGCAACCTCTTGATTTCTTATTTCTTCATCATTTTCATCTTCAGAAATTTCTACATACCAACTTCCATATTGCACTTCTTCTTCTTCTATCTCTCCACCTTTTGCGTAAAAGTTTTCTAAATCCAACATAGCATCATCCATTGTATCTACGCTTGAATAGGCTCTTTTGCCCATTGCTTTTTCCATACCTTTGGATTCGTCTCTACGTCCTTTGTACTTAACTTTCTTAGTTAGTTTACTACCATCACGCATAGCAAGTGATTCGTCAAGTCTTGCATTGTAGCCTTGTGTCTTTCCACCTTTTGCGTAATCAATACTAAGTGCAGATAAAAGTCTTTCACTTCCTCCATCTAAATAATCTTTAGGAATATATCTTCCAATTACACGTCCATTTGAATAAAAAATATAAGACGAATCATCATCTAAATACAAAGAAATATAATAAGAACCCTCTTGGTCCTTCATGTATTCTAATTTTTTTACTTTAATTCCTTTAGCTTGATTAAGAGAATCTTCCGTTAATCTACCGCCTACGGCATAAGTTCCCGTACCGCTTTTTAAATTAACATCGAAGCCACGTGCTATTTCGTGTGAGAAAGAATCTACGTTTCCACCTTTTGCATAACCCAAAAGTTTTTCAGGGAAATCAACATCACCCGCTTCGGAAATCTTACCGCCATATTCAAATAGTTCGGGATTTACGTTTTTCATGAATTGAGCACGTTCACGTGTCTTTTCCGAATACTTATCGGGGCTTCTAAGAACCTCTTTAGCAAATGCCACTGTGGACATACCTGCTCTTTTTGCTTGTTTAGTAAAAGCACCTTTAGTTCCTTTACGTTCCATTTCTTTGTCTACTCCTTGTATCCAATTATCGTCTTTTTTCATTTTTTTAGTTTTTCCGCCTTTGGCGTAGTTTAAATTTTCTAATCTATATGATAATCCTTTTTTATCATTGTTATATAGGTCAAACATTTCTTGAGCGGTATCTTGTGAATAATCATCTTCCATTAATTCATCCGCACTCCAGCTAACAACCTCTTTCCCGTCTCGATATATAAAAAAGTCCTCATTTTTATAAGGATTACCTTCTATCGTTATTCCACCTTTTGCGTAAGTAGTAGTTAGAACTCCTATTAGGTCGTTTCCACCTTTTGTCTTTTTGTATAAATATAATTTATCATCATCAAGTCTCTTACTACCAAATCCATCTCTAATATAATAAACATCATTACCAACTTTATAATCTGTATTTGTTTGTATGCTTTGTGTAAACTTTAATTTTAAGATTGAGTATAGTTGTGGTGTGGATATTTCTTTTAATTCAACATCTCCACCTTTTGCGTAAGTAGAACCCACAGATGTTATTACATTGGATAAATCTATATTTTTATTATTACCCCCTTTTAAATAATCTACAGCTACTAAATAATCATCTTTTTCTACTCTTATTTCATCTACCCCAACTTCGTATGGAATATCAAATTCATCTAAAATTTTAGTTGAAAGTGTGATTTCTTTAACACTACCTACTTTAAACTTTATAGATTTAGAGTCTTTAAAGGTACGCCCACCTTTTGCGTAAGTACCTACACCACTATTAATGTTTACATCATAGCCACGTGCAATTTGTTCCGAAAAGACTTCGCCACCCGTTGCCATTTTATCTATCGCCGTTCCTATTTGACTATACTTTCTTGATTTAGGTAGTTTCATTCCGCCCTCTTCAAGTATCTTATAATTAGAATCCGACCCGTCAATAACCATATAGCCATCAACCTTTTTCTTTATTTCGTTTAAAGCCGTCTTACCTTTAGAGAAAAAGTCATCAACTACTTCAAGTGGAACAAATCGTCCACTCTTTTGGTATCTTTCTTTTACACGCTTTTCAATTACCGACTTTGGAACATTATCCACGTAAACTACATAAATCTTGTACCCAAGTTTTCTAAGTAATTTAATAAGTGGCAAATATGCCTTAGTATTATTCATAGTACCATCGTAAATAATATCATATTCACATGGCAAACCAATAGTTCTATCACTTAACAAAGTGTTTACAATATCTTTGGTTTCTAAGTGCGTAGCCGATGCGTTCCAACCATCGTATTCTGGTAATCTTGAGCGAGTTTCATCCGCATCAATACGTAATATCTCATCATCTAAAAGATATGGGGCATATTTACGTAAGAAAGTAGATTTACCACTTGCAGGTGAACCACCCATAAGAATCGCTATCGGCTCATCTTGTTGGATACAAACTAAATCCCCTTTGAATTCATCGATTATTTGTTTGTGTAGCTTTTGACGTTCTTTAGTGTACTTGCCATCCTTAAAGTAAGCATCCTTTGTTTGTGGCATTACATTATTAGTGTAATCCGTAAGCATTTCGATGCTTTTATCATCAATCTTACGTTTGCCGTCTTTATCAATGATTTGGTCTTTAAGGAATTTTGGCATGTTGAAATCATTTTCGATTTCTTTAGTCATTCCGCCTTTTGCTCTAATTGTTTTTTCAATCCACGTCATATAAAACTCCTTACTACCATCATCATTTTTTTTAAAAAGCTGTGCTGAAATACGTTCAGGGTAATTTCCTGCTATATTTATTTGATAATTTTTTTTATCAAAGTTAGACTCTATCATTTTTTTAGCCGTTTCTACCGATATGTCTTTGAAAGTAATTTCATTGTTAAAATACGTGGCTTGTTCAACTACCCTATCCCCTTTTATTGTATCAACTTTAATTTTTTTATCTCTATTATCTATATCGCCTTTTCTTCGGTTTCTTTTTATATTTCCACCTTTTGCTTTTATATTATTGTTTGCATATTTTTTAGCACCCTCTAAACTTGGATGACTTCCCCATGTTTCCACAACACGCATACTATATTTATCTTGACTTCCACGCATTCCCTTAGTATCACGTTCTAATACTTGAAATTCACGCTCTCGCCATCCATCTCCTCTTTTTAAATCCTTACTATATAAAATATTTTCTTTAGTCTTTCCACCTTTTGCGTAAGAACTTATTTCAATTTTTTCTTGCGTACCCTCTAACGCAGCTCTAATATATTCTAAATATTGAAATGATGGGTTTGTTGCTACAAGGTCTAATTCATCTCCATAATTATCTATCTCTCCGAAATCTATATAGTAATCTTCTAATAATTGTTTACCTCTTAAAGCATCACTATTGTCTTTGAATTTAATAGTTATAGTTTGAGCACGTAACTCTCCACCTTTTGCGTAATCATCATAATTTTCTTCAAAAAAATCATCTAAACCTTCACAGAAATCTTCATCTTCTAATCTAAGTTTATTCCAAGCCTCAACAACTTTAGATGGTATTTTGTATTCATAAATGTCATATACTCGTTTCTCATCCTCTTTTTCTATTTCATCTGCTCTATCGTTTGCCTCTTTTTCGGTTTTGAAACGAGTTTCGTAAGTAGTATTTTCATAAGTTTCATCATATCCATATTGATTTTCATAGGTAATATCTTGAACTATTGTTATACCAAATCTATCAACATCCTTGACCCTTCCACCTTTTGCGTAGTCTTTATTATCATCTATCCATTCTAACATGTCTTGTTTAGAATCAAAATTAGTTTCTAATAATGTTTTACCATTTTCATAGGTTGCTATTGTTTCGTTTGTGTTATAAAAATCAGATAATTCTAAAGAAATATCCCCGTCTTTATCTAATAACACGTTTACATGAACAACGTAACCAGCTTTACTTTCTTCTTTAGCTTTTGATTTAAAATAACCATATTCACTTAATTTACCACCTTTTGCTAACTTAGGATAAGGCTGACTCGGTGGTGCATTCTTAACGTCAGCACGATTATTTCTATACTCATAGTATGTTCTACCCTTTTTGGCTTTACCATATTGGTTAGCACCCGTTCCTTTTGACGTGCGTTTACCGAAATCTAAGGCATCAAGTTTAGCATCTTTTTTCAAGTCTACCTTACGCATTTTACCACGCTCTTTTACATCACCTAAACCTCTTCCACCTCTATATTCGACTTTCTTTTTAAGACCCGCTATCATTTTATCAAAGTCGCTACCTTGTTTCTTTTGTGCTTTTGCTTTACGCTCTTTGAAAATAGCAGACATTTTCTTTTGAGCCTCTTTATACGAAATACCTTCTTTCTTAGCCAAAGCAGATGTTTCCTTTGCAAAGTTCCCCATGTTTACATTCTTGTAAGCGGGTTTTTTAGCCTTTGCCTTTGGTTTAGCTTTTGATTTAGTTGTTTTAGCGGGTTTAATCGCTTCGGGTAATCCATCTTTCACTCTATCGTAAAACTTATCTAAGACGGCTTTATTTTTCTTTATAGAATCTTTATCCGTAAAACCTTTAGTGGCTTTAAACAATTTATCATATACCGCTTTTCCTTTATCGGTAAGTTTTGCTCTATTTATTCTTTCGTACTTTGTCATATCTTAAAAATCTAAGTCTTGTAAATCTATTGTTGTTCCACCTTGTGCGAAATCTAAATCATCATCGTCTAAGTTAACATCTTCATCGAGTGTTTGAACTAAGCCTTCTGCTTCGCCTTTCTTTATTAATTCTTGAAATTTTGTTGTATCCATTATAGTTACAAGTGAAAAATCACTTGTTTTCCATTCTTCTAACCATTTTAATGTTACTATACTTTTCGCAACCTTCATGTCTACTGCTTCAATAGAATAAAAAGTATTCATTATATCCCCACCATCTTTTTCTACTACTTTAGAGATAGCTACCAATTCAAATGTTTCGGTTTTTTTCTTTTTAGGTTTTGGCTCTGATTTCTTAACATTCACAGGGACTAATTGAGTTTCACCATTTTTCCCCATTTCTAAGATATACTTTTGACCATCAATAATGGACTTGCTATCTTTAGACCTATTATTCCAATCTTCAGATGTAATGTCTTTTGGTTTGGGTTTACCTGTTTGTTTTGTTTCAGCTTTTGCCTTAACCTTTTGTTTAGTCTTTACTTTTGCCGTTGGTTTAGCTTTTGGTTCAACCTTGGCTTGTTTTTTTCTATCCTCTAAAATTTGTAGTTGAGTTAATAATTCAACAGTTAAATCAAATACTTCTTTGCTTCTACGCTCTAATGCTTGTAAATTTGACTTATTATCTTTCATAAAGTCCTTTACGGAAATAGATTTTTTAGTAGTATCAAATTTAATTTGGGGATATGTTTCAAAAAAGAAATCAAAATCTTTATTTCCTATTACCCTTTCCCAGAACTCCTCTCCTTCGGGTGAGACAACCCAATCAAATCCTCCTATCGCTTTGTCTGCCTCACTATCTTTAAAAAAAACCTCAATATTAGTTGGCTTACCTTGATTCCATTGTTCCGCCATCATCATAGCTACAACGGGGGTTGGAAATGACTCAATTTCACCCGTAAATTCTATATCATTTCGTTTGATTTTATCAACAATATATTGATATACACTCAAGGAGCGGTCATATTTATCATATAAAGCCCGTATTCCCTCATCTACCTTAAAAGGGTCTAAAACCTTTTCCCAAAACTCTTTACCTTCGGTTGTTCTTTCCCAATCAAAACCTCCATTTTTAGCTGTGTGAGCTAATTCTTGTTCTAAAACATTAGTATCTACATCATTACCTTGTAATGCTTGATTATATAGCATAGATGCAATAATCTCCATAGGTAATCCTTCTAAATCACCTTTTGGTTTGTATTTATTACTATGTAATTCGATTAGTATGTCGTCCCTTGTCATTGCTATATTACTTTTAGGATTTTTAGTTTGGGGATACTTTTTATCAAACACCTCCCAATTTTTATAGCTTATTACTTCTATCCAAAAATCATCACCTTCAGGAGTTATATCCCAACTAAAACCTCCGACCGAACGAGGTGTTTTTACGTTCTTTTCAAAAACCTCTAAATTGGGTGGATTTCCTTGGTTGAATTGCTCGGTCATCATCATAGCTACAACTCTGTGAGGAAAACCAGCTATGTCTCCTTCAAAGTCAATTCCCTTATATCTCTTGAGCATATACTCATAAATCGACATAGTGCGTCCAGTGGAATCTTTTGTTACCATCAAATTCCTGTAAAAATGTCTTATAGATTTGTTTATTCTGGGGAACTCAAGAACTCTTTGCCAAAAATCTTTTCCATCAGGTGTTTTATCCCAATCAAAACCTAAATCATCTTTTTGAGCACTACGTTTATTTTCAAACACTGCCACTCCAAAAGGATTCCCTTGTTCAACTTGATAATAAATCATTTCAGCAACGATTTCCAAAGGGTATCCCTCAATGTCGCCTTTAGGCTTGTATTGGGGATTCATTAACTTTACGATTATATCCTCTTTTGTCATGACTATATTACTTTAATGTTTTCATCCGTCAAGTCTAACTTATGTAAATCTTTTTCAAAAGTAATTCGTTCTTCCAAACTTGCACTTTTAGTAAAGCAATCCCCAACCTTACCTTTTTCGTTTACACATACACTTACAATTCTTGGCACAACTCCCTCGTTTTTTCTTTCCATACACGTGTATCGTATGTAAACCTTTTCTTCATCGTATGGATGAATAAATAAGTCAAGGTTATCTATACTTATTCCGCTTAATGTATCATTATGCGTTTCATATAGGTTTTTGTAGTATTGCTTAATCGCAAATAATTGTTCCTTAGTTAGTTTTCGTGTTGCCATAGTTAATTTTGATTAGCCCATTCAAAATAAGCATCAAACAATTTGTTTTGTTTTTCTAAAATAGATTGAATGGTTTGTGGTTTAGTTGCGTTTTGTCCTCTTGTTGGTATAGCAAATGATTCGGCAATTAAATCTTTAGAAATGTATTTTTTTATATTCGCCATTGAAACACCTTTTTCTAACTTCCTTTGACTAATTCTATTTGCCGACTTATTCATTACGCTTAGTTGAATATCAATTCTATCCATAATACGATAAAACTCTTCTTCAATAGTTTTAATTGCTTCGGGTCTATCGTTTTGCCATTGTTCTTGTAGTCTTTCGGGGTCAGCTATCGTACTAATAAGCATTAGTAGTCTACTAACTTCCTTTTGATTGCTTTGTCCCGCTCCCCTTTGTTCTTCCGCCCAATTCTTATATCTTTCAAAAGTTTCTTTTAATCTTGGACCATCATACATAGTGTATCCATAACCTTTGTTAGCAGTATCTCCAATATTTCCATATTTTTTGTTTAGCCAACCCGTAATTGCTCTCCACATTTGAAATCTAAATATTCTTGGGTCTGCCGTATGTAAAGCTATTTTATTCCAATCTAAATCCTCATTATAGTTTTTAATTGGGTAAGTCATAAACACATTGTTGCTTCCATCATAATAAGCCCTTACAGCATAAATCCTTGTTTTAACTCCCGCCTTTTGCAAAGTGTCCGCTGCTAATAAAACAGGCATTACTTTTAACAACATACCTTCGGTAGATAAGTCCTGTAACCCTCCTTGTACGACAAACAACTCTACGTAGTTAGCTTTACCACCTTTCTTATCATAAAGTAGGTAACACTTTTTATTTTTAGAACGAAAAACAACTAAAGGATTATACTCCTCGAGTATTTGCATATTACCAAACATTTTAGTTTTTAGCGAAGAGTTTTCTAATAATGCTTGTGTTACACCTACTTGGCGTTGCTTACATAAATAATCGTATGTTTTACCATCTACTTTGTATGGATAATAAAAAACGATTCCATTAATACCATCTTTCTTTTGTATCAAATTAGGTGGTACTAATCCGCTTAAAACCCTACCATCATCTAAAGTATATTGACTATAAAATAGGTTTGGATGTTTTTCGGCTAATTCTTCCGAATAATATTCTGGTGGTCTTATAAGTCCTTGAGAAGCCAAACTAAAATCAAAAATTCCTTGTGGATTACTTGTAGCTTTTAATCTACTTTTATCAAACGCACCACCCATTTCAATTTTTTCTAAAATACCATCAAAAGCATCAATACTTGAACGTATTAAAGGCATGTCTATAAAGGTGTCTATTTTAGCCTTTAGCTCTTCAAAAGTGTTAGCCAAATAAAAAGCCCTTCTCCTTGCGTTTCCTACGTTTCCCGTTTTATTATATTCTTCACTTCGTGATTCATTCGTAGGTATTTCATCAAAAAATCTTTTACCCTCTTCTAAAAATTGTTCAGGTGAGTTTCCTTGAGCAAAATAAAAATTTTGGTCTCCGTATGAGTCTGTTGTTAGTAGTTGTTGTGTAGCCACTTTTTAGAACTTACATTGAATAATTGACTCCGTTCTTGCTTCATAATCGTTTACAAGACTATCCGATAGAGTTTTTTCCGCATCCGTATCCGACATGATTGGTTCATTTCGTTCGTTGAATTTGTATTTTCTATCTTGTCTATCCTTTGCTGTGCTAACAAAATCATCGTACTTCATTGCCGTTTTAATTACATCCCTTTGTCTTGGTGTGAATATCTCTAAAAATGAGTTTAAAGAAACAATAACGGATTTAGGGCAATATTGAATTATAGAGCGTGTATCTCTTTTAGAACGTGCATACTCAATAAAAGTACGCTTCATTGAAAGTAAAATACGTAACGAAACAAATCCCTTGTTTGCAAAACTAACACCATCTTCTCCGTTTAGTATTGCTTCTCTACAAAGCATCATGTGATTAAAAATAAATAAATAACCATCATCATTAGCGTTTCCGTTTAGTAACTCTCTATCTCTTCGATAGTTAGCAAACACTTTGTACATTGAACCTACAAATCTATCTTGCAATGATAAATCTTGTTTAAAGTTAGCTTCATAGTCGGGGTCAGCTTCATTTAGCGGGGCATTACCCGTAGCATACACAAACATGTTTCCTAACTTTATTTTTTGACCTCTACCATTCATTATAGTAGGCTTTATTTGTTTACCCGTAGTGTCATCTAACTCTCTTTCGGATAATTTTGCCAATGCTGCGTTTAATAAACCAGCGGTATTCGGGTCAAGTTTAGGTAACTCATCTAATAAAAGAATTGCACCATCGTATTTTTTACCATCCGCATCAACATTCGTCCAAGCCATCTCAAGTTTACCTTTTTGATAACCTTCGATAGTTTGTCCACCAATTAAATCAAGGGGAGATGTAAATTGATTACAGTTAACTTCAATTAAATCCCAATTATTGCCTTTTGATGACATAATTTTCTTTATTTGTCCCGCACGAAAAGATTTACCTGTACCCGCAGCACCATACATGTATACATTATTTAAAGCCAACAAATCACTTAATACGATTTGGTTTTCTGGCTCCATGATAATATCAAGTATTTGTTGTGCTTGACCCGTTACTGTAATCCCAGGAGGAAGGGTAAGGTTTACGTTTACTTTTTGTGTTTGCCCAAGCATTGCAAGTAATGAAGGGTCTAAATTACTTATACCAACCTTAACATCGGCTAATTCTTTGTCTACAATATCTTTTACTTGTTGTTGGTCAACAGTACCTTGTCCAACACCTTGATTTAAAAGTGTTTGTAGTTGTTGTAGTGTGTCGTATATAACACCTTCCGCACCCGCCGACTTACTTGCTTCTAATACCTTTAATCTTTCTTCGGCATACTTTTTTGTCGTAGCGTTTGTGGTTTTCTGTATTACGTCTTGAACGTCTTGTATTTGTTCATCAATTGATTTTGCCATTGTATTTTAGTTTATTGAAATAAGGTTTGTCCTTGATTTTGTAATTGGGTTATAAATGTATTTTTATCAGCACCATATCTTTCAAATTCTTCTTTTGGTAAAGATTTTAAAGTTCCGATAAGATTTCTCAAACTTCTAAAGCTAATTGGAATTTGACTTAAAGGCATATCAACTAACCTTTCGAGTATGGTTAAGTCTAATGGTTTTCTATCCTTATTATCATCGTCATCACCGCCATCATCTCCACCATTTTTTCCATCACCACCATTTTTTCCATCACCATTTTTCCCATCTCCATCTTGACCATCGCCACCATTTTGACCATCGCCACCATCTTGACCATCTCCGTCTTGTCCATCTCCATCTTGTCCATCTCCGTCTTGACCATCGCCGTCTTGACCATTTCCGTCTTGTCCATCGCCGTCTTGACCATCGCCGTCTTGACCATCGCCGTCTTGACCATCGCCGTCTTGACCATCGCCATCTTGACCATCGCCATCTTGTCCATCTCCGTCTTGCTCATCGCCGTCTTGCCCATCTCCGTCTTGACCATCGCCATCTTGTCCATCTCCGTCTTGCTCATCGCCGTCTTGCCCATCTCCGTCTTGTGTTTCTTCTAAATCTTCAAAATAAAGAGGTTCACACTTAGCAACTAATTCTAAAAACTCCATTTTATCTACACCCAACTTTACAAACTCTTCTTCGGCTATTGTTGTAAGTGTTCCTAATAGGTTTCTAATGTTTCTAAAAGATGTTTTAATGTCTTTTAACTTTACACCCGTTAATGATTCTACTATTTCGGGTTTACAATTAATTTTTTCTTTTGGAGGAGGTGGATTCCCTTCATTACAAAATGGTCGCATTGCCTCTACTGTTGCTTCTATTTGAGATTCGGAAAGCCCTCTTTCTTTTAATTGTTCTCTTAACTTATCCTCTTCCTCTTGTTCGTTACATGGAGGTGGAGGTGGAGGGGTTTGGTTTGTTTTTTTCTCTATTAATTCTTGAAACTTGTCAACCGCTTCCCAATATCCTTTTTCATCGGTATCAAAATCAAAAACCTCATCAATATCTCCATCCTCATCATATTGAACAACTTGTATTGAACTTGTGCTACCTTTCTTAACACCTTCCCAAGCAAATTCAATTGTCGTATTGGTAGGCTCATATCGATAAATAGTCTTATCGCCCTCTTTTGATTCTAATACGTCCTTTTTATCTATTAACATTTCCGCCTTTTTTAAATCTAAAGTCATCACTAAATTGAGAGAAAGTAGTGTTTCTTCCATCTCCTAATTTAGCTTGATTTTTATCAAAAATAACCCAAGCAACAGTAACTTCACTTTTACCATCTATAATACTTGAAGGGTTGTTTTCAACAAATTGAATGCTATCGTATCCTAAAGCAATAAACTTATCAAACATATTTCCTAAACCAAATCTTTTGTAATTACGTAGGAATACCCAAAACGGATACTTAACCGCTTGTATGTTTGGAACTCGAGCAACTATTTCCGTAGTATCTATTTCAATACCATGTTTTTCTTTTAATAGAAACTCTAAATCAAATATGTTTAGGTCGTTATAACCAAAATCAACAAGGTTTATTGGGTTTCTACAATTCAAGAAAAACTCGTATACATAATCATCTCCCGCTTTACCCGTTTTCTTACTTGAGCCAAACCAATTTGAATACTCTTTTGATTCCGCAAAATATACAACTGGCGGAGCGTCTTTAGTCCATGAAGAATCTTCACCTAAACTAAATTTTGTCCACTCAAATGGAGAAACAGTACCATGATAAACAATCTTAGGCTCACCATCTTCATTTACGCATTTTGAAACACCTGAATAATTTTTGGTTTCAAACGCTTGTTGCCAATCACCAAACCAAGTCATAAATTGTCTTGTACGGACTAAATCAAATTGTTTTGTAGTTAATTTACTTTGCTCACCATCGGGTGCTAATGCTTCGGTTTGTTTTCCTATTTTACCAACGTACTTTTTATCTGCCGTTTTAAAGAAATTTTTAAAAGCATTTTTTAAATTATAATGTGGCTTACCATCTAAATTTAATTCTACCTCCATATCATCCTCAAGACTCCTAATTTCTTCATTAAGTTGCTTTTTTGCTTGATAATCAAAATCAAGTATAGACATCAATGTTTGTATTCGAGTAATTTCTTGTTTATTTGGGTGTGTGTTAAATAAATTTATATTTTTCTCCTCTTTACTTAACTTTACAACTTCTTCAGGCTCCGTCATATCTATATAATATGATGGTGATAAAAAACCATTTAAGTTAGTTTCGTTAACCGACTCAATAACTCTATCGTTATAGAAATCAACACATCTATCTAAAAACTTTTTGTCTTTTAGCCTATCATTTATTAAGGCATCAATTTGTAACCACGTTTCTTGTGGTATTTTAAGCTCCCAATCTTCCCAATCGGCAATAATTTCACTTCCTGGAATTCCCTCAAAAAAACGTGTTTTAAAAGTAGGTCTATAATCTAAGTATTCTATATCTATTATTTTACCTTGTGTAGCTAATTTATAATCTTCAATCTCTCGTACTATTGGCTCACTTGAATTAGCATAAAAAGGCTCAAAAATATTCCAATTTCCATAACTATAAAATTTAAGGTCATAGGTGAGCTCCGAAGGACTTAAATATTTTTGAACAAGCCCTTTTTCTTCGTAAACGTCTTTACGGAATTTACCCACATTTGGAGAACCAAACTTGGTAAATACAGCATCGGGAGAGTAATCTGGCCAATAATTTTCTACAAACCACTTCATTACATTTTCCCTTTTATCCAATGGTGTTGCCATGCTTATAGCACTCAAAACCACATCTTTTATATCTTCTTCACTATACAAGTTAAGCATAATCATAGACCACAATGATTCACCTATATTTTCTTTCGCATCAGACAATTTTCTTCTTGAAGAACTTGGTTTTAAAGGATAACTTGGAGGTCCACCTACACCACCTGTGAAAGCGTCTATCGTAATATAACTTCCGTAATCACCTTTAAACATAATAAGTGGACTTGCAATGTTAGAAGCCACATACTCAATAGACTTAGCATACCAAATGTAATCATAACCCGAGGTAGAGTCTACGTATGAACCTATTTGTACACCCTTACCACCAGAAGGAGGCACTACTATAAGGTCTTTTATATTTGGTAGCTTTTTGAATACATTAAATTTGACAACAAAATTATTCAAATCCCACATAGGAGATTGTGGAATAAAAATTTCTTCTGGTTTTGTTGGTTGAGGATTTTCTTCGAGAAACTTATCGATGAGATACCCGTCTTTAGACTCGTCAATATACCCTTTTTTACGCACCCCAATATTGTCAAGAACTACAGGGAAGAAAAATTTTTCTCCTTCTTCGGCTACTACTATTGGTAATTTATCTAATTGAATAGCTTTTGGCTTAACCTTATAGATATTTGACTTTGATAATTGAATATCTACAAAAGTATCTATACTATAATCTCCTTTAAGTACGGAAGGACGACCTATAATTTTTTGATTTAACCAAATAGTTCTGTTAGAATTATTATAAGATGTCCACACATTAGGTATATAGGGTTTACTTACATAGGTTTGTGTATTTACAATAGAACCTTCTTCATTAACTGAAGGCTTATTTAATAGTGCAAGTATTTCATTTCTTTCCCTCGTATCCCGACTTAACCACTTGGTTGTATCAAAAATGTAAGTATCGTAATTACCGCCTTTGGCTAATCCACCTTTTGCAAATTGGTATTCGGCATCTAACAACTTTTCAATCATAGCATTGGCTTGTTGAAGCTGCATATCTCGTTCGGCTATTAAATCATACCTATTATCATTGTTTATATAATATGTAAGGTCGTTAGCGTA
>Ga0181395_1000043_pt1 | contig 43197 bp, 26 predicted proteins | sample 18SPOviralmetaG_FD_130124 | JGI IMG/M metagenome (GOLD analysis project Ga0181395, IMG submission 130124) | Marine viral communities from the oligotrophic San Pedro Time Series (SPOT) site, San Pedro Channel, CA, USA - 18 SPOT_SRF_2010-12-16 | ecosystem: Environmental > Aquatic > Marine > Strait...
ACTGACAAGTTTGGAACTAAACCTGGTCAGTCCACAGAATATGCTGGTGCTGACGTTCAAGACTACTTGAACACAGACGATGTGGTTCTTCCAGACATCGCCGAGACACAAGAAGACTTCTATACTCAAATGAGAACAGACGCAAGAACTCTTTCAGAAGATTGGAATAAAGATTTTAGAAATAAGCGCTCTGCTCTTTTAAATGAACGTCTTATGAAGGCATGGAAATTAGGTTAAAGTAAAATATAACTTTATAAACAACCCTCTGCTTCGGCAGGGGGTTTTTTGTTTGTATCCATCTATTTAGTGTGTTATGTCAAACTTTTTTAGTGATATTCAAATTCAATTAGGGCAAATTCGCAATAGTGTATTCGGGGTGTTTGATTATCAAACTGAGTTCGGGGACTTATCAGCAAAAGTTACTTTAACTAGAAGTAATGGATACGGATACGGTGTGGATGACAAACAAATCATTGACCACAGGATATATTTTGAGTATGAAAAAGACGACGGCACTTGGGACACTTTTAATAACTTTGACACTAATAGTAGTGAAGTTAGATACACAATAGCGCCTTGGCAAGTAGGTAACCTCGGTGGGGGAGATTCTAAAGCATTTACACATAATTATCTGGGCAGCCGCATGGAACTAGGTAAATATCTAGGAGTACTTCGTAAAAGTAATACAATCTTAAGAGCAAAAGTGAGAACCAGAAGCAAGCCCTTGAATTATAATCAATCTGACTTTAACTTTGCAAACGCCTCTTTGGGAAGCGTACCAATTCTATGGTCTGGTACGGGTCTCAAAAGAGTAAGTAACGGTACCAACGGTGCGATGGCACTACACGGTAACACTCTAACGCCAGCGGCTACTGACCAACCTTTCAGTAGCAGTGGTAAATTCCGTGTTGCTAATATAGATAAGACCTACGGCGCTTTTAGAGATTTACAAGTTCAGTTTCATGTAATGGTTCCTAATAGTAGTACAACTTATAGCGATGGTACTAATACCATGACTAACGGACCTGAAGCAAACCAAAGTGAAAATCTTCATGTTCAATATAAATTAGGTAATGGTAGTTGGGTGACTGGCATACTGATTACACCGAATTTGTTGACTCCAAACGTGTTAACACCGCAGAAATTTAAAATACACCAGCACACTGAAAATCTTGAGACTGTACAAATTAGATTTATATCCAGAACCCAGAATACGTCTAGCGATGATGTTTACATAATTGATTCTGTAAAAGTTTATTCTACAACTGAAGATGCTGCTGACCAGACTGGTGGTAATATTAACTGGGATGATAGTTACCTTTATTCGGACGAGACTACGGCATCTGCGCTGTGGGCTTGGGACACAAGTTATACTGACATTTATTGGGAAAATGATATTAGCACTTTGCCAACCTGGGCTGCTGAGACCGCTGACACTGACCCTTACTTTGAATTATATAATGGAGAAATAAGACAAGCAAGAGTTGTACTCGGTGCCAAAGGTATATCACAACAATGGAGCAGTGGGGGAGCACTTGTAAACTTCTTTGAAATTGCAAGAGCAGCGAAATTTAAAATTAGAATTCAAAATTGGAATCCTGCTGGATTCCCTCCAGCAGTTGGACGCAAGTCTAAGACAGTGGAAGTTGACCAGGGATTTTTTCTGTCTGCGGATTATACTGGTTCAACATATGCTGATGGTAATTGGAAACAAAAGAATCAACAGCAAAGAGTAGAGTTAGACCTTTCTAGTGTTTTTAACATAAGTGATTTTTGGGAAACTCAACAGTTGTGGGCTATTGTGGAGGCTTACGGGGTAGCAAGTAATGGTGAGCATTATCTTGTTGACTTCTATAATTTTTCAAGTCAAAACCAACCGTTTCATTTTAATCGGGACACTAATCAGTTACCTTATAGCGGATTGAGTTTTAAAAACCCAGGTATTGATTCTTACGATTTAAGTATTGGAAATGTTAGAATAAAAACAACAGATACTACATCAAGAGCATATAAGTATAATGTAGGTGTATGGAATGGTGCTGGTTGGAAACTAGGCGGAATAACCACGAATGGTTGGACTGCTTCTGGACCTTTGGATGTTCTAACGACTGGAGAAAAAGTATTCTTTAGTGGGTTTAACGACGTAAGTCCAAGAAATCCTTATTCTTATTATGGCACAGCGGGTCAGCAAGGAACATCTGATACGGGACTGCGTGTCTATACTCGTGCATTAAAAGGTCCGAATCTTACTAACGATAAAATCGACGGAAATAATATTGTAAATATCATTCCAACTCTAAGAAGAGGTTGGGACTTTAATACTAATATTGCATATAATGGTATTCAATTGGACATGTCTCATGATAATAATAGCACCTGGACTCAGAACAGTCTTGTTATTTATGCAGACCATTTGAGCGCCAGTGCCCATTGGTTTAAGATTTGGTTTACCACCAAACGAAACGGTGCTGTACTAAATACCGATATTTATAAAATACCTGGCACCTTTAGTACGTTTAATGGATTAACCTCGTTTAATGGTGTTTTCTATAGAGACCTTAACAGTGTTGTTCCCTCTGGAACACTTAATGCCAGAATCCCTAGTATTTACGATAATGCTGGATATCAAGTAAATGTTATTGTACAGGCACTTAATAACTTGGAACAAGTAATATCTAGCGCAGATAGTGGAGATATAGAAGTCAGCACCAACTTTGGTCGAGAAGCAGCAGACTTGTCAGTTGACTCTTCTATTATTGTTGAAGGAACTGGAAATACTGGTGCCAGATACGTTAAAGCAACTTTCTCTAAAAACCCCACTACTGGTCGTGCTGCATTCTTTAGGATGGACTTATATAAAACAAGTATCACTGGGGCAAATCATTTAGGTACTTTTTTCACGACAGGTACGAGCAGTAATTCAGCAGACATCGCCAGAACTGATTTTATTAAAGCAACAAGTTTTGCAAATTTTCAATCGTCGACCGACAGTTATGATAAAGTATATTTAACAGATTTGGCAGGCGTTGGTGCTTTTGGAGACAGTACAATTTGGGCAAGACTTAGACCTTTAGATGACGCAGGCACTAGTATGGACTATCAGGACGAGTCTTATCCCTATACAGGATATAAGTTTATTTTCGGTCAGGGAACTGCCATATTTCAGGAAGGGCAACTTGAAGCAAGTTATCTTTTAAAAGTCGAGGTGCGGTCGTCAAGTGGTGACAAAACTAACGATGCTTATGATTATATTACGTTAACCGCTTCTGATTCTCTTGGAAACGAAATAGTATATACTTTACCTAGCAATGGTAACAGTGCATGGTACGGCACAGGCACTAGTCAAGATTTTGTTAACGATGAAAATAATGCTGGTCTTGATATTGCAAGTTTATTAACCGATAGATATACATCAACTTCAGTTACGTGTAATCTTAAAGCATATGCTTATGGACTTGCTTCGCCTAATACAACTGCTACGCTAAAGTCTGAAATAAATAAGTCTATCACAGTCCCTGCTTGGACCTGGACCTTTGCGACACATTCTGTTACATTACCTGCGAATGACCCAAATCTTGGAAACAGGTTGGAATATACTAGATTACTTGTAAAAGGAACTGCTTCGAATGATACCACCAATGTTGCTAAGAAGTTTAGACTTAGAGTTTGGAACGACACAAATACTCTTTATAGTGGTACTGCGGAATCAGGAAGAAAAGAGTTTATCTTACAAGGTTCTGAATTTACAACAGTAGAATTTTCAAGATACGTAGATTCTGTAAATGGTAACTTTTTGGATATCTCAGATATCATTTCTGGGAATAGATGGCAATCTAATGATGTTGCTTGGGATTTAAACGCTCTCAGGGAAGACGAAACCACCACAGTCGGGAATGGTAAAGCGGGTATCCTAACAATACCTGCTCTAGATTGGGATTTACACGCTATAAATACTAGTGCAACTGTTCATAGTAGCACGTATAATGACAGAAGAATTAAAGTCACAGTTGCAAGGACCAATCTCACAGATGTTGTTCCTAAAATAAGAGTTCTTGTAAGAAGAGCAGAGACCGCTAGTGGCACAAGTCTCAGCGGTAGTTATAACCATAGAATAATATTAACACCAACTAAACTGGATACGACGGGTGCAGTAGCATCGGACCTTACCGAAGATTTTTATTTTTATCTCTCTGATTTAACAAATCGTTCTGGCAATCCTATTTCTATGATTAATATTTATGATACTGTTGAATACGATGTCCATATCCAAGGGGCATATATTGATAACGGCGGTGGAGTCGTTACATTTGGCGACGCCGCAGTAAAAGAAGTTACGTCAAGTGCTTCGTGGAGAATAAATACGAATACAACCACTGCAACATTAGCGACAAATACAGCAAATTCCAAGTCGCTTGATTTAAATATCAGAGGTCTTGTTTCCTCTACTTCCACGCAAAATCCAGATGGTTTTAACATTACATTTACAAGAAGCGACACCAATGCTCAATCTACCTCTTTTATTTCTTTCGGTAGTGCAAATGTAAATAATTCCACTCCTAATAATATTTCAATAGCGCAATTATATGATGATATTGCAACAGTTAATCATATTCTGACTTGTCAAATCGATGCGAAGGTGGGTTCGAGCATAGTACAGACTGTTTCAAAGGCAGTCGCAATGTCCGCAGAACCCAAGATAGAAATTCAATTTTCATCATTGGGCGGTCCACTTGTCGCACCAGGTGGTGGTGAACATATTGCAATTCAATTTAAACCCAAGATAACTGCTGGTTTTCTTTCTGCCGATGAAACTATCAATCTTTCATTTGTGTTAGATGGAAAAATTACGACGCTGACGTTGACTGGGGATGAATCAAATAATTGGCAATATATAACATTACCTACAACAAAAAACGTAAATACAAATACTTCTACAGTTGACGGAACTTACCCTTTAACTCTTGGAGCAGATTATAGTATGAATCGAGGGCAATCTAATAATTTAGTATCTGGTGATATCGAGAGTAAATCATATGATAAAATATATCACAGGTTTCCAAAAGTTCTAGATACTATGGCACACAATTTTGATGCCAATGGTGACGGTCAAATTGTATTTTCATTTGATAAAGTTGGTGGACTAGATGCCAATTATATAGACAATAACCCTGAGTGGGATTTTACTATTACCATAGAAGAAGAAGTAGTAGGTACCCTTGACTCTGCGATGTTAAATTTGACTAAGACCACTACTAGTACTGCCGCATTCTTTAACACAAACAGTATTCCTTTAGTTTCAAAAATTCCACTAGAAGCAAACTATTCTTCTAATATAACAATGATTCTTCAAGAAGATTTTAGTAACAACTTTTCCCTTCATCCGTCAGCGGGTCCGAATAATTATGTTAATACTTTCAACAATAATAATTTAAATACATCTGCGCCAACGTTTGCTTACAGTTATTCTGGTTCTTCACGTACTTTTCAAATGAATAATGTTACCATGAACGATATTGCGAATTATCCGAATACAACTGTTGTTCCATTTGATGTCGAATTTACTGATGTTCCAGGAACATATGCTCTTAGTGGAAAGAGAGTCTCCTTCAAAGTTCCTATAGATTTTGATAATTATTTTACAAATGCAGAACCTTACTTTTCTTTTGGTTTGAAGATATCGCATAAAGATACTTCTAATATCGTTCGCACAACAAGTGGTTCTTATATACAATCCAGTGGTGATATAATTCCTGCAAATAGTGTAGATGATGCGAAGAAAGAAGAATTTAGACAGACTTCTAACTATAAGGTCAGAGATTTCACACAAGATGAAAATGGAGATTATTATTTTACGTTTGATTTAGATATAGATGATTCAGCAGTCGATTGGACCTTTACTCCAGTTATAAACCCTCAAAACCATGTAAATTATCAATTGCTTGTCTACGTTGAAGATTTATTATTTACATATGATGGAGATACCAAAGTTGACACTAGTGACTCGGAAGCAGGTACTGAACTTGTCCCAAGTGCTACGCCGAGAGCGGTTTTCAACGATATATCTACCTGGGATATTATTGTCCCAATCACAAGTTCTGATAACTTGTGGTCGAAAAATAATGCTCTGGAAGTTATATCTATTGCTTCTAATTTCTCTGCAAGTGCTGATGATTCTTCCACTCAGGTTAATTGGTCTTTTGACTACGAACTTGAATCCGAAAACAGTAAACCCTATTCTAGGTCAAAAATTAAACCTAGCGTTAGATATGAATTGAAAAACAGTGGAGGCAGTTCATTTAAAGTTTCTTCTTCTAGCGGCAGTGAATCAACAGTCGCAAGCACTGTGAACTCTTCTTTCAATTTATTAACTTCACTTAACAACAATTCTTATGACCCGATGCAAGATTTGGAAATTATTATAAGACCTCAAACCCAGGTTAAATCTTATACTAGACGGACTAGTAACCTTGCTGGTTCCGTATATTCTCATGTAAATAGGGAAACAACCTTAAGTGTGAATTATAAAGATTTAATTATTCCATCATTTGATGAACTTGATGTTGATTCTTTTTTGAATCAAGACAAGGTTGTTGGAGATACTAGTTTTGTAAACGAAATATTTTGGTTTTATAATAAAGAAGAGTTAAAAAACAGAACGCAAGTATTCGATTATTCTAAGGAAAAAATAAAGATTGTAAGAAAAGTCAGACAGGGCGGCGAGGTATTCGATATAAACCACAGTGAAGTTGTTGATATATACGGTCCTAACGTAACGAGAACGAGTCATTCTTCTGACTTATGGAAAATATCTTGGACAGATGTTCTGAGTAATATTACTCCGTATACAGCAAACAACAGTGGTTTAGATTCAAGCAAACCATATTCATTTGAATATGAACTCACTCCTTGTTTTGCATATCATGAAGGTGCCAATCCAGCAGATGAGTCTATCATAGAAGTTACTGATAAAAAGATTTCCACGTTTCTTTTGCCAGATGAGTTTCCTATAGGAAATAATGGTGTCAAAGATTTGACATATAATCATAACAGTGAGCACTCAATTGAACTTTTATGGAAGCACGTTTATAATGAGGATGTAAACACACTTAGAAGTATCGGTGCAAAAATCTATTTTGATATATATTGGTTTTTTGATGAAACGGATGAGCAGAAACAAAAGATTAATATTATGAGACCAAAAAATAAAAAATCAAAATTTTATAAAGAAAAGCAAGTAGATACTGATACTTGGAATCTTATAGATAGAATAGAATATTCTTATCCCAATGATGATACACTGGGGGAAGAGTATGATTTTTCTTATATATGGGATTATGACAAAATGGAAGATGATTATAAAACAAATATAGCAATCATCACAGTTATTGAGAGTGAAGTTGTTGGAAATGGGTTATCACAAACTGTGTCGTCCAGAGGTGCATCTAACACATTAATTTCCGTTGTTGACACAGATAGAAAAAACAGAAAAAGAAAAATGCTCGCTGAGAAAGATTTGACAAGAGAATCACTTCGGTCCATTAAGAGAGGCGTCGAATTTGACTTGACTCATATTCCCAACCTGGAGCAAGTACCAATTTCAGTTACAAGAAAGAAGGCAAAACCGAGAGGTAGCAATAAACCTTATAGTTCCTCCACATAATTTATTCTCCCTTTATCCTCCTAAAGACTAATTATAGTTGATAATTTTCATTTTTTTACTTGACCTGGAGGAACGTTTATGATAGATTTAAGAAGAATGACGAGGAAGTTTATTGTGAGCGAAGGCAAACAACAAGTTAATTGGCAAGCACTCGTCCAATCCATTGACGAGGCACTAACCTCTATTCGAACTGGTTCACTCCGAGATAACAGAAGAGTTGAACTTGCAAAACATAATCTAAAAGAAATCAAAAGACATCTTAGAAAAGCAAATGAGAGAATAGAAACTCTCGAAGAGCAACTTCGTATTCTTGAAGAAAATAATAATATAGAGAAGAAGGAAAAGTAAATGGGTGGATTAGGTGGACACGTAGACCATCTCTACGATAATACAGACTTATCATTCACAGATATGATAAAAATTATGACTGCTGCCTCCAACGGTGAAATCACTGGTGGTGAAAAACTTGATGGTCAAAACTTATTTGTTTCTTATTCCGTCAAAGACGGCAAAGCAAAGGCAGCACGTAATGTTGGCAATGTTAAGAAAGGTGGCATGGACGCCGAGGCGCTCGCTGCCAAGTTTGCTGGACGTGGTACACTAGAAAAGGCATTTAATGGTGCTTTTGAGGCATTCGTCGATGCAGTTACGCAGATGTCAGACGAAGTCAAACTTAAAGTATTCGGTCCTGATGCTAATATCTTTTACAACGCAGAAGTAATGGACCCCGAGAATCCGAATATTATTAACTACAATTCAAAGAGTCTCATTATTCACAGAGATGGACACGGGGAATATGACAGAGAATCAGGTAAAGTCACAGATAGAGATGTCTCCGATGAAGCAACTCTCTTGGGGAATGCCCTTAAGTCAGTTCAAAAGTCAGATAAAGAGGGTGCTTTCGGGATAGAGATGAAGGCAGTCGAGAGATTGCGTGCATTAGACGGTGATGAGGCATTAAACTCTGCGACGAGTAGACTAAAACAATTACTCTCCACATCAAATGTAGGTACAGGTGCTACAGTTGGTGAGTATATTATATCTAAATTGGATGCTCTTATCGAAAGAATGTTCCCAGACTTAGATGAAGATACCAAAAAGATGATTATGCAGCGTATGTTTGGGGTAAAAGGCACGACTGCTACACAAATATATAAGCGAATTAGCGACCCTTCGGTCAAATCAGCAGTCCGAGACTTTATCAAAGACCAAAAGCGAGTTAGAAAAGAAATTATTTTTCCTCTTGAGGACATTGTACACGATTTTGCTGTTGCTATGCTTGACGGATTGAAGTCTAGGTTCGTTCTTTCCCACAAAGACGAGATAAATCGCATCGCCGACAGACTAGAACAGGCAATCACAGACATTGAAGCAGAGGGTGATGATACAAAAACCCAAAAACTTAAAGCAGGATTGGGAAAATTAAAGAGTTTGGACAAGATTTCGTCCTCAATGGAAGGTTTTGTATTCGCCTATGACGGTCATACATACAAGTTAACAGGTTCTTTCGCTCCCGTTAACCAGATTATGGGTCTTTTGCCTTGGGAAAAGAAAAAAGGTGGAGATTTAAATGAAAACCAAGAAGAAACCCAGAGAATAGGTTTATTTCCAGGTAAATTTAAACCACCTCATACAGGACACTTCCTTGGTGCCAAAGAAATGATTGATTCTTACGGTGCTGACAAGGTTTTTGTTATTATTTCCAAGCGAGGAGTCAAGAGAGAGACTGAAAAAGGTCTTTTTGTTGTTATGCCAGAGACATCTGAGAAGATTTGGAATAAATATATTAATGAAAACGGTTATAAGGGCAAAATTATAGTAAATGTGTCCTCATTTCCCTCTCCAATCGTTGATACATACGAAATGTTAAAAGAATTTCCTGCTGGAACAACTGTTTTAGTGTCAAAAGGTGAGAAAGACGTAGAAGACCCAAGGTTTTCTCGCATGCAGCAGTTCATTGAAAAGAATAATTTGTCTGTTAGGGCAGAAATGGTGGATGGTTCAATGTCCGACACGGGTGCAAGTGGTACTAAACTAGGTTTAGCAGTTGCAAACGGCGATTTTGAAACATTCAAAAAAATGGTTCCTCTTTCTGGTGGTTCTGCTATGGAACTTTGGGAAGAACTTACAAGTCAAGTCATCGATGAGGAAAATAATGCTTTTCAAGAGGCACTTTTTGAGATGATTGACGAAGCAATTAGCATTGATAACAATCTTGTCCCTGGTGGACAACTTGGGGGACCTCAAAGGTCCGATGAAGACGACTCAACCGAGGATGAAGAATCCGAAACAGAAAAATCCAATAAGAAAGGGGGTGAATCTAATACCGAGGTTGAGGTAACAACGAAAACTGTTGTTAATGTTTCCGTAAATGGCAATGATGTCAATGTCACTACCAACGAAAGTAGTGAAGAAGAAACAAAAGAGGTTATCAGTGAAGAGTCGGAAGAACCGACGGAAAGAGGGATTATTAATTTAGATTTTGGCATGAGGTTACCAAGAATGCAACTACCTCAAATCAAATCTACGGATGTTTCAGAATTTATTAAATGGTTGGACGAAAAAGAAGTTGATTCTTTAGAGACCTCGATGCGGGTCGGAGAACTCACCCCTATTCAGAAAGAAATTAATTTAGATAAAACTGATTCAATGGCAGAAAAGCATAATTCAGGAGAAATTAATTTATCTACTGGAAAACCTGTTATGGTTTCTAGTGATGAATATCTTATCGATGGTCATCATAGGTGGTACGCTCTTCGAGAATTAAATCCAGAAAATAGACTTGACGTTGTTATAATTGACACTCCTATTTTAGATTTGATTTCACTTATGAAAGAATTTCCGAAAACAACCTACAAGGCACCAGTAGATGAAATGTCTATCGAATCAGTTAATGAGTCTTATGGCAAGATTGACGGCGGTGGTCCAAGCGTTGTCAATGTAGGAAAGATGAAGATTATTATCGATGTAGAGGATATGGACCTTGAACCTTCCAAACACGGCGAAGAACGACGTTTCCGACACGGAAAAGGTAAAACAATCTCCAAGGATGCTATCCTACAGGCAGCAGAACGAGGTTTGGGACTAGTTATACAAGACTATGCTAATGGCGAGGTAGCAAACGGCGAGGCGTTTGTTATTCGACATAAAGCAAACGCAAAAACACCTGCTTTAAATTTAGTTGGTGCTTTGGAAATGAAAAAAGGTCCAGACACTATGAAGATTATTACTGTTATGAGAAAAGATGATTTTAAGACAGATAATTTCGGTGGTGGCAAACAAAAAACTTATAACGTTTGAGGAATAAAAATGATTAATAGAAATGAAATGATTCAGGAACTTAAACTTCGTAACTTTATTAAAAGAGCGATTAAAGTACGAGCGAAAAATAAAAAACAATCGAATATTTGGGAAGAATATGAACTTAGAAACATTATTCGTAAACTACTGAAAGAATCATCCACAGAAAAGGTCCAGCATCGGTCGACTGGAATTAATGTTCTTGAAGACCTTTTAAAGAAGGTTGTTCCTGTATTAGAAGCAGATTATAAAATGCTCACGACAGATGTTAAACAAAGAAAATCTTTTTCTGCTCATATTATCGTTGCTACTGAAAATGCACTTGCACCTGTTATGGCAAATAAAGAAGCAGGTGAAGAAGACGATAAATTTATTGGTATCAGTGAGATTGAAGATATTAATGAAATAGAAGTTGAAATCGGAGAGAAACCAGAAGACGACGATGCTTTTATTGATATTGATGCAGACAAAAAAGAAAAAGAGGAAGAAGAAGGTAATTTCGAAAATCTCGGCGATGAAGATAAAACTGGTGCGAATTTCGCACAGGCGACCTTCGATAAAATCGAGAAACAGATTATCGATGCTTATTCTTTATTAAATAATGAAGAGGACCAAAAACTTTTTTATGATTACCTTATCACAAATATAAAATTGTATTTTGATAAATTTGAAAATGAACTCGACCCTGACATTACAGAACCTACTACCGATGAGTATGAAGAAGAGAAAGATGATATCGAGGACGAAGCAGAACTAGGCGGAGAAGAAGAGTTAGAACTATAACTTTTTGTTTCCTACTGACTATTTATAACAGTTATTTTTAATATTGGAGGACATTCAAATGTCAAAACAGAGAAGAATTAAGAAAGGTATTAAGCAGAAATTAAAACTTGACGTTGCTGCTGGTACTTACGCAACAGATGCTGCGGCAATTGCAGCACTCAAAGCAGGTGTTGCTGCTGGTACAATCGATGATGATGATTTACTTACTTGGATTATCGACCCAGACCAGGACAACTTGGCAACAGACGACGCAGGTCGTAAAGAAGCAATCAAGGCAGGTCTTACAGACGGCGTTGCTGCTGGCAATATTCTACAGAGTGCTGGCGAAACTGAAGAAGCAAAGAGTACAGACCCAGTTGATGCTGATACAGATGCAGGCGGGACTGATGACGGTGCCGAGGTTGATGCAGGTGCAGACCCACTTGACCCTGCTGACGACTAATCGAGGTTTAGTTGCACAACGAACGACCTTATAAAACTTATTCTGTCTCAAAGCAATTAAAAGATGAAAACAAAATAAATGAACTCTTTGAGATTCAGTTATCGGCGCTGAGTCTCGAAGAAGTCATTTCTTTGAAATTAGAACTCGCCACAAGAGAAATGGATGGCAAGATGTACGGTCTTCCTATTTGGAAAAACCTTCCAATGATAATCAAGGACGCAGTTCTCAGGACTGCAATTTCTGCATCTGCAACCCGACGAGATGCTGCAAGATTCCTTGGAATCAAATATTCCAACCTTCGGGAAACCCTTAAAAATTATGGACTTTTTCATTATTTTAAAAAAAGAACTTAACAAGACTTATTTTACAGTATATATTAATTAAGTAAGAAATATATCCTAAGAAGAAAAAACTCAAGTCTGAGTCTGAGTAAATAAGTCTATTACTCTTCAAATAACCATTTAAGAATCATTCCATTAATCCTCTGAGTTTCTACTTACTAATAGTTTTAGCGAGGGTAGAGACTTGAAAATAAGTAAGCATATAAAAATTGGTATCACATCTCAATGTGATGAAAATCTTTTTGGGAACGGACTTAAGTCTAATGTCTGGTTTCTTTATAGATTATTAAAAGGTGTAGGATATGATATACATCTTGTCTCAGAGTCTGATAAGCATCATGGAAATAAATTATTAGGTGTAGAGATTAAAAAATTAGATACTTTAACAATACAAAATTATAATATTATTATTCAGTGTGCTAATTCTCTTTCTGATACGTGTAGGAAGATTCTCAGAGGGAATGGAGGTATTGTAGGTTCTTGTGAATATGGAAATAAAATTCTTATTGATATGGGCACAATGGTATATGGAGGTCCTGGAGAGGCTGGGTTTACAATGCCAGACGTAGACTTCTATTGGACGTCTCCTCATTTTGAAAGAACAAAAAACGCACTTCAAACTTTAGCAAAAGCACCAGTTAGTATTTGTCCCTATATTTGGTCACCAGAAATCATCACTAAATCTTACATGAATGCTGGGTATAATCCCTATTTCGGAGACCATGTAAATTTAAAGAATATTGCAATAATGGAATCAAACCTTTATATGGTTAAAACTTGTTTTATTCCTATGTTAATCTCAGAAGAATTATATGATAGAGACTCAGATATGATTGAAAACGTATTCAATGTAGGTTCTTCGAAATTAAAAGATAAAAAGAATTTTCAGAGATATTGTAGCAGATTTAACTTAGTGAAGGATAAGAAGATGTCTTTTGAGGGTAGATGGGCACTTAACTTCTTGCTTCATAAGGGGTATGCAGGTACGATAGTCTCTCACCAGTGGTGCAATGAATTAAATTATCTTCAATTAGAGGCAATGTATCTTAATTTACCTTTTGTACATAATAGTGATACTTTTGAAGAACATGGTTATTATTACTCAGGGTTTGATGTACATGCAGGCGCTGATGCACTAGCAGAAGCAATTAACGAACATCCGAAGCGGTATTTAGAAGATAGAACAAAGAACAACGAACTTATGTGGACATATAGTCCCAATAATAAAAAGAACGTTGATGGTTATGTTGAACTTCTAGAGGAACAAATTCAGAAACATTTCTCGGAAGGAGAATTTTGAACAATTGGAAGGTATTAAAGTTAGATAGTTCATACCGACCTATTCAAGTTATTGACTGGACTGAAGCATTTAATATGGTTCTCTCTGGGCGAGCAAATGTAGTTGAGTATAAAGAAAATCATTTTGTCCATTCAGTCAATGAAAAATTCCAAGTTCCTTCCGTCATAGCAATAAACCGATATGTTAAAAAAGCAAGAGTAAATCTCAGAGTTACAAGAAAAAATCTTTTTCTAAGAGACAATTATATATGTCAATATTGTGATAATAGGTTCACAAAGGGTGAGTTAACAATAGACCATGTTACTCCAAAATCAGCAGGTGGTCCAAAGACATGGGAAAATATTGTCACTGCTTGTCGAAAATGTAATCAAAAGAAAGCAGACAAATTACCAAGGGAAGCAAATATGTTTCCAACAAACCCTCCAAGAACACCTTCCGCAAAGATGTTCGTCAATATAGTGCAAAATGTTGATGAGTGTTGGAAGAAATATATAGAACCTTATTGTTACTGATTTACTTTTTTATAATCAAAGACAACTGCTTCACCTCGCTTAATTGCAGCAAGCGCTTCTAAAAGTGTACCTCTAACTTGTTCCAGGGTGGCACTATAACTAATAGGACTGTTGCACTGTCCAGTAATCAAATTGCAGTATCTTGAATCAATTGAATGAATCATGCCTACAATCTCTCCGTTCTTATTGACAATCGGAGAACCACTCGAACCAGGCGCAGCACTAAGATTATACATTGAAAATAATCTACCTGCTTTCCCAGACTGAATTATGAATTCTCCATTATACAACCCTTCTGTAAAAAACACTCCACCCCCTGTTGAACTTGGATTGTAAATGCCTTTCGGTGCTGCAATATTATAAACTTTATCTCCATATTGAGGAACTGCCCCTACTTCCAGTTTTGGGGCATTAATAGACGTCTCAACAATACAGGTGTCGGCAGAAACGTTTCTAACCCAAGGGAATTCTTTTACTTTGAACTTTTGTCCATAAGCATTAACAACTAACATACTAGGTTTTGTTATTATCTCTACTTCTCCTTTAAACTTAAGATTATCTCTTATATGTGAAAAAACTTTTCTATCAAAGTCTTTTAGAGAATATTCTTCGTTCTCGCAAATATGGTCTGCCGTAAGGACAAGGGTCCTCGGAGGTTTACCAGGAATAAATTCATTCCAGACAATTGCCCCTGAACCTGTCGATTTCATATTTAATAGTTCTTTGCATTCGTTTGTTTTCTGTGCGGTCTGCCCGCAAACTTCAATTTTTACTGACTTATTTATTTGGACAAAAGAATTTTTTATTGTAGTCGGGTGTTTCACTAGAGAAGTACAACCTCCTACAAGTCCAACAAGCATAAGCAAAAAAAGTTTTCTTATCATAAAGGTCACCCTCCTGTGCGCTCTATAAGTAAATAGGGGAAAATGAATAAAAAAGTAAAAGACCTATTTATTGATACGAAAGGAACAATATGTCGAAGAAAATATTTGTTATTGACACCAGTGTTTACCTCACCGACTTCTCCTCTTTAAAGGCATTCGAAGATAATGATATTATCATACCCTTTAAAGTTCTAGAAGAAATTGACAAACATAAAAAACGTCAAGATTCAGTTGGTTCTAATGCGAGAAATATTATAAGAACACTTGATGAACTTAGGGAGATTGGTTCATTACACGAGGGTGTATCAATGGGCGAGGGTTATGGTACTGTAACTGCCAGGGGGTATGATGCGGAATTATTACCTATTGACTGGGATAAAAACGACCCAGACAATCAAATCATCGCCACAGCACTTACTGTAAAAAAAGAAAATCCTGATTGCAAGGTAACTCTTGTATCTCGGGATATCAATCTGAGAGTTAAGTGTGATTCTATCGGTCTTTTGACTGACGATTATCAGGCGAGTCAAATTATTGAATCTCTTGACGAGATTTACTCTGGATATACAGATTTTATTATGAGAGATAAAGACATCGATGATTTTTATTTAGGAGAGCATATCTACGCACCTTTACCAGAAGAAAATGAGATGCCTTTAAACGGAAATGAGTTTCTTGTAATGACTTCTGAGATAAATGAAAAGAAGACTGCACTTGCAAGATTTAAGAATTATAACACGCCACTTTTAAAAATTCCAAACAAAAGGGTAGTATGGGGCATAAAACCTCGAAACAAGGAGCAGACGTATGCTCTTGACCTTCTAATGGACCCTTCTATATCACTCATAACACTGGTTGGTAAAGCAGGTTCTGGTAAAACTTTGTGTGCCATCGCCGCAGGTCTTCAGCAGACTCTTGACGACCACAGTATGAGTACCCAGAAATCTATCTATACAAGATTGATTGTCTCTCGTCCAGTTGAACCTCTTGGAAAAGATATTGGTTTCTTACCAGGAACAATGGAAGAGAAAATGGAACCTTGGTTAAAACCAATTCAGGATAATCTTAAGTTTCTTATGGTTGATGATTCTGCCACTCTTCAGGAATATATGGATATGGGCAAAATAGAGGTTGAGGCACTTACCTACATTAGAGGGCGTTCTATTGCTAATGCCTTTATCATAATTGATGAAGCACAGAACCTTACAAAGCACGAACTCAAAACTATTGTAACTCGTGTCGGCGAGGGAACCAAACTTATTCTTACTGGCGACGTCGAGCAAATAGATAACATCTATATCGATGAAAGAACCAATGGTTTAACTTACGCTGTCGAAAAAATGAAAGAGCACGAGATAACAGGGCACGTCACTTTAAAGAAGGGCGAGCGTTCTGCTATAGCAACATTAGGTGCTAAAATTCTCTAACTTTTATGTTATTATAATCTTATGAAAAACTACATCACAAAATCACACAAAAGTGTTATGAGAGAACGAAAAGAATATACCATCTTTGGAACAATCAATGTTTTTGTTAAAGACCCGCTTTCACAAGAGATTAATTTAACTAATGTTATTATGGACCTTGAGGAGACAATACCTCAACACCTATTTCATGAAGTTGATATGATAATAATCGGTCAGTTCAATGAATTGAAAGATAGAGGTGTTCGTGCAGCGTTCATGGACGGTGCTGTATATGCAACAAACGAACAACCATCAGAAGAACAATTATTTGAAGATATCATTCATGAAATCGCACACTCTGTAGAAAAATCTTATCATTATGAAATCTATGGAGACGACCTTATTGAGAAGGAATATCTTGGAAAGAAAAAAAGATTTTTAGATTTGCTTCAAGCAAACGGAGTCAGGGTCCCGAATAGAATTCGGTATGAAACAGAATATTCTAAATTATTTGATGAATTTCTATTCTACCAGTTAGGGTATGATAAGGTTACACCTTTTAGTCAAGGATTGTTTTTATCACCATATGCTTCAGTATCGGTGTCTGAATATTTTGCCACTGCATTTGAGTACTATTTCGTACAGTCAAATTTGTCTTATGTAAGGGAACTTTGCCCTCAACTATTTATTAAGTTGAGAAAAATATCTGAAATAGGAGAATAATATGAAAAAGAAATTTATTTTAAACATTGATATTATAAAAAGTAAAAAAAAGATTTTTGCACACATTAACAAAAAACCAAGTGTAATCATTACTGAATCAGATGTCAGAAGAGAACTTAGAAGAGGTAAGATAAACGCTGGAGATTTAAAAACCCAGACAGAGAATCTTTTTATTTTTGACTTGATTACTAGAGAACTAGAGATTGACGATATCACTATGACCGACTTGACAGAAAGTTATGGAGCATCTGAACTTCCAGTTTTTGAACTGGAGGAAGAAGATAAACCACCTGTTCGTAGGACCAATACAAGAAAACCCAGAACAAGAAGAAAGACTAATACACCAAAGAAATAAATAAACAATTAATACTTGACGAAACCTGCTTTTTATGCAATAATATAGAGTAATAAAGAGTAGAGGTTTGTATGTCGCATATATCTTTTTCAGCACTCAAGAACTGGAATCAGTGTCCTTATTATTATAAGATAACTTATGTTGATAAGATAAAGGGTTTTGTAGGAAATCATTACACAGCATTTGGGACTGCCCTCCACGAGGTGTGTGAAAAGAAAGCAGAAGAACCAAATTTCTCTGATGAAGAAAATCTTTTTGAGACAGCATTTCTTAGAGAACTTAAAAATCTACCAGAACATGTCCGCAAAGATATTAAATTAAAAGATGTAGAACAGATGAGAACCCAGGGCAAGAGGTTGTCTGTTATTGCAATGCCAGCATTAAAGTCACATTTCGGAGATTTTGAAGTTGTGTCAACAGAAGAAGACTTATACGAGTCAATTGAAAATTTTGAAGACTACAATTTCAAAGGGTTTATCGATTTGGTAATTAAGACATCTGATAACAAATATCACGTCATCGATTGGAAAACCTGCTCCTGGGGTTGGAATACTCAAAAGAAATCAGACCCAATGACAACATATCAATTAACTTATTATAAACATTTTTATAATCAAAAGCACAACATTCCTCTTGAGGATATCGAAACACATTTTGCACTCCTTAAAAGAACAGCAAAAAAAGATTTAGTAGAAGTCTTTAGAGTCACTAGCGGCAAGAGAAAAATGTCCAATGCTTTAGAACTTCTGGATAGAGCACTTTATAATATTCAGAGTGGAAAATTTATTAAAAATAAACTGGCATGTAATAGATGTGAATTTAAGAACACCGAACATTGTCCATAGGAGAAAGAATGACAAAAAATAAAAAAATTAAAGTACTGACCTTATCCGACCATCCTTTGTTTTCAACAGGTGTCGCTATACAAACCAAAATGTTTATTGAGGCAATGCTGAAGACCGACAAGTTTGAATTTATATCATTGGCGGGTGCGATTAAACATAGAGACATGTCGCCCGTTAAAACAGAACAATACGGCGATGCCTGGAAGATATTTCCTGTTGAAGGATATGGAAGTCAAGAGGTTGTACGCTCAATACTTAGAACAGAGAAACCTGACATTATGTGGATTATGACCGACCCTCGTTATTGGCAATGGTTATGGAAAATCGAAGACGAGATAAGGGCACAGGTTCCTATTTGTTATTATCATGTGTGGGATAACGGACCCGCACCAAAATATAATAAAAAGTTTTACGACTCAAACGACTTAGTAGTCTCCATTTCTAAACTAACAGAGGAGATGGTAAATGAAGTTGGAACAACAGCAAAGCATATCCGTATCCCTCATACGATTGATGAGAGTGTTTATAAAATCTTACCAGAAGAAGAAGTATCACAATTCCGCAAAGAACATTTCGGAGATGATGATAAAGTTATTTTCTTTTGGAACAATAGAAACACACAGCGCAAGAATGCTACGACTCTTATGTGGTGGTTTAAAGAATTTTTAGATGAAGTTGGACATGATAAAGCAGCACTTCTTATGCACACTAACCCAGAAGAACAGACAGGCGCTGATTTGCAATCAAGTATCAACGCACTAGGTCTGGACAACGGAGAAATTATGCTTTCACCTTTGAAATATGACCAAGAGAAGATGTCAATGCTTTACAATTCGTCAGACTGTACAATTAATATTTCAGATGCAGAAGGTTTTGGATTATCTACGCTTGAGTCTCTTGCTTGTGGCACTCCAATTATTGTTAACAAGACTGGTGGGTTAAAAGAGCAGGTCACCGACGGCAAGATTACATTTGGCATCGGGATTGAACCGAGCACAAAGACAATAATTGGTTCACAACAAGTCCCTTATATTTATCAAGATAGAATAAGCAAGGAGGATTTTATAAAAGCGCTGAAAGAGTTTTGTTCTTTGTCGAAAGAGGATAGAACTCGTTTAGGTCAACTTGGATATAATCACATCGTAAAAAAATATAATAGTAAAAACTTTTCTGAACAATGGGCGAAAGCACTTACCCAACTTCACAAGACAGGCGGTTCTTGGAAGAATAGAAAGCATCAAAACTGGGAGATTATTGAACTATGAATAAAAGAAAAATTCTTGTAAGAGGACCAGCATTATCTCGCTCTGGTTATGGCGAACATTGCCGCACAGTTCTACGAGCACTTCGTTCTGACGACAGAAATGAAGTTTATTTACTGAACGTCGGTTGGGGTCATTCTGGTTGGATTGCAGAAGATACGGAAGAACGAGAATGGATTGACAATACAATTATGAATACTGCCAGGGTGATACAATCTGGCGTTCGTGATTTTTCAACATCCGTTCAAGTGCAACTTCCCTCCGAGTGGCAAAAATTATGTGAATACAATATTGGTATCACGGCAGGTGTAGAAACCACATCAGCACCTGAAGATTGGAACACTGCCTGCTTGGAAATGGATAGGGTTATTGTACCTTCACAACACTCGAAAGAGTGTTTTTCTGAAAACGTGCAAGGGATTGTAGAAATTATTAATTTTCCAGCAAGAGTTATAAAATCAAAAAAAGTTGATTTTAATTTAGAGACAGATTTTAACTTTTTAACTGTAGCGCAATGGAATCCAAGAAAAAATTTAGAACAAACTATCTCTTCATTTATTCAAGAGTTCCAAAATGAAGAAGTTGGTCTCATTATAAAGACAGGCATCGCAGGCGGTTCTCATATTGATAGGGAACAGACTAGAGAGCGTTTACAGTTGTTATTAAATCACTCGACGCAAAATAGAAAATGCAAAGTTTATCTTTTTCACGGTTCTCTGTCTGATGGTGAGATGGTATCGCTTTATAAAAGTAAAAATATCTCTGCCTATATTACAACCTCACATGGAGAAGGTTTTGGACTTCCTGTATTTGAGGCAGCACAATATGGCGTTCCAGTTATTGCGCCCAACTGGGGCGGGATTAGAGACTTCTCAGGCGATTCATTTATAGAGTTGGAATACGAGGAAAAGGAACTAGAAGAGCATCAAGTTTGGGAAGGTGTATTGGAGGCAGATAGTAGATGGTGTTTTCCTAAAACCACTGCTGTTCGCTCGCAAATGAGAGAAGTTTATAACAATATAAGCAAATATAAAAAGCAAGCAAAAGCGCATCAAAATTTTATAAGTGAAAATTTCTCTGAACAAAGTATCAATTTATGTTATAATAATGTTATAGACGATGTTTTAAAAGTAACAGAAACACTAGGAGACAAAAATGAGACTGAGTAGTCAAGCAATGAGTGCTATTATGTTGGCATTACAAAAAAGTTTATTAGAACAAACTGATATCATTCCTGTATTAGAATCTTTTGATTTCACGAAAGATGAGAACACGAAACGCTGGGGAACCAAGGCAGGCGAACTTGTTGTAACCAACCCACCTACATTTAATATTGAAGACGTACTAACCCAACAGGATAATTAAAAGTGCCCCGCTACTCCTACAAATGCTTGCACTGTAAAACCACTTTTCAAACCTTTCATGGAATGAAGGAATCAATAGAACAGTGCGAGGTTTGTGGATGTGATGACGCCGAAAAACTCAAAAGAGTTTATGATAAAATAAATGTAAAAAAAGTAAAACAGAATAAGCAAATATCCGCAGGCGAGCGAGTAAAAGAATTTATTGAGACCTCACGAGAGGTTCTGGAACAGCAAAAAGAAGAGGCAAGAAAAGAAGATGATTGAGCAAATTATTATTTATTTTTTATTTCCTCTTTCTATTATCGCTTGTGGCATGCTTGTTTGGTATATTAGAAAAATTCTTTCCGTTATGGAAGAGAGGTCTCTTGAGATTAATGAGAGATTCTCTGTATTTCACGACTTCCTCGAAGAGACCTACAATTCGGACCTGTTTTACGGTGAACCTAGATTAAAACAACTTTTGGATATTATAAAAGATTTCCATGGTTGGACAGAAGAATTTCAAAATAGAGTGATAGTAGAAAAGAATGACCGAGCAGAAAAAACTGATTAGAAAAAGGCGCAAGAGAACAAAAAGACTTTATTTCACAGAAGTCCATGAAAAAGCAATACTCGAATATTGTTCTTCAGTGGATAGAAAAGAGAGAGAAGAACTTTATAGAGGTTTAATTCAACCTGCGATGAACGAGATGGTTGACAAGATTGTATTCACTTATAAATTTACAACACTCCCGAACATTGATGAATTAAGAGATGAGTGTAAAATATGGTTAACGACTATTTTGGAAAAATTCGACCCCTCAAAGGGTTCAAAAGCATTTTCATATTTTTCCGTTATTACAAAAAATTGGTTCATCCATAAGGTAAAAAAACATTCTCAACAGAGACAAAGAGAAATACAATACGACTACATCCCCAGGACTATCGAAGAAAGATATTTATCAACTGAAAATCCATATGAAGACGTCATGGAGCGAAAGCAATTTTGGAATGCTCTTTGGTCTGAGATTGAAAAATGGGGAGAGATGCCTATGAAACCTACAGAAGAAAGGGTTTATAAGGCAGTCAAGATTCTAATGGAGCAACCTGATGACATTGAAATTTTTAATAAGAAGGCTATTTACCTTTACTTGAGAGAACTTACAGGACTCAACACAAAACAGGTTGTAAATAATCTAAACAAACTTCGAGTAAAGTATCGTTCTTTCAAAACAGACTGGGATGAGGGAAAAGTCACCCATATTGAAGGAACAAATAATGGCAAAAAAGAAGAATCAGAATCTTGAAGAATATATTGGCGAGGCAATAGAAAACATCCGCTCCGACAGGGCAATTACTTCCCACCTACTGACAGAACTAGTGCAAGAAATGAATAAGCAGAGTGGACTGTCTACTATTCAACAGTGCGGACTCATCGCATCTAAATATGTTGAAACACTTCAAAGGTCAAACGAACAGATAGTTAAACTTGCTGCCCTTTTACAAAAGAAGGAAAATAAACAGCAAGGTCTTACTGCTTCCGAGAAGGACGAGATTTATGACCTCCTGAACTCTGAGGCATTAGAAGAAGATGGCTGATTACGGAGAATACAACGGAGAAATAACAAAAAAGAAAAAAGATTCTCTCGACATCGCAAATACGAGTTCATCTAATGCAATTAAAAAAGTAATTGTAAAAAACTATTCTGAATCTAAAATTAAGCAGGGTCCATATATTGGATATGTCCTAAGAGTGGATAAAAAAGATGTACCTTGGTATGCTATATTTAAATCAGAGTGGACTGCAAAGGTCAGGGTACCAGAATTGGATGCACATATTCCAGAACCTGAAGATTTCGGACCAAAAGTGACAGATGAACTTGATTTACAAAAAATAGAGTTGCACCCAACGTATATGCCCCGAGGTCAAAAAGTTAAGAAGGTACCAACAATCGGAGCAAAGGTACTCGTAGAAAGGGACGACAACGGACAACAAAGTTTTATTATTGAAATTTTGGAAGAAGAAGGTTCAGAATCTGAGAAACCAAAAGGAGCAGGTCCAAAAGGTGCCCATGGCAAGGGCGGTAAAGGCGGTAATGGCGGTAAAGGTAAGAGATATAAGGGTGGTCCCAACAATAATCAGAAGAACATCGTAGGATTGACTGGATTTCGTGCATATAAGAGGTCATCACCGCCAGTTGTTATTGTAATACACGAGTCTGGCGGCAGCAATCTGAAATCAACCGAGAATATCTTGAAGAAGAAAGGACTTGGAGTTCATTATCTTGTGGATAATAAGACCAAGAGGGTCATAGAATATGAAGATTGGAAGGAGAATTATTTAATCCATTGTCCTGGGTTTAATAGACAGACTATCGGCATTGAATATAATCACGCATACCACGGAACCGCTAATCTTCTCAAACCTTGTAAATTTTATTGGAAAAGAAAATATAACATTCCAGAAACAGAGGCGCTGGAGCGATGTTACAGTCTTGTGGACCATCTTTGTCAAGTGTCAGGTATACCCTTTGTTATGCCTCAGATGATAAGCGCTAATAAATTTACATTCAAAGGCGGTGTGGGTAAAAATATGTCTGGTGGAGTTGTCAGTCACGTCGCTGCATCTCCAAATCACGGAGATGGAAATTATATGTGTTTATATTTCGCAATAAGGCAAGCAGGTCATTCTCCAGCAGATGCGGGCAGAATAGCGTTTGATATAGCAAAGGTCGCAACAAACTGGAGTTCGCATACGATACCAGTGGGCAGCGCTAGTATCCCACCTAAACAAATTACTATTGAAAAGTATTTGCCTCTAACTTGGGAAGAAAGAAGAAAGTTTCCCCAATACGCTTCATAGGAACTTATAAGAAATGAACAAAAAAGCAATAGATAGAAAAAATATCACAAACAAAAAGAGTGAAGCAATCTCTACTGGTAACACAGGATATGATATGCTTCGTAATGGAGTGTTTTGTTCAGAGTTAGCGGAACCGATTCCAAACTTTGTTCAGGCAGACTGTGAGGATATTTATAAGGGTAAAAATAATAATTATATCGTCTTGGGTCGTGACAGAAATGGTTCTAGGAATAGTGGATATGGCGGAAAGGGAGATACCCAGGCATCTATGATTGATATGGTAGTCGGTAGAATGGCATCAGCGCCAAATGATGATGCCTATGTTGACCCAGATTTTGAATCAGATTCGGCAAGAGTTTACATAAGTCAAAAAGCAGATATCGACGCCTATTTCGACCTTGCACCAGGAAGTGGAAATGCAAAAACCAAATCTGCCATTGCAATGAAAGCAGATGCTCTTAGGTTTGTTTCTAGAGAGGGTATAAAAATTGTTACAGGCATGGGTGATAAAAACTCTCAAGGAGTTGATATATCTGCGACAAAATATGGTGTAGATATTATGGCGAATAATACAGATTCAGACTTACAACCAATGGTTAAGGGAGATAACTTGGTCGAAGCGTTGAAGAAACTGACCAAGCATGTGGCAAAATTAAACGGCGTTGTAGAGGGATTGCTTACAGAGCAGGATAAGTTAAACAAAGAAATAAAAGACCACTGGCATATTTCCGCAAGCGCTGGTATGCGTTCTTCTAAATCACCAACTTTACAACTTACTGCTCCTATCACAATTTTTAAGCACTTTTCTAAAACAAAGACTTCACTTAGAACACACAGAACGAACTTGGAAAACTTTCAAAAAAACTATTTATCTTCATCTGGCAATGGTTATATAAACAGTCGCTATAACAAGGTGAATTAATTAATGAGCATCACAACCCAACAGTCTCGTCTTATAGACGAAAAGAAAAAGAACAAACATATTGAAGAGACTGGGTATGATTATTCTTCCCAAGAACAACGAGACATTCAATCTCTTGTCGAAGGTAATATACAATTTGAAGAACAATTAAGAATCACAACACTTATTCCAAGAGCGGGAACTACAAATGGGATGAGAATAACCCAAGCAGGCATCGACGCTTACATTGCTGCACATCCACAGAATGCCGCTAGAAAAGGGGATAGATTAAGAATATCAGACCTTTTATCCGCAGGAAATTCAACCTTAGATGAGGAACCAGAAGAACAAGAAGAAGAGCAAGAAAGTCCTAGACCAAGTATTCACAAGAGATTCCCACCAGTCTCTGGTACATCGTATCACAAAACAAAGCAGGTAGTAAAAACATATCTAAAGGCAGACGCATCGAACGAAAACTTTCATTGCCTTCTTAACAGTAATGAAGAAGTAATTGTAATAGACGATTTTGTGGGTAAAGATGGAGAATTTGCGTTTGCCAAGTCTTTACCGAATCCTAGTTATGGTGAATTCTACATCTCCAGAGACAAGATATCTTTGACACAGGATTCCACACCGTCAACCCCCCAGGATGTTACAGGTCTCGACGCCACTCCTATCGGTGGTGAAACTACCCCTTGGACTTCTTTGCCTACGGATAAACCAGTGAAGATATCTCAAACAGCGGAAATGCGAGTTGCATTGTATCTGGAGAGAACAAGTTTGACAACAGCAGATAGACCTGCTGCTCTTGAAGAGGCATTCTATAATGGAATGGAAAAGATTTTAAAATCAAAGGGTAAGAAGAATACAAAAGAGTATATCAAGCAAAGTTTTGTAGAAAATAACTTTTGGGATAAACCAGCGCAAGCATGTGAACTGTTCTTAAACCCTCGAAGAGTTGGAGCAAAAGTAAAAGCAATTGTCAAGGTACCGATAAGAAATATCATACCTCTTGAAGATGAAGAACTAGAATTTGCAAGCAAAGAAGAATATAGGACAGAAGACTTCAAATCAAAGATTGAAAAACTCGCCACCAAGATAAGAGACATCGAAGAAAAGAAAGAGGAATTTCGCTCTGAGGGCGGAAAGGTTTCAGTGTTCTTTCCAGAACAAGAAGCATCATCAATCAAGCATATTCCTAAAAATATAGAATATATTGCCAGTCAAAATTCAGACTACATTAAGACTGGAAAGAATATATTTGAAGACAAGGGGATTTTAAAACTTTACTGGAATAAAAACGCTCAACCAGTCATGGTCAAATTTTACGCAGACACTGGGGAAGTTTACAACTTTAATGAGCAAATGGGGGAATATAAGTCTCGTCAAGGTTCAGAGAGAAGAACACAAGACCTACTGATGAATATGAACTTTATCGTTGAAGGCGAATTAGAAACACCTTGGAAAGAATTCCTTACTACATTTGTAAATCACAAACCAGTAAAGATTATACCAAAAAAAGAAGAACAGAAAGAGCAAGGAGAGGCAGAACACGGACCCATAAAGACGCTCGCCATGCTCCAAGAGGAAAATAGGCACTATTCAAACGTAGATAGAAGAGAAGAAGCATATAACAAAAGAAAAGAACAATCAGATTTCGCTGGGGATTCTACCTTGGGTCCATCCAACTCATCAAAAATTGGAGAAATTGTTAGTCAAGATGCGGAAGAACTTTATAAACATTTTATCAATAAAGTAGATATCGGAAAGATTGCTTTAAAATCAGTAAAGTGTTTGTTACCAGATATACCACTTCAGTCATTAAAGATGTTAAAAAGAGATTTTGACATATTAGAAAGAGAATTGGAGAAACTAAAAAAGGAACACAGGGAAGGCAAAGTATTTGATTTCCTAACTCCAGATGACTTGCCAACAGATGACATTTCAGATGCGTTCTTTAAAAGTCTGAGAAAATCTCTAGAAGGTATGCTCACTCAAGTTATTTCTTCAGTAATTGGAAATCTCCTCGGCGCATTTTTTGACAGTTGCGGTAAAAAAGACAAAGAGCAATCGGGTCCGAATCCTCCTGAGTTAGAAGGGGTACTCTCTGATTTACAAGACAAGATGCAAGACCTATTCGATACTGGTTTTGTTGACCCGAGTATGTTTAGAGACTTGATGAACGACCTCGCTAATCTTCTTTCTTTAAGGGAATTATGTGATTTATTAAGAGGTCAACCAGACAGAGATACACTTGATATTATAAAGAACTTATTAGAAACTTCTTATTGTCAACTAGAACTCGACTCTGACCAAGAGGTTATAGACTTTTTTCTTGCAGTGTCTGGTTCTATGGACTTGACAATATGTGACGAACTTGGAACCATAATGGAAAGTTTACCAGAAGATTTTATTTGCCCTCCAGACTCTTCAGTTCGTGATGCACTATTGAGAGGCAAGGGATTGACTGATGAAGAAATCCGAGACCAAATGGAGAGAGAACGGCAGAGAAACGCAGAATTGGCAGAACAACTTCTTGGCGATGCTCTCTCTGGTAGGAAGGGTCCAAATCTTTTCTGTGCAAAAGATGAACAAGGAAATACCATCCCAGGCACTATGCCCTTTATGGATGCTCAATTTGAATATACTTTTGAGACTACTTTGTCTAGTCTGTTTCGAGGTACTTATGATTCCTTTACAGAAGAGGGTATGAGATTTACACAGAACCTTTTTTTAGAAGTCGAAGAAAAAGAAGAAAAAGAATATGATATGCTGGGACCGATTCCAGAACCACCAGGGAACAGACCAGTCGGACCTCAGTTTACTAAAACGGTTTTGGTTACAAAGAGAAAACCAGTTCCTCATCTTGCGGATTTTTACAAAAATCCAGAGTTTGGAGAGTCCACCAATAAATCATTAGAAATTATTATTCCAACAACAGCGATAAATTCTATTGATAAGGCAAAAGAATTGTTTGAGCAAGCACAGGGAATGAATAACCCACTTTTAGAACAACTTGAATCAATGAAGACTGCGTTAAAAGAACAAAATGAAAATGTTTCTAAAATAAAGGTAACAGAGTTTACTCACTGCGAAGTTCTAGACCGAGCAAAAGAACCTGAAGAAATAGAAGACACCAGGACCGATGAAGAAAAAAGGGTCGATGAGATAAGGAAAGAAATAGGTTCCAAAGCAGCACGCCTTGGTCAGATTAACGAACGTCTTGAATCTTCAATCGACGAAGAAATAATGATTGCAATCATTTCAAGGAATGTCACTCAGCAGTCACTGTTGAAGTTGGTCAAGAAAAATTTACAAGAAGAGAAAGTCAGACTTGAGAGAGAGATAAATAATCTTCAAGAAGAGATGAATCAACCCGTCTACGAAACTAGTGGACTTGAAGACAATGAATGTGGAAATGGAGAACCAACACCACAGGAAAGCGCAAGAGAGGAAGAACCTCCATCGATTCAGCAACCTGCTGTCGAACCATTTAATCCCACTTATAGGTTTGTTCAAGATGGTCGTGAGTGTGAAACCGATTCCATACTAGGAAGTTCTATCAACATTAATGGCAAAGAGTATTTTAGTCAAAGGGAAATCAACGAAGGCGTAATATCATTTATGAATGAAAATGTCGGTTCTGATAAACCAAGAAATAAAGAAACTTGCATACAGGCGATATTCAATAAATCACTTGAATTGGAAGACATTAATAGAGAAGAAAGAGATAGAAGAAGAACAGCGTTCGAGTCTTCTTCTGTGCCCATTGCAAAAAATGTAAGAGACAATATTTATAAATCTTTAATGAAAATGCTTGAGAACTCAAAATATTTGACATATCAGACCCTTGATGGAGATACATCTGGACCGAGTTATGATAGATATATAATGGAATATATAAATCTAGGTCCTACTCCAACTCCACAGTGTGACCCACATCTTTTGAAATTATCTCAGTTGATTGAGGAAGTAAAAGATGGAATGCAAGAAGCGATGTGTTTAGACTTAAACCCATCGCCCGATGGCAAAAAACCAAAAATGTCTCCACTTGAAACTGCAATGATGAAAGCGTGTATCAAAGCAACATTCAGACATTACATTATAGAAACTCTTGTGTCTGGTATTCTCACCCTCACTGCTTTCGAGGGAAGAGGGACAAAAATAACAGACCTTAAATGTTCTTATATTATCGATAAAATGACCGAGGGTATGAACAAATACTCTAAACCAGTCGAGGGCGATTCTTGTTCCTCTGGTGACACTTTTTCGGGAGACATGCCAAATTACTTTACGGATTTTATTGAACAAGTAGAGAATACCTACGGTGGGAAAAATGATAAAAACAATTCTCTATTAAGAAAAGTATTAAAGGAAGAATATGAGGTAATTTCCAGAGGACTGATGGACGCACTTTTAATACCAACAACTGCTGACACAGGAATCTTATATAGATATTTATCAGAAGAAGTACCAACGGTCTCAGAAGTCCGTGAGGTAAACGGTCGAAAATTTTTATTGCGTGTTGATGGTTCAGTTCAGAGAGGCGACTTTGATAACCCGTTCATCTATTTTAGAGACACTGATGGGAAGGAATATTTCTCACTAGTAACAAACACCATCAGCAGTCAACTTACAACAACATACGAGATATACATGATGCCAGATGGTTCAGAAAAATGGGTTATTCCAATAGTCGAAAAATTAAACCTCGAAAATTTAGGAATTCAGTCTGTTTTATTTACAACCTTTTTTCCTCTAGAGGATTATGCTTCCTCGCTTTCTATTCACGAGATGGAGACTGTATCTAGAATGGAATCGACATCTTTCTCATTCGGAGAGACAAGAGATAATCTATTTTCACTATTTTACGCAATCACTCCAGAAGAAGATGATTGGAGTAAGCAGAATAAATCATTATCTTCCGTTGGAGGTTCTAGCGGACTTACTAAACTATTTGATTTTAATAATAACGTATTTGACACACCGTGTACAGAATTTTCTTACAACTTCGGTTTCAATGGCGTATGCTGGGGCAATCCTTTTTCTGGCATGGGCGGCGTCTTTGCTACTGCGCTCCGCATGGCAAGGGATGCAGCACTGTTGGAATTTAAAAAATATGTAGAAAGGAATGACCCTGCTGTAAAACTAGCAAAGAGGTTGTCATTCTTATCGAAACTTGCCTGTGTTAATATTCCAACTAGTGGAATAGCGGGCGCACTAAATTACGCTTTGCCCTTGATTTTTCCTCTCACTCCTATTGCAATGGCATTCCATGCCCTCGGTTTGGGTATATTTTTACCAGCGTCACTTCTTAATTCCGATTCGGACGAAGGTCAAAAGGCAAGGAATCAAATTAAAAATGCAGGATTGAGGTTGCCTCCTTATTGCGGCGACCCTGTTGACGAAAGAACATTGATAGAACAAGAACTTCAGATGTCCGATGCTGAGATAAGAAGACAAGAAGAGCGAGAAAATATAAGAATTCAGGAAATTAATGGTCAAATTTTAGAAAAATCTCTTAGAATTACAGAAATTGATGAAGAGATTCAGGACTTGAAAATCCAACGCCTCAACGCCCAAACCTCAAACAACCTAGCGCTAAGGACACAACTAGAATTTAGGGAGAGGTTATTAAAAGATGAGAAAGAGGAACTCTTGGAAGAAATTGACACACTTAGGCAACAACTCTAAAATAAAATAGTTTGTCCTATTTAGGATGAGGAGAAAACAATGTCCAGAGGATTATCACCAAAACTTCCACTTCAAAAAGACCCAGCAGATGGTTACGCATTGAACAAAGAATACGTAGACCTGATAAAGCAAAATTTAAAAATGTTATTATTGACAGCACCAGGGGAAAGAATAATGGAACCTAATTTTGGCATTGGTCTTAGAAATTATTTGTTTGAGAATAATTCTGAAATAACTTATTCTGAAATAGAGTCTAAAATAAGAAATCAGGTGAAATTTTACATGCCCTTTGTCGAAGTGCAGGCAATTAAATTTAATTCGTTTGATACCGTGAAATCAGGCGGTAACGGTCTTCACCTGGACATGAACTTCCGCATTATCCCTTTCGACCTTTTTGCTTCACTGGAAATAGAGGTCGGAACTAATTAAAGTTGTAGTGGAGAATTAAATAGATGAGTAAAAAGCGAGCGGTATCAATAAAATATACAAGTCGTGAGTTTGATACAATTAAAGCAGACTTGATTGATTATATTAGAAGGTATTATCCAAATACTTATAGAGACTTTAACGAGGCATCATTTGGTTCTCTTGTAATTGACACTGTTTCATATATAGGGGATATTCTATCATTCTATATCGACTATCAAGCAAATGAAACCTTTGTTGAAACCGCAACAGAGTATAATAATATATTAAGACTTGGTAGGCAATTAGGATACAAATTCGGCGGCGCAGCATCTTCTTTCGGTACAGCAGCACTTTATGTTTTAGTTCCTGCTTCCACAACTGGCATCGGTCCTGATATGAGTTATGTTCCTGTGTTGAAACAAGGAGCGGAATTTGCAGGTACCACTGATGCTGCCTTCATGTTAAACCAGGATGTTCATTTTGGAAACCCAAGCGCATCTATAAGGGTAGCAAGAGTCGATGAAGTAACTGGCAATCCAACTCATTATGCTGTCAAGACTTATGGTCAAGTTATGTCGGGGGAACTTAGAACAGAATTTGTAGAAGTCGGCGCATATAAGAGATTTAATAAAATTACACTTCAAGCGCTTGATATATCCGAGATTGTTTCAATTATCGATTCTGAAGGAAATGAATACTTCGAAGTTGATTATATGAGTCAAAACGTGATTTATAGAGGGATTACGAATAGAATGACGACCACGGGCGAAGATGGAACTTATGCAGCAGGTAACCAGGCGTCTGAAATATTAAAACCAATCGTTGTACCGAGACGATTTATTAAAAACCGAAACATTAGAACAACCGAAATTATTTTCGGAGCAAGTTCTGATTCAGAGGTCTCTAAAGACTTTTTAACAGAACCGCAGACGTCTATATTGGACATTCACGGAAAGAATTATATCCAGGACACAACCTTTGACCCGACAAGATTGATTCAAAGTGATAAATTTGGCGTCGCACCTTCAGGTACCACTCTTACAATAACATACAGGGTGAACACTGTTCAGAATGTGAATCTTGGTACAGGTCAATTAAATACTGTTGGTGAATATAATATGGAATTTAACGATGCCACCGCTCTCGATGCTGCAAAAGTTACAGATGTTGTAAACTCTCTTGAGGTTGATAACGAAACTCCTATCGTAGGAGACATAGATATACCAGACACGGAAGAATTAAGGCATAGAATAAGAGATACTTTTGCAACACAAAACAGAGCGGTAACGCAACAGGATTATGAATCGTTCGTGTATCAGATGCCTCCTCGCTTTGGTTCAGTTAAACGTTGTAGGATTATGAGAGATAATGATTCATTGAAGAGAAATTTAAACTTATATATTGTTTCAGAAAGCGAAACGGGTACCTTAACTGAAGCGAATGGCGTTTTGAAGGGCAATGTCAAAACTTGGTTGCAAAAAAATAAGATGATAAATGATACTATTGACATCTTAGATGCAAGAGTTGTTAACTTATCGATAGAGTTCGTAGCAGTCGGTTCTTTAGAGCGAACAAAATTCGAAATCCTTTCAGCAGCATATGAACGCTTGCAGGAAAGGTTTCAGAGATTACCAGACATTGGAGAACCTTTTTTCATTACAGATATTTATAAAGAATTGAGAAATGTAGAGGGAATTTTAGATGTAACTGATGTAAAGGTTTTGAGAAAGAATGGCGATATCGCAGAAAGAGTTTATTCAGATGTATCATTTAACTTGGAAAAAATGACTTCTGCCGATGGAAGATTCATCGAAATGCCAAAAAATGTCATCTATGAGGTTCGATATCCAGAATTTGATATAAAGGGAGTGATTGTATAATGTCTGTAAAAAAGTTTTACGCTACTGCTGATACAACTATCACAAATGCTTACAAAGAGAACTTAAGAGAAAGAGGTACTGATGCCAATATGGGTTTATCCGACGCACTAGAGGTCTTTTTTATCTATGGTCAAAACCCAGTCTCATCGGTAGAAGCAGATAAGTTAGAGGAAGCAAGGGTTCTTGTTAAGTTTGACACTGATTTAATTAAGTCCCATTATGATAATATATTTCCCACCACAGTTAAATTCATATTAAAATTAGCAAACGCAGTTCACCCTCTCACCCTAGCAAGAAACTATGACTTAAAGGTTTATCACCTTGCGAACCCTTTTGTCGAAGGCAACGGTCTCGATATGGAATCTTACAAGGATGAAGATGTCGCCAACTGGACGAACAGAGCAGTATCAACCGCTTGGACAACCCCAGGCGGTCTTGAAGTAGGGGCAACTGAAATTGCATCTCAAAGATTCGACACTGGTGAAGAAAATTTAGAAGTAGACATCACTGGGTACATCGAAGATATTTTTGATGGTACGATTGTATCTGATAACGGGTTGATAATTACAATGGACGGAACACTGACCGACGGTTCTCAAGAACAAAACTTTTATACAAAGAAATTCTTTTCTCGTTCGTCAGAGTTCTTCTTTAAGCGCCCAGCGATTGAGGCAAGAGATGCTTCTAGAATTGCAGACGACCGAGGAAAATTCTACGCAAAGAGAAAAACAAATACACCTACACAAAATACACAGAGGGTTTACTTATACAACTCCTTTGAAGGAGTAAGGTCCGACTTCACTGCTCCCGAACCAGATGAGGAATTATATGTAAGATTCTATACGGACGAAGCAAGAACAACTCAAGCAACCCTCGACCCCGACGTGCAGTTTATACAGGCAACAAATGAATCAACAGGCGTCTATTATGTAGATGTTATTTTAGATGAATCTTCTGTCTCTAAAATATATGACCAGTGGTATTTTGCTGCCAACGGCGGCACAGCAGTGGCAGATAGGACTCTTGTTCACGAGGGCGAAATAGCAATTATTCAGAATGGTTCAAGTACCAATTCTGGAGAAGTAGATTATGTAATAGACATCACTAACTTGAAAACTTCCTACACAAAGCAGGAAACCGCAAAGTTCAGGGTTTACACTAGACAAAAAGATTGGAATCCAACTATTTATACGGTAGCAAGTAAAGAAATTGAAAATCTTATTGTTGATAAAATGTACTACAAGATTGTTCGTCTTGTAGACGAAAAAACAATTCTTGATTATGGTATTGGAACAGATGGTGTAAACAATGACCATACTTTGGTTTCTTACGACGCTTTGGGTAGTTATTTTGATTTTGATATGTCCCTTTTAGAAAAAGGATATATGTACGGAATCAAACTAATGTTCTCTGTCAACGGAGAGTTGAGGGAACAGGAAGAAATTTTCAAGTTTAGGGTTGACTAAATGAGCACAAAAGATTTATTTAATAAAAGTAACAAGGTTCTTACAAAAAGTCAAGAAGAAAAAATCAAAAAAGATTTAGAATCTCCTGAACTTACAAAAGACGTTGTAAAAGCAAATAATAAATTTCATTCACATATTGACTTCTCAAAACCAGAGAATTTTTCATTCTATGGTTCGGCACAAAAGTATTACGAAGATTCTTTCAATCGAATTTATCAAACATATCCTTACGACGGTTCACTATCAGAGAAGGAAAAGTGGTTTAACGACTCTTCTGAACTTGATTTATGGATTTTAGATAATGCTTATCCAAAAGCAACTGGTTATGTTCGTCTTGGGACGGAACAATCAATTTTCGTCAAAGGCGGTCCAAATAACCAACCAGGTATTATCGAGGGAGAAAAGGAAGAACTCTCAAAGCAATATCCAGTAAAACAGGGTAACTCAAATATTTGGGATACTTCGATTTATAGAAATTCAAACTTATATGTTGATGGAAGTCTGGGAAACACAGTAGAGTTTTGGGCAAAAGCGGAAACACCAGGTCTGACAACCTATCCTTTTGTTTTAGGAAACGAAGAAGGTCAGATAATAGAAGTCAAGATAGAAGCAACAAACGACATTACTGTTACTTTGACAGATTATTCTGGTGCCCCTACAGACTTTACTGGCAATGTAGTTATTGCAGATTTTCTGCAAAATTCTTGGAACCATTATGCCTTTTCATTTATCGATTCCTCCACAAACACCTTAGTAGAAATCTACAAGAACGGTGTACTGACTACGACAGTTTCTGTTGCTGGATATAATCTCGCTGAACTTTCTCAAGATTCTTTGTATCTTAACATTAACGGCACAATGACTTTGGTTAACGGAACGAGAAGTAATACTGTTGATGGACTTTATATCGATGAATTCAGGTTCTGGAAAAGAAGAAGAACAGAAGAAGAGGTTGGTAGATATTGGCACACTCACGTAAACGGTGGAACGAATACTGATAATAATAAATACAGCACCGAAAATAGAAAAGTAGACATTGGAATTTACTATAAATTCAATGAAGGTATCACTGGTGATATGAGAATCGACTCAACGGTCCTCGACTACTCTGGCAGAATCTCGAATGGAGAGATTGTAAATTATAGCAAGACAGTGAGAAGTGAGGACTCGGCATTTGATGAGTCAGGTTTCTTTGAAGTTTTAGAAGAAAAAGAAGCAATTGTCTATTCAGCACATCCTGATTTTATTTCTATAAAAGAGACATATATGAGAGAAGGTTTGAATTATGACTATACAAATAATTCAAGCATCTATCACACAATGCCTTCTTGGATTATTGAGGAAGACGAAGAGAAGGGTGAGAATGTAAAAGAACTTTCACAGGTTATATCCAGTTACTTTGATTCGGCACAAATAAAAATAAAAGAACTTGTGAACCTCAAAGATGTAGAATATCATACATTGGAAGAGAGAACAAATAAACCCTACTCTTTGATTAGGAAAACGCTTGAATCAGCAGGAATGATTGTTCCAGACCTATTCACAGAAGCAAGTGCTTTTGAGGAAATCCTTTCTCGTGGAGAGAAGGAGAAGTTTGAAGAAAAACTTCAAGATGTAAAGAATACCATTTACCAAAACATCTACAACAACCTTTCTTATATTTATAAGTCAAAGGGAACTGAAAAGGCATTTAGAAACCTTATCCGTTGTTTCGGTATTGACGATGAACTTATAAAGATAAATTTATATTCGGATGGTGCTGATTATACCTTAGAAGACACCAGAAGAACTACCTCCATAAAGAAGAAGTTTGTTGATTTTAACAATGCAGATAGAGACCAAGGTCTTGTTTACACGAAGTATGACCCAGATAATTCAGACTCGGTTTCCTACATTAGAGGTGTCCCTTATTCTATATCACCGAACGTATCATTCACTTTCGAGACAGAGGTTATATTTCCAAACAAGATTTCAACTGACCACCCGTCATATGAACCACCTGTAAATTTAGAGGAGCACATTGCTTTTCTCGGTCAATACGCTGGCGATTATACAACAAATCCTCTCTTTGACTTGAAAGCGGTGAAGCAAAACGGCGACCCTCTCTCTGAGAATGTAAAGTTTGTCTTAACCTTTGATGGACAAACATTGGAAACAGAATATTTTAAGTCAGTTTACGAAAATTCAAAGTGGAACCTTGCTGTGAGACTTGTTCCAAAGAAACGCCTTTCTAGCGTCGTTTCTGGGGGTTCTACGACGGATTTTACAGCAGAGTTGTATTGCGTAAGAATGCTTGCCGATGTTGTAGAGGATGAAGAGTGGGTAGTTGCCACTGTCGCAGAATCAAGTGCCCGTGATATTCTTGCAAAAGACAAATTCGTTTCAATAGGCGCACTGCATTCGTCAGGAAATCCAGAAACAGAATTTTTAAATAATGATACAAGAGTAAAAATCTCTTCTACTTTGTTTTGGTATGATGATGTAACCAATGAAGAAATTAGAGCACACGCCTCTGATGCCTCTAACTTTGGTAGATTGCACCCAAATGAAGAAGCATATATGTTTGACGAAAATTTCAACACAGGGACCTCTACCGCAATACAGGTTTTAAGAAGAGATACTCTTGCAATGCACTGGGACTTTTCCGAGGTCTCAACAACAGATGTAAGTGGAGAATTTATTGTTGATGACTTGTCTCAACCTATAGAGGTTCAACAAGAGATAGTTTCTTCAGTTGCTATAAATAAAAATTCAATAGTACTCGACGGTGTCAACGACCATATCATCGTTAGTGACCAAGATGAATTTAGTCCTACCAATGGCGTAACCGATTTACCTTTTTCAATTTCTGCTTGGATTTATGTCCAGGATATAACAACTGATAATGGACCCTTTGTTACTAAGTCCGATAACTCAGTCTCGCAACTTCGAAACGAGTATATATTTAAGCAAGCGAATGGTAAAATACAATTTTTCCTATATGATAGTACTTTAAATGCTAATGGAAACGCCATCCGAGCACAGGCACCTGTTGCATCTATAAGTAGTGCGACGTGGCATCATGTTGTGATGACATATGATGGTAGTACAGACGCATCTGGAATTAAGTTATATACAGATGGAGTACTAACAGCAACAACAAACGACGAATCAGGTACATACGACAGATTGCGGAGCACAATAACTCCTCTGACTTTCGGCGCTACTACGGAACTTGGTAATAACAACAGAATTTTTGAAGACAGGTTGGCAGACATCTGTATTTTCAACAAAGAGTTAACCGCCACCGAAGTGACGGAAATTTTCAATGGAAACGCAGTAAAGAACATGGATGAATTTTCCGATACTGCTTCTATTGTATCCTGGTGGAAGATGGGTGATGATTTAGATAACCTTTCAACTGATGGTATTAAAGATTATGTTTCAGGTTATCACGGAACATTGACCAACGGAGCAGCAATAGCAACAGAACCAGGGTTGTCTTCTGACACGATAACTTCCACGGTTTCCTCGCTTGTGCCGATAAATAAAAATTCAATTGCATTCGACGGCACAGCAGCATCTGCTGCTGATTCAGACATTGTTATATCCTCTGATGAAGATGCTTTCACCTTTTCGGATTCAACAGACGTCACCGACGGAACAAATCACAAACCTTTTACAATTTCTGCTTGGATTAATCCTAGTAGTCTTGCAGACCGAGGCGCAATTATATCGAAATTTTCTTCAATGTCTGTCGGTGACCCAGCAGCAAGAGATACAGAATTTATCTTCTGGCATAGAGATAGTGGAGAACTTCAGTTTGTACTTTATGATTGTAGTGCTCATTCTACCGCTAACCATATCACAGTTACTTCTGATGCTTCTGTTTTAACCGTAAATCAGTGGCAGCAAGTGGTAGTAACTTTCGACGGTAATCCAGATATTGCAACCACCTCTTTGGGCATGAAGTTGTACATCGATGGTCAAGAAACTCCAAGTACTTGGGGAAAAACAGGAACATATCAAATCGTAAGGAATACAGAATCTCCCGTGACCATTGGTGCGGTGCATTATGACCATACACACGTTCCAGACCAATTTGAAACACTATTCGAAGGTAACATCGCAGATATATCAATATATAACAAAGAACTAGATGAATATGAAATTCAGGAGATATACAACGGCGGCGCAGTAAAAGACTTGAGCAATTCGTCTACTTATAACAATATTATTTCTTGGTGGAAAATGGGCGACGACATTGACTCAACGGTTGCAACTGGAATTAAAGATTATGTCGGAGGTTTTCATGGAACAATGAATGGTCAGTGTTCTATTCAACCCACATTTGGATTAGAATCAGACTCTACTAATAGTTTCCTTAGTGATTCAAGATTTGGATGGTTTACTGACCTTGTGGGACACGAGATAACTGGGCGAGGTAAACATTTTATTGAGAATGATAATCAGGTTGTAAATAGAGAATTCGTTTATTCCGCAAAACACAGACCACCAGAAGTTATCAACTCAGAAGATTTGGTTGAGATTCGTTCTCAGGATGATTTAACATTCACAAAAGACGCTCAAGTTGTGACTCACTTCTTTGCAGCAGAGAAGAGCATGTACCAGGTCATATCTGATGATATGATTAACCTTTTTGCAACCATCGTTGAGTTCAATAACTTGATTGGACAACCAGTTAATAGGTACAGGTTACAGTATAAGGCATTGGAAAAATTCAGAGCACGTTATTTCGAAAAAGTTAATAATATTCCAAGTTTAGAAAAATATATCGAGTTATATAAATGGATTGATTCTTCGATTGGTTTGATGTTACAAGAACTTGTACCAGTATCAAGTAACTTTTCAGCAGACTTAAGGAATATGGTTGAGTCTCACGTACTTGAGAGAAACAAATACTGGACCAAATTTCCAACATTGGAAATGGCAGGAGAACCACCTCTCGGTATTGTAAGGAGTATTAATGAACTTACATATAATTGGAAAGACGGGCATGCACCTGTTGGCACAGAAACTATTGAGGACGACAAAATTTTATGGGGAGACCAACGAGTTCAAGGTACAGACGCACTTGTAACAACTGGTGATTCTGATGTTGACGAAAACAGAGAAATCCTCAGAAGAGTTTCTACAAGAAAGACAAAAGCAAACACCCAAGTTGTAAGACGTGGCAGTGATGATGTTGAGGAAGATAGACCAGTTCTCCGAGAGTCACCAGTAGGACCAGGAGTTCCTGGGGCAGTTTATTCAGGTCAAGCGTATGTCACTCGGTCCCTTGCTAGACCTTACAAACTAAATTTAGACATTGCTCCTACAATCCACGGCGGCGCAAACTATTCACCGACAACAAAAGACCCGAACAGTTTTGTTCGAGCATCAACAAAGGTTTCAAGCGCTTCAGGTATCGCAATCACTTTTGGCACAAACCCAGTTATCTATCAGGGATTCTCTTATGACGACCAACCTGTCAAGAGAACAATTAACATCGTGGTCGAAGATGCAACGATAGACTTCGGCGCAGATGGTAGTTTTATCTATCCTTATTATGAGACAGTTGCAGACCCAACTCCAGAAATTACGAATCTTCAAAACGACTCTTATGGCGACGATGCAGAAATACCAGTCCAAGGTCCATTCGCTGAGACTTGGGTCGGCGGCAACCAGCACAGGCATATCCATTATGCCACTCAGACAGAAAGACCAGAGTTGTTCGTCGACGATACGGGAACTTTAAAGCACCCGTTTGAATTAGGTGAACCTGCTGCTCGATATACGAGAGATGAACTTGCGAAGCGACCTGTAAATATTCAAAACATCAAGAATAACAATGTTACAGAAGAAGATTTGGTCGCTGGAGAAGAAACAAAAGTCTATGGAAATTATACAAGAGATTATGAAATAGTTCAGACTTCTGGCAGAAGCAAGAACAATAGATGGTTTGTTAAAAATGAGGGCGTATCAGATGTCTTGACGACAGCACCAATTCAAGGAGCACAGGACTTTACTCTACCCGATAGAACTACTGATATTGATGGTCAGGTCTTTGGAAAATCTAAGCACGTTATTGTGGAAAGGTTTTCGGCACCAGGTGACCCACTTACTCTTTCCCGAGGTTTCTTGGATAGGGTTGCAGAAGAGTTCAGTGTTTATAATTCTATGAACTTTAGAAACCTTGATGAAAGAGAAGAACACAAAGCGGATTTGTCGGCACACAGTACTCTTTATGAAGGTTCGCAGGGGTATGTTCCTGATACTAATGGTATGCCAAACATCCATAAGGTTAATAGAAATACAGTTCATATTCCCACTGGCAAGAATCACGATAATGCTTATATTAGTCACCAAATACCAAGGAGTGACTTTCAATATAATGTTGAAATGATTTCTGATGAGAAGTTTACAATACCTGATTTTTCTACAACAGGTGTTGCATTACCCGCAGGTTCGGTAGAAGACCCGATTCCAGGAGCAGGTTTTGACTTTATAGTAGAAGAATATACAGACCCAATTCGAGCAAGGTTTGAAATAAGTTTTAACACAGAAGAAGTAACAGCAGTTGTGAACGAAAACCTTTACTTTCAATACAAGTTGGGAGACAACGGTACCTGGACCACATTAGATACTTTTACTAGTGGTAGCACATTAACTCAAGAAGACATCAACTTCGGGCAAAATATCTATACTCCAATTTATTTAAGGTGGATAGCGAGAAAGGCAACTGTTGCAGGAGACGGTCGCTGGAATGTTTCAGACATATCTGTAAACCAAGTGAGTTTTCAGAACTATCTTGATGAAGTCGAAGTTGTCAGCGGTATAAATGACTATGCGGATTATCAAGGAGCAGGGTATCGTTTTATTAGAAACGCAGAAAATATTCAAGTTATTAATCAAAGAAAGACAAACATTTATACACAAATTAATAGGACCTCTAGGATTGGGACAGAAGATAGGAGCATAAGTACTTTTACTGAACCAGCAGTCGTTTGGAATAAACCAAACACTCATTATGTTTTAAATGAAGAATACGATGAAAAGATAAGAAATGCCGAAGCAGGAAGTCTTATAAACGTGAACATAGATAAGGGTTCTCTACCAATAACTTATTCATATTCAAATAACTTAGAAATGTTCTCTAACGAGGAATTGACTACTGCTGTTGACATTGATAAAACAACTGGTGCAGAGTTTTCAAATACTTTGATGAAGATTTTTAGAAAGGCAGAACTTCTTTTCTCTCGTTCAGTGGCAAGAGAAATTGTCTTTCCTAAACACAAGAATGTAGGTTTGAAAAAAACCAGAATTAGAAGCGAATTCGATACTTATAAGTTCTTTTGGAAAGACAGTATGTTCGACCGAATTAAATGTTCAGATACAACAAAACTCGGTTATGAGATGACTCCAGAATTTAAGAGACTTTTTAGGCAGAAGTTTTCCGTAGATGTGATGGATAATTTTCACCTAGTACAATCTGGTTCTCTATCTGGTCCCCACGAAGAAGAATTTTACAAAGTGGTTGGTGACCTAACTTATATGGGCGAAGACCGTATGAGGCATATGGTCACTAGGAAGGATGTCTCACCTTTGCATACGAGTTCTTCTGTATCGTTTGAGGGTCTTGAGGAATTGTGTGAAACTTCATCCGCAGTATCTGGTATTGTTCCGAATTATTCTTCTTTAGATTTGGAGGCACAAAAGACGGCACCAATACCATCGCCACAACTTTATCATAACCCATATAATGATAATTATCAAGAATCAGAAGGTTGGATAAGCAGAAAACAGATTGTCTCAGGTCAAACGCCAACATATAACGACTATAATTCATTTTCAGAAGAAGTGAAACTTGCAGCACAAAACTATGGTCTTGTATCTGAGTTCAGAATATCAGAACATATGGACAAATACATTTTAGAGAATGGAGGTAATTTTAGAGCAAAGAATTATGATTTCCTTACTCTTGATGGAGCAAGTTATGATGGAGAATTTCATACCTTATCGAGCGGCACATCTACAAATGAGACTACTTCATTTTATTCTCTGAGGAGTGAAGATGAATCCCTTAAAATAACTTCTTATCCGACGACACATGGCGAAGAAACACTAATAAGAAACAATGCAGATTCATATCTTACAAACAACCCAATAGCGTCGCTTAGTAACAGTACATTTGCGCTTGAAAACAGTGTAAACTCTGAATTCGAAATAAATCAGTCTAATCAGACAAACTATACCTCTGTGGTGCCTTACCAGGATGGTATTAACGCATCAGGCAAATTTAATTTGTTTGATTCCGACGAGGATTATTTAGTAATTGATGTTGACAATGTTCAATCACGCATCGGAGGCGTAAATCCATACGATTCAGACCTTTTATATATGCTTGAGACTGCATCGAGACTCCCGACACCAATCACTATTTCCGCTTGGGTCCAACCAGAGGTAAAACAGGATGCACCAGCAGACCCGTCGACATACTCAAATGGACTTTTCTGCTTTGGTGATAATAACGGTACAGATTCGGCAAACTTATTCTCAACATTCTATTTTGCCAATGGTGAGTCCGCAGATTCCCCAGAAGATTATCGTAATCTTGGACTAACGTTTACTATCTCTACGGATGGAACAAACAATTTGCCAGGTGGAACTCTCGACTCGTCTTCTACAACATATACATTTTTTAAGAAAGACGGAACAATAGCATTTCTAGAGCAAGGGAAAATGAACAGTGTTATTTTTCAACATATACCACCAGAGCATGAGTCAAACACCGCATTCCAGAAAAACTTTCTTATAAAGTTGTGGTTAAACGGGGAGGAATTATTCGGC
>Ga0181395_1000044_pt1 | contig 42868 bp, 34 predicted proteins | sample 18SPOviralmetaG_FD_130124 | JGI IMG/M metagenome (GOLD analysis project Ga0181395, IMG submission 130124) | Marine viral communities from the oligotrophic San Pedro Time Series (SPOT) site, San Pedro Channel, CA, USA - 18 SPOT_SRF_2010-12-16 | ecosystem: Environmental > Aquatic > Marine > Strait...
AAAATTTGATATTGGAAGAGAACAATACGGAGGCGTTAAACCAGGGGATATGATTAGTGATGGTGAAGGTGGTTATGTTCCAAAGGAAGGTGCTAAAAGTAAAGATGGTGATACTTGGGATTCAGAGCTTGGTGGTTGGAGAGACGATGCTACAGAAAAATATTTTGGTCCAGGTGGTGAAAAAATAACACCAGCAACTGCTGAAAAATTATCAACTGCTCAAGAAGTTAAACTTGAAAAAGCAAAAGAAAGAGAAGCTGAAAACGTGAAGATTAGAGAGCGAAACGCTTTAGTAAAAGAATTTAAAGAAACTAATCCTGGTGAAAGAGTTACACCAACAGCGCTCGAAGCGTTTAAGCAAGATAAAATAGCTAAAGAGCAAGAGTTATTAGAAAAACAAACTACTGAGCAAGAATTAAGTGATTTACAAATAGAAGAAGATAGTTATGACAGATTTCTTGATCCTTTATATAGCGAAATAAAGGATACAAGTGAACTCAATAAAAACACGCAAGGCACAACTAAAGTTGAAGCTACTTTAGAAAAGCCTAATAAAAAAGATTTTAAAAGCTCTAGTGATTACATGAGAGCTCAAATGAAATATCTTAAAGCTGTAGAAAACCAAGAAGAGACTAGTGTAATGCAAAAAAGAGACGATAGAATATTTGCAAACGCACTTCCAAATGGAGTTTTAAGAAAAAATATGATAAAAGGTGGGTATATTCCACGAAATCAAAGATAAAATAGGGAAATACCCTAGACCAAGTCAATATTAACCAAAAAAACCAAAAAAATGACTTACTTATACTACAAGACCAGTTCAACTGGCACAATTAAACCAAATGAAACAACAATTAAACATTGGAAACACCTCGCTGAAAAGAAAAACTGGCGAATAACCCAATTACCTAACGGATTTTACCAAACAGAGTGCTTAAATCCTGATAAAGAGGATGCTTGGCAAGATGTTACGCGTAGAGAAACAATAGAAGGTGCAGAAACTGCAATAAATGGCAGTGTCAAACACTTTGCAGATAAATTAGAGGCTACAAAAGGTCCAAAAGTTGTAAAAACGTTCGAATAGAACACAATTTAATCAAATTTAATTTAATATATGGAATACAATCAGCCTAGCGAGATTGTCAAAGACATAAACTTTGGCAACGATGCTAAAAATAGAGTAATAGCTGGTGTTGAAAAGCTAGCAAAAGCAGTAAAATCAACACTTGGTGCATCTGGAAAGTGTGTAATATACGAAGATGCACGAGGTTTACCGGTAATAACAAAAGACGGAGTAACTGTAGCAGAATCAGTTGTCTTATTTGACCCGGTTGAAAATATGGGTGCTACCCTTATTAAAGAAGCTGCTAGAAATACAGTGAGAGAAGCAGGTGACGGTACTACTACAGCTACCGTCCTTGCTGAATCACTATTAAAAGAAGTAAATAGCAGTAAAGGAACTGTTAGAGAAATAAAAGACGGGATTAAATCCGGTCTTAAAAAGGTAAATGATTACCTAGACAAGGTTTCTGTCAAGATCGAAGGCGACATGCTCGAATCTGTTAGCTCAATAAGTTGCAATAATGATGCAGAGCTAGGAAAGATTATAGCAGAGGCTTATACTAAAGTAGGTAAAGATGGTGTGGTATTAATGGAAGAGTCTCCAACTGAAGAAACTTATGTTGAAGTTGTAGATGGTGTACAAATAGATTCAGGACTCACATCTCCACATTTTGTTACTGATAAGGACAAGCAGATAGCTGAGCTTGATAACCCGTTAGTATTAATAGTATCTTCAGAAATACCAAACATAAGAAAAATACAAACAGTATTAGAACATGTTATAAAGACTAAGCGACCATTACTTATAGTAGCGCCAGTTGACCAACAAGTGAAAGCTGCTTTATGTATGAATAAAGTAAAAGGTAACATTAAGGTAAACATTATAGATCTTCCAGGCTTTGGTCCTACTAAAGACGACACTGTAGCAGACCTCGCGTTTCTTGTTGGCGCTAAAGTTATTAACGAGCAACTAGGCGATGATTTAGATTTAATAGATACAGATTGTTTAGGTGAAGCATACTCTGCGATAACTGATGATAAAAATACAGTGTTGACTATAGAAACTCCAGAGGATGAGATGGAAGAGCGAATAGCTAGTATTAAGAAAACTATAGATGAATGGGAGAAGAACCCGTTTATACAAAAGAAACATAGACAAAGACTAGCTATGCTATCAGGTAGCGTAGGTATGGTGAAAGTAGGTGCTGACTCTAAAGTTGAGCTCAAGGAAAAGAAAGATAGAATAGAAGATGCGATATACGCAACTAAAGCTGCATTAAAAGAAGGTATTGTGTCAGGTGGTGGTGTAGCGCTACTAAATGCATCTCAAAAAATTTCGACCAACTGCGTTGGTGAAGAGATACTACTTAAAGCTATAACAGCACCTTTTCATACTATACTAGCAAATGCTGGTTTAGAGCAAGTAGCGCCAAGAGAAGAAAAAGGACTAGGTGTTAACGTTGTAACTGGTGAATCAGTTGATATGATTAAGTCTGGTATCATTGATCCAGTACTTGTAACTAAGTCTGCCCTCAAAAATGCAGTGAGTGTAGTATCAACAATTATATCTGCAGATTGTGTAATTTCAAATATGAGAATGAATGAAAGCAATCAATAAGTATATAATAGTAAACAAAATAAAGACAGAGCCTAAAAAGGTTGCTGGTCTTATAATGACAGATGATACCGATGTTGACAATAGGTATTTAAAAGCAAAAATAATATCGTGTGGCAATTTAGTTGAAGGATTAAAAGATGGTGACACGATATATTACGATAAACATGCTGGGCACGACATATCATGGAAAGATACTCTTTATAGAGTTATTCGTGATGGTGACGTAGTTCTAGTAGATTAAGCCCAAACCATAACCCTAAAACCAAAACCCAAAAACAATAAACAAATTATTAATTAACAAAACAAAAAAATTATGGAAACATATTTGTATTTTAGAGGCGTAGCAAATTTAGCTGCTGATGATGATGGTACTGCTGGGTCTTTACTTATGCCTCTAAGCAAACTTAAAGGTATGTGTATGGGAACTGGTGCTATAACAGGCGCTATAACTGATGACGAAGACGCGTTTACTTTATTTTTTGAACCAGCTGGTATAGGTGAAGGAGATGGAGATATTGATGCTGGTGATAACGATGTTGACGCTATAATCATAGCTCATACAACTGACAACGAGCCTCAACCAATTATGCAGGCTATCGTTGAAGCTGCTAACTCACATCCAAATTCAGATGGTTTTATCGTCATTTATGACAGTATAACTGGAGAAAGCGTTCACGCTGATATTGAAGGCGTAACTACTGCTAGAGCTTCTAACGACTAATTATTAACTTACTAAATTAAAAAAACAATGAAAACAAAATTTTTACACGTGTGTACTACAGCTACTAAAGCTGACAACCACGACGAAGGAGGATCTGTTTGCTATCCAGTAAGTTCTATTAGATCAATAGGCATGGGTTCAATGGCAGTAACAGGTGTTATATCAGCATCAGAAACAGTTTATCATATAGCGCTTGATCCTATGTGTATTAGTAGAGGCGCTAGTGGTGCCGCAGCTGTTCTTGGTGATAATGTTGATGTTATTAACGTTACAATGACAACAGCTAATAATGCAAAAGCTCACATGCAAGGGCTTATTCAAAAGATAAACAGTAGCAGACCAACTGAAGGTGGGTACATAGATCTTTACGATGGTGTTAACGCGACTAAATTAATCGCTGATATTGCAAGTGCTGCGGCTCTTTTAAATAACAACTCTTAATAGTTGAGATTAACCGCGCAGGATCTGCGTGAAATGAATATCCTTAAGTATTACAGGCTCACTAGAAAGTGGGTCTGTAAAACTTACGGGTTAAAAGATGCAGATTTAGAATTATTAATTTATTTAGATTGTAAAGGAAGATTTACACGAAACGATTTTATCAACGGAGTTTACACATACTCATGGGATAAAGCAAGATGGGACAGATTAAGAAACGAAGGTTGGATCGATGTATGGAGACATAGAAATAGAACTACTATAATGTACTCTGTATTTAAAACATCGTGGAAATGTTCACAAATGATTAGTAGGATATATAGAATCTTACTAGGTGAGGAAGACTTACCCACTTCAGAGCGAAGTGTATTTTATAAAAATAAATCATATACAGATAAAGTTTACAACAAAGCTATAGATGATATGATAAAAGATAAAGATAGATAATGGGATTTAAAATGGGTGCAAATAGAGGTAATTATGCTGTCGGTGGTGAGATCAAAACAAAAATGCGTTTTGGTAAACAAGCCGGGCAAGATGGCTCTGTACCTGGTACACCTGTTATTAGAGTACCTTTAGAAGAAGGTGTGATGGGAGAGGCCAATATGGATGGTAGTATATATATTAATAGTAACATAGTACCTGGCAGTGAAGAAGACAGACAAGTAATAAACCACGAAATGAGACACGCTACTGATATGAAAATAGGTAAGTTAGCGTATAGTGATAACAGCGTAACGTACAACGGTGAAGTTTTTCCTAGAGAAACTATAAACGGCAAAGACATGATTAAAGTTGATGGCGTTTGGAAAGAAGCTGGTGATACAGGTTTTCCTTGGGAAGATGACGCGAACAACGGAACTAGATAAATATGCCTAGACTAGCATTTCTTTCAGGAATACCTTTGTACAGCACTCAAGCAGAAGCTGAAGCTTGGGCTGCGGAAAACGGATTAAGTGGTTATCATACACATATGCTCTACGGTCAGACTGGCTATATGGGTGGATTTACTCACGACCAAAGTGTAGGTGCTGCACCACCGCCACCTACTTCACCGCCACAGCAAACACCACCACCACCTACTCCACCACCACCTACTCCACCAACCCCACCAACTACACCAGCAGCGCCAGCCCCAGCAGCAACACCACCACCACAACAATACAACACAGGCGGCGGAGGCGGCGGAGGCGGCGGAGGCGGATATTAAAATATAAAATATGAGTATACTAACAAAAATATTTTCTGGCGGAGCAGCTGATCTTGTAAAAGGAGTAGGCGGTGTAATAGATAACCTACACACATCTGCAGAAGAAAAGCTAGAAGCAGAAAGAAAAATAAAAGAATTAATTGCTAACTATGAAATAGAGATGGAAAAGAACATCACTAGCAGGTGGGAGGCAGATTTAAAATCAGACTCGTGGTTAAGTAAAAATGTTAGACCATTAGTATTAATATTCTTAATAGTATGCACCATGCTATTAATATTTATAGACGCAGGTGCATTAAAATTTGAAGTAAAATCATCATGGGTTGATTTACTTCAATTAGTATTAATAACCGTGATCGGTGCTTATTTTGGCGGCCGATCATTAGAAAAAGTAAAAAAATAAAATTATGGCAATATCACAAGATACAGCATATGGATTTGGTCAATTAGGATCTTTATTCTTAGACGCTTCGGGAGCAGCAAGCCCTCCAACGGGTAAAGTTTTTGTAGCTATTACATTTTTAGCAGATACGGTATTTGACGCTTCGGGTGGTTTAGTTGCGGACACAACTAACACAGCAATAGCTGGTTTGGAATACGCAGGCACAGAAGCAGCTGCTCACAATTTAAGTGATGGTAGTGAAACTGCAATATCAGGCTCTGGAGGTTTACAAATTGATGCTTCAAATACATTTCCAAAAGGAATTACTATTTACGGTAGATATACTGAAATAGACTTAACCTCAGGTATGTGCATAGCTTATATAGGAGACTAATGTTAGGACTAGGAAATAGCATAACAGGTGGAGCTGCTCTTGAAGAAGCGGCTTTAGCACCATCAGATATATCTGGACTAGATGTTTGGTTTAAAGTTAACACAGGTATAGTTGCTAATAGTGGTAATTCAACCGCCGCTGGCAATATGGCAGATGGTGAAGATATTAATTCATGGGCTGACCAATCTGGAAACGATAGACACGCTTCTCAAACTACAGCTAGTCAAAAACCTCATTGGGAAACTGATGCCGCTGATTTTGGTGGATTAGTATGGCCTGACGACACCGCAGATACACATCTAGATATGGCTACTAACGTAGGTGGTAATTCAGATAACATTGCAGCGAATGAAGATTTTACCATTATGATAAGGGTAAAACTCACGGCTTTTAACACTGTTAACGCGTTGATAGGTAGCGCGGGTCAACAGGTAATTAAATGGAATTCAAATAAAAAAGTAACAATATTAATAGGTGGGGCGGGTGCCAGTCACTTTGAAGAATCTTCAGATACGTTAGCTACAGACACTTATTATATACAAACTCTTACTAGAAGTAACGGAGCAACTGGTAATTTAACATATCACGTGCATGGTGGCTCTTATGATGATAAGAGTTGGGATGACGCAGAAAACCACACGGATACAGACGCTTTTGAATTAAACAATATAGGTTGTGCTGCAGATGGTGTATTACCAGTAGAAGGAGTATTTAAAGATGTTTTAGTTTGGAAAGGAACAGCGTTGAGCGATGAGCAAAGATCAGCTATGTACACTTATATATTAGCACAAGATTATTAAAATAAAATTAACTTAAATTAAATAAAATTATGGCAACAACAAAAGTAAAAGGCACGAGTAAAAGAATTAAAGAACTTAAAGGTATTAAACCTGAAAAAATAACTGACGAACAGTTAGATAAAGTTCAAGACACTGTGAACAGTATCAACAGAGCGCAACTAGAAATAGGCTCTATGGAACTTAAAAAACATGAGTTAATGCACAATATAGCTGGACTTAGAGAAGCGTTAACTTTACTGCAAAAAGAGTTTGAAAAAGAATATGGCACTTTTGATATTAATATTCAAGACGGAACAATAAACTACGAAGAAGATGGCAAAACTAATTCGTAAAATATCTGTCGGTAAAGACTACAAGAATGATGCAATGCATTATGCTGTAGGTCAAGAAGTTTATGGTGGGCATACTATCTGTGATATATTAGAAGAAGATGATAAGTATTCTATTTATATTAAGAAAAACAAAGATGTTTTACCGTGGAAAGACTTTAATAAAAACATGGCTGTATCAGTAGAATATAATCTACAATACTAATGAAAAGTGTTTACAACTTTGTTGTAACGCCAAAAGGAGAAAGATATAACAATAAAAAAAAGTTGGTGATTCAGAGTTAATACTTAATACTGAAATTTTTAATCATCAATATGTTAATAGACAAGCCGAAGTTATATCTACGCCTATAGCGGGACATACTGAAATAAAAGCAGGAGACACTGTTGTAGTTCATCATAATGTCTTCAGACGCTGGCATGATGTTAAAGGTATAGAGAAAAATAGTAGATCTTATTTTAATGAGTCTACATATTTTGTAAACTACGATCAAATATTTTTATATAAAAGAAATAAATCGTGGATAGCTCCAAAAGGTTATTGCTTTGTAAAACCTTTGAGAGCTGTAGATCAATTTAATATTGAATCTGAAAAACCTCTTCAAGGTATTGTTAAATATTCTGACGGTACAATTGAAGTTAATGACTTAGTAGGTTTTACACCAAATAGTGAATATGAATTTATTGTTGATGGTGAAAGACTATATAGAGTTTTATCTAAATTTATTACAATTAAATATGAATATCAAGGAGACGAAGAAGAATATAATCCAAGCTGGGCAAAAAGCAGTTGAAGAGCTAATTAAAGTAGCCAAAGAAGCAATCGTTGATTCGGACGATGATATATCAGCAGATAGACTTAAAAATGCAGCTGCGACAAAGAAACTAGCTATATTTGACGCATTTGAAATACTTAACAGAATCCAAGAAGAAGAACAACTACTTGAAGGCAAAGCGCCTGAAGAGAAAAAGGAAAAAGTCTTTAAAGGATTCGCAGAAGGTAGATCTAAGTAATGTACGAGCAAAGTTTAGTTAAAACTATCGAGCCTGTGAAAAGGACTACTATAAGTAGACTTAACAAAGGTAAGAAGTGGAAATACGGATACGACAAAGAACACGATATAGTTGTTATATCTAAAACTGGGCAAATAGGTGAGATAATAGAAATACAAAACTTAGCTATAGCGCTTCCAAAGCAACCTAAAGACGTATTTAAACACGAGAAAAATAAATGGGTTAAATTTGAACAACCGAAAGAGTTAAGTCGTCTTAAAAATATATTTGATTGGAGAAATTATCCAGAAGAAAACAAAGAACAGTGGTATGATTATATAGACGAAGAATTTAAAAGAAGAGACGAGGGTTTTTGGTTTATGAATAATAATAAACCAACATATATAGTAGGAACTCACTATATGTATCTTCAATGGAGCAAGATAGATGTTGGCGCCGCGGACTTTAGAGAAGCAAACAGGTTGTTTTTTATATTCTGGGAGGCATGTAAAGCTGATAAAAGATGTTATGGTATGTGTTATCTAAAAAACAGAAGGTCAGGTTTTTCGTTTATGTCATCTGCAGAAACAGTTAATTTAGCTACTATATCGAGTGATAGTAGATATGGTATACTATCTAAAACAGGTTCAGATGCAAAAAAAATGTTTACAGACAAAGTAGTACCGATTAGTATAAACTATCCTTTTTTCTTTAAACCTATACAAGATGGTATGGATAGGCCAAAATCAGAGTTAGCATATAGAGTTCCAGCTAGTAAGTTTACAAGAAAGAAAATGGCAGCTACTGATGGATTAGAAGAAATAGAAGGATTAGATACAACTATTGATTGGAAAAATACAGGTGACAATAGCTATGACGGTGAGAAATTAGCGTTGTTAGTACATGATGAAAGTGGTAAGTGGGAAAGACCAGATAATATATTGAATAACTGGCGTGTTACAAAAACATGTTTAAGGTTAGGTAGTAGGATTATAGGTAAGTGTATGATGGGCTCAACTTCCAACGCCCTAGATAAAGGTGGAGATAACTTCAAAAAACTATACAATGCATCAGATGTCACTAAGCGAAATAGAAACGGTCAGACAAAATCTGGTTTATACTCTTTGTTCATCCCAATGGAATGGAACTACGAAGGATTTATTGATGAGTACGGAGTTCCAGTTTTCACTACTCCTGATAGCGATGTCTTCGCCCCAGATGGCGAATTAATAGATATAGGTGTAATAGACAGCTGGCAAAACGAAGCTGATGGTTTAAAAAGCGATCAAGACGCTTTAAATGAATTTTACCGTCAGTTCCCTAGAACTACAGAGCACGCTTTTAGAGATGAAACAAAAAACAGTATATTTAATTTGGTAAAAATATACGAACAAATAGATTACAACGAAGAAATGTCTAGAACTTTAGGAATTACAACTGGTAATTTTCAATGGGTAAACGGCATTAAAGACTCACAAGTAATATTTTACCCAGACCCAAAGGGTAGATTTAAAGTTAGCTGGGTTCCGCCTCAGCAATTACAAAATAGAGTGGTACTTAAAAATGGTGTAAAATATCCTGGTAATGAACACATGGGGGCATTTGGTTGTGACTCTTATGATATATCAGGAACCGTAGATGGACAAGGTTCTAAAGGAGCATTACACGGCTTAACCAGGTTTAGTATGGAGGACGCCCCTGCAAATAGCTTTTTTTTAGAGTACTTATCAAGACCACCTACGGCTGAAATATTCTTTGAAGATGTTTTAATGGCATTAATATTCTATGGTATGCCAATACTTGCAGAGAACAATAAACCTAGGTTGTTATACTATTTGAGAAGAAGAGGGTATAGAGGTTTTAGTATGAACAGACCTGATAAGATATGGAACAAGTTATCTGTAGCAGAAAAAGAAGTAGGTGGCATACCTAACTCAAGCGAAGATATAAAACAAGCTCACGCTGCCGCGATCGAGATGTATATCCAAGATCACGTGGGCATGAAGCAAGATGGAACATTTGGAAATCTTTACTTTAACGAGTTGTTAAATGATTGGAGTAAGTTTGATATAAATAAAAGAACAAAGTTTGATGCATCAATAAGCTCTGGTTTAGCCATAATGGCTAACAACAGGCATTTGTACGCTCCAAATGTAAAAATAGAAAAACAAAAACTGAACATAAATATTTCTAAGTATAGTAATACTGGAACTAATTCACAAATAATAAAATAAATATATGGCAGAGTCTGGCATAAAAAGTTATTTTCCAAGTCAAACCGTAAGTGATGCTGAAAAAATTAGCTATGATTATGGTTTAAAAGTAGCTAAAGCAATAGAAACAGAATGGTTTAACGAAGACACAAGTATGAATAGATACTTGTCTAGTCGTAATGAGTTTCACAAACTAAGACTATACGCTAGAGGCGAGCAGTCTATACAAAAATATAAGGATGAGCTATCTATAAACGGTGATTTGTCCTATTTAAATTTAGATTGGAAGCCAGTGCCAATAATATCTAAATTTGTAGATATAGTTGTAAATGGCATAGCTGAAAGAACATATGATATAAAAGCTTTTTCTCAAGATCCTTATGGCACGCAGGAAAGAACTAAATACATGCAGGATATTTTAGATGACATAGAGTTTAAGGAGTTTGATAATTTTGCTGCTGAAAATTTTGGCGTAAACACTAGAGATAGTGATTTACAAGAGTTACCAGAAACTACTGAAGAGGTGCAGTTGCACATGCAGTTAACATACAAACAAGCCGTTGAGTTAGCGGAAGAACAAGCTTTAAACGTGTTGTTTGAAGGAAATAAATACGAACTTATTAAAAAGCAATTCTATTATGATTTAACAGTGTTAGGTATTGGCGCTGTTAAAACTAGTTATAATACTTCAGAAGGCGTTGTTATTGATTATGTAGACCCAGCTAATCTAGTTTATTCCTATACAGATTCTCCTTATTTTGATGATATATACTACGTTGGCGAAGTTAAATCAATTCCAGTCAACGAACTTGCAAAACAATTTCCTCATTTAACAGAAAGTGATCTTGAAGATATAATGAAAAACAAATCTTATAATAGAAATAATTATAACACAAGGTATTCTGCAGACAAAGAAGATAATAACACGATTCAAGTTTTATATTTTAATTATAAAACTTATATGAATGAGGTGTATAAGATAAAAGAAACCGGCACTGGTGCTGATAAAATCATACCTAAAGATGATAACTTTAATCCGCCAGAAAACAAAGAGGGTGGTTACTCACGACTGTTAAGATCTATAGAAACTCTTTATGAAGGAGCTTTAATACTAGGCACTAATAAATTACTTAAGTGGGAAATGGCTAAAAACATGATGAGGCCTAAAAGTGATTTTACTAAAATAAAAATGAATTATGCTATTGTTGCTCCTAGAATGTACAATGGTAAAATTGATTCATTAGTAAGGCGTATAACTGGTTTTGCAGATATGATTCAACTTACACATTTAAAGCTACAACAAGTAATGGCTAGAATGGTACCAGATGGAGTTTATTTAGATGCTGACGGTTTGGCTGAGGTTGATTTAGGCAATGGAACTAATTATAACCCGCAAGAAGCTTTAAATATGTTCTTCCAAACTGGTAGTGTTATTGGTAGGTCTTTTACTCAAGATGGCGATATGAATCCTGGTAAAGTGCCTATTCAAGAAATTACATCTGGTAGTGGTGGTAATAAAATGCAAGCACTTATTGGTAATTACAATTATTACTTGCAAATGATAAGAGATGTAACCGGGTTAAACGAAGCTAGAGACGGTAGTATGCCAGACAAAAACGCCTTAGTAGGCGTGCAAAAGTTAGCTGCCGCTAATTCTAACACTGCGACTAGACATATATTACAAGCCGGATTGTATCTTACAGCTGAAACAGCTGAGTGTTTATCTCTTAGAATATCAGATATTATAGAATACTCTCCAACCAAAGACGCTTTTGTAAGCGCTATAGGTGCTCATAATGTAGCAACACTAGAAGAAATTTCTAAATTACATTTATATGATTTTGGTATATTTTTAAATTTATCGCCAGATGAAGAAGAAAAAATGTTATTAGAAAATAATATACAGATGGCATTACAACAAAAAAGTATTGAACTTGAAGACGCTATAGATATTAGAGAAATAAAAAATATTAAACTTGCAAATCAATTGTTAAAAATAAGAAGGATTAAAAAACAAGACAAAGATAGGCAGGCTCAATTGGAAAATATACAAGCTCAATCTCAGGCTAATGCTCAAGCCGCTCAAGCTTCTGCTCAAGTAGAAATGCAGAAAGACCAAGCGTTAACACAAAGTAAATTACAATTAGAGCAAGCAAAATCGCAGTTAGAATCTCAAAAAATGCAACAAGAAGTTATGCATAAAAAAGAACTAATGCAATTAGAGTTTCAATACAATATGCAATTGAAAGGTGTAGAAGTTGAAGGCATGAAAAGTAGAGAAAAAGAAAAGGAAGATAGAAAAGACGAAAGAACAAAGATACAAGCTACACAGCAATCAGAAATGATTGACCAAAGAAATAGTGGAAAACCACCTAAAAACTTTGAATCTGCAGGTAATGATATACTAGGTGGAGGATTTGATTTAGGTTCGTTTGATCCTAGTTAAAATTATTAATTATTATTATATTATATTATGGAAGAAAAATTAGAAGAAGTAGTTGAAAAAACTACGCAAGATAATGTTACAAAAGTTGAGATTAAAGATGAACAACAAGATGATAACATTACAAAAGTAAATTTAGATAAACCACCAACACCAAAAGAAAAAAATGAAACTAAAGAAGATAACGCTGACGACGGCGGAGTGGTTGCAGAGTCTAAAAACGCCGACACCACAGAAAAACAAGAAGAAGTACAACCGGAGGCAGAAACACAAGAAGCTCCAGTATTAGAAGAAATAACTGAAGATTCTACAAAAGAAGAGGTTGCTGAAGCAGAAGAAAAAGTTGAAGAAGCTATAGCTGAAGCCGGGGCAAACGGAAAACCAATACCAGAAAACATCCAAAAGTTAATGGACTTTATGGAAGAAACTGGAGGAGATTTAAGTGACTATGTAAAGCTTAATCAAGATTATTCTAAACTAGATGATAAAAATCTATTATATGAATATTACAAGCAAACAAAACCTCACTTAAACAATGAAGAAATTAACTTCCTTATGGAAGATCAATTCTCTTATGACGAAGAAGTTGACGAAGAAAGAGATATACGAAGAAAAAAATTAGCGTTAAAAGAGCAAGTTGCCAACGCTAAAAGCCATCTGGACGGGCAAAAGTCCAAATACTATGAAGAAATTAAAGCTGGAAGCAAGCTCACTAACGAGCAGCAAAAAGCAATTGATTTCTTTAATAGATATAACAAGGAGTCAGAAGCAACTCAAAAAACAGTTAAAACAAACTCTGAAATTTTTACACAGAAAACAAACAATGTTTTTAACGACAAGTTCAAAGGTTTTGAATATAACGTCGGTGATAAAAAATACAGGTTTAATGTAAACAATGCTGAAGAGGTTAAAAATACTCAGAGCGATATAAGCAATTTCACCAAAAAGTTTTTGGATAAGAACTCTGCCTTAAAAGACGCTAAGGGCTATCATAAATCTCTATATACAGCAATGAATGCAGACGCTGTTGCAAAACACTTTTATGAACAAGGAAAAGCTGATGCTATGAAAGATAGTGTTGCTAAAGCCAAAAATGTTAATATGAATCCAAGACAAAGTCATGGGCAAATTGAAGCAGGAGGCATGAAAGTAAAAGTACTAGGTGATAATTCTTCTGATTTTAAGTTTAAAATTAAAAACAATAAATAACAATTTAAAAAAATAAATTATGGCAATTACAGGAGGGAGTTTGTTAAACAGCGTGCCTGCTGCACAAAAGCAGACGTTACAAACAAACTATTTAGATTTTACGGGTACCACTGACGTGACGTGGGCTCAACAATACCTGCCAGACTTGATGGAGAAAGAAGCTGAGGTTTTCGGACCTAGAACAATTTCTGGTTTCCTTGCTCAAGTTGGTGCAGAAGAGGCTATGACATCTGATCGTGTCGTTTGGTCTGAACAATCAAGATTACATTTATCTTACAAAGGTAACGTTAATTCAGCGACTGCTGGTGCTGACGCTGGTTCTGGTGTTTCTAACATCGCTCAGGTTACTATTGAGGCTGATATTGACGAAACTTCAGGTTTTACAGCTGCTAATCACGGTGTTAGAGTTAACGATACTATTATCGTTGCTAACTCTGACGGTGTTTTCAAATGTTTAGTATCTGTTGTTAATGGCGCTGTGCTTGATGTACTACCTTACGGACAGTCTGCTTTATCAGCAAATACTACAACAAAAGCAACAACTATATTGGTTTATGGTTCTGAGTTTGGTAAAGGTATGAACTATACAGCTGCTGCTGGTACTAATAACACTACTGATCAAAGAGGTGCTAACGAGCCTGACTTTAAATCTTTTTCTAATAAACCAATTATTATGAAAGATTACTACGAAGTTTCAGGTTCTGATTCTTCTAGAATTGGTTGGGTTGAGGTTTCTACTGAAGCTGGACAAGCGGGGTATTTATGGTATTTAAAAGCTGAAGCTGATACTAGAGCTCGTTTTACTGACTACATTGAAATGGCTATGTTAGAATCAGAGCTTGCTGATACTTCTTCTGAAGTTCAAGGTTCTACAATTTTACCTGGTTCTACTACAAATGCTGCTAATGATGCTGGTTCTGAAGGTTTATTTGCCGCTATAGAATCAAGAGGTAACGTTACTACTGGTGTTACTGGTGTTAACGCTGCTACTGATTTAGCTGAGTTTGATGCAATACTTGCTGAGTTTGACAAGCAAGGTGCTATTGAAGAAAATATGATGTTTGTAAACCGAGCTACTTCGTTAGCAATGGATGACATGTTAGCTTCAATGAATTCTTATGGAGCTGGTGGTACTTCTTACGGGGTGTTTAATAACTCTGAAGATATGGCGCTTAATTTAGGTTTCTCTGGATTCCGTAGAGGTTCTTATGATTTCTACAAGTCTGACTTTAGATACTTAAATGACTTAGCTACAAGAGGTGGTGTTAACGCTGCTGCTGGAGCTAATGCTATTAGAGGGGTTATAATTCCTGCTGGTACTTCTTCAGTTTATGACCAAACTGTTGGGCAAAGCATAAAACGTCCTTTCTTACATGTTAGATATAGAGCTTCACAAACTGATGACCGAAGAATGAAAACTTGGGTTACTGGTTCTGTTGGCGCTGCTACATCTGCTTTAGATGCAATGCAATTACACTTCTTAACTGAAAGATGTTTAATTACTCAAGGTGCTAACAACTTTATGTTGATGAAGTAAGCACAATTATTTTAAAAGACCGGGGCTTCGGCCTCGGCCTTTTATTTTTATTAATTTTATTATATATTATATTATGGCAAAAAAACAAAAAACAGAAAAGGTAGAGGTACCTGTTGTTGAAACACCAGTTGTTGAAACACCAAAACCTAAAAAAGTTGAACCTAAAAAACCTAAGTGGGAAATAAAAGATAGGATTTACTATTTAAAAGGAGATAAAACACCTTTATCTTATATGTTAAGAAGTTCTAACTTGTATTGGTTTGATGAAGAAAAAGGCTATGAAAGAGAGCTTAAATATTGTCAAAACCAAAGAACTTCTTTTGTAGATGAAATGTCTGGTGATCAAAGATTAGAACATATAATTTTTAGAAATGGTAGTTTATTTGTAGAAAAAGAAAAAACAGTATTACAAAAATTATTATCTAACTATCACCCACACAGGGGGAATATATATTATGAATACAATCCTGTTAAAGAAGCTGCAGAAGATATAGAAATTTTAGAACTAGAAGCAGATGCTATAGTTGTAGCTAGAGACATGGATGTTGATTTAGCAGAAGCTATTATGCGTGTAGAAAAAGGTTCTGAAGTGTCTAAGATGAGTTCTAAAGAGCTTAAAAGAGATTTATTAGTATTTGCTCGTAATAATCCAGCTTTGTTCTTAGAGTTAGCTACTGATGATAATGTTCAACTTAGAAATTTTGGAATTAAAGCTACTGAGCTTGGAATTATAAAATTATCTCAAGATCAAAGAAACTTTTTATGGGGATCAAATAATAGACCTATAATGACAGTTCCTTTTGACGAGCATCCGTATACCGCTTTAGCACATTGGTTTAAAACTGATGAAGGTATGGAAATATATTCAAATATTGAAAAAAGATTAAATTAATCTAACTGTAGATGCAGTCGCTCTACGGGGCGATTGCAAACTACAAATTATATTATATGGAAAATAAAAAATCAAAAGGTTTAGGGGATACTATAGCTAAAATAACAAAAGCAACTGGAATAAAAAAAGTTGTTAAAAAAGTTAGCGAAGCAACTGGTAAGGATTGTGGTTGTGACAAAAGGCAAGATACGTTAAATAGATTATTTCCTTATAATAATTAAAAAAAAATTATGATTAGTATAGATACAGTATATCAAAAAGTTTTAGCATTTGCTAATAAAGAACAAAGAGGTTATATTACCCCTCAAGAATTTAACTTGTTTGCTGATCACGCGCAAAAAGAGATATTTGAACAATACTTTTATGATTTAAATCAATTTTTAAGAGCTCCTAGTAACTCTGAAGAATATAGTAATATTATACACAATATAAATGAAAAGATTTCTTTTTTCGAAACTACTGGGACAATAAATAACGGCGTACTTAATGAAGGTAATATATACAGATTAGGAACTGTAATAGCTAATGGAGTAACTATAGTAGAAGAAGTGCAGCAAGATGATATTTTAGAAATGAATATGTCTCCTCTTACGAAACCTACCAAAGATCGCCCAGTATATGTTAGAACTGGAAAAAATACAATACAACATTACCCTATAAATTTACCTGATGGAAATTTATGGGGTTGGACAGGTACTTATACTTATATTAGAAAACCTTTAAAACCTAATTGGAGTTATGTTGTAGTTAATGGTAAGGCCATGTGGAATCCTGCAAACAAAATTGATTTTGAGTTACATCCATCGGAAGAAACTGAATTAACTTACAAAATATTAAAGTCTGCTGGTCTAGCGATGAGAAGAGATGATATTGCTAGTAGTGGGCAAGCATTAGAGTCTTTACAAATTCAACAAGAAAAACAATAATAAATGGGATTAATAAATCAAAATGCACAAAATTACTACAATGGTAATAATCACGGTAATTATCAATTTACTTCTTTAAAAAATATAATAAATCAATTTATGGTTGCTTATGTTGGTGAAGACAAAACTATATCTAAAGTTAAAAGGGTAGATGTTGCTTTTCACGCTCAAAGAGCTTTAGCTGAATTATCTTTTGATACATTAAAATCTATTAAAGCCCAAGAAATAACAGTGCCAGCAACATTACAAATGACATTGCCACAAGATTACGTTAACTACACTAAAGTTAGCTATGTAGATTCAGCTGGTATAAAACACATACTGTACCCAACATCTAAAACATCTAACCCATTTAGTAATCCCCTTCAGGATTCTGATGGTAATTTTAAATTGCAAGCAGTTGGGGCTTTAGACGCCGCTTCTCAACATGTAGTACTAGACAGTGAATATAAAGATATTTTAATAGGCATGTATGTAGAATACACTACTATTTTACAGTATCCAACTATAGTAAGTAATATATCTAACAATAACGGTATAACAACAATATCTTTGCAAGATGATCTTGGTAATGATGTTTTTCCTGCAGAAACTAATGCTAACGCAACTTTAACTTTTACTAATGCAGACTCATCTTTAATTTTACCACAAAAATCAGCCCATATAGTTGAAAATTTAGCATACCATTATCTATCAAATCAAATAACTGGTACTGCTTCAGAGTTAACAAGTGTTGAGGTTGGCATGATTGTAAACAATGCTGACTTTCCTGATGGTACTTTTGTTACTGATGTTAGTGGTACTATAATAACTGTAAGTGAAAAACCAACGGTGCAATCATCTGGTTACCCTTCGGAAATTGCAGAAGTTATTTTTATAGACCCAAATACCGACACAGATACTTGGTCTAATTATAAATCACACACTCCCTCTGAAAACAACACACACGATTATCAAGATTATCAAAACGATACATATTGGCCAAACGAAGGCCAAAGATATGGACTAGATCCTCAGCACGCTCAAGTTAATGGATCTTTTTATATCGATGAAATTAGCGGAAAAATACATTTTAGCTCTAATATTTCAGGAAAAACTGTGATATTAGATTATATAAGCGATAGCTTGGGTACAGATGGTGAAATGCAAGTACATAAATTTGCTGAAGAAGCCATATACAAATGTATAATATATGCAGTTCTATCTACAAGAGCTAACGTTCAAGAATATATTGTCCGAAGATTTAAAAAAGAAAGATTCGCTGCTATTAGAGCTGCAAAATTAAGATTATCTAACATTAAGTTAGAGGAATTAACTCAAATTTTAAGAGGTAAATCAAAACAAATAAAACACTAGTATATGCCAGAGATGAAGCGTAATTTTACCAAGGGTAAAATGAACAAAGATCTTGATGAAAGACTTGTTCCACCAGGCGAATATAGAGACGCAATGAATATACAAGTATCAACTTCAGATGAGTCTGATGTTGGAACTGTTCAAAATATATTGGGTAATTTTCCTGGCTGTACGTATAACAATGCGGTTAGTCCAAATCCAATACCAGAATATTCTACTACCGTAGGATCTATTTCTGACGAAAAAAACGACACTTTATATTGGTTAGTCGCTGGGTTTTCTAATATAAATAACTATCTACCTTTAAACCCTGGAGATAATATTTCTTTTAAAGATATTATAATGCGGACCAATCACTCTTCTGTTTCTGGCTGTGAACCTGTGTTTGTAGATAAATATAGTTTTGTAGTTTATAATGAAAGTAATAGCAACGCTCCTACAAATACTATAACATTAGATAATGAAGATTGGTACGCCAATATTACACCTGGAATGACCGTTAGCGGTTATACCAATTGGGGGCAAAATAATGCGGCTGAACTTTTCACAGATGTTCCTATAGTCCATGTTGGTAATATGGAAATACAAGGATTGCAGTACGAGTCAGCTCAAGATACAACTCCTGTTGCAACTACTACTATGCACAATGCTATGGTAGTGTTAAATAACGTAACCCTGTTTGATCCTAACGCACCTCTTGGGCTTCCTTCACCTTTTCAAAACATGAATTATTACAACTATGTATATATAGTTGATCAATTTTATAGCGGAGAAGATATTAATAATATAATAGGTGACACTTTTACTTTATTACCTGGAACTGATAACGAGCAAGTTTTTACTATTGTTTCAGCGGCAAATACTAGCGTTACCTATACCAATACTGGACTTAGTCAATTTGTTATAAAACTTACTTTAGATGACTATTTAGATGTTTGGAGCCCAGAGATTGCTCAAGATTATATTTCCCCAATCGACAGTTTGTCAGGGTTAGGTGTAGCTTCAAGTTACCAAGGTCAATCAATAAATGCGACTATTACTAGTATTGATCAAGTATCGCTCCCACCAACAAGTGTTATCACTGTGTCTCCAAACTCTTCAGAGTTACTAGTAGATATTTACAGCGCACTTTTTGATGATAATGGAGATGAAACCGGTTTTAGTTTAAAAGTAAAAAATAGTGTTGGCGCTGGGGGTGTTTGGCCTCAAGATACCTGTATAGATCCTACTTCTGTTAGTAGCATTAATGATGATGAGTACCAAATGGTAAAATGTAGTGATCTTACAACGTTGGTGTTGCCGTATGATTACTCTAACAAAGCGCTCACTTTTGAGATTGCCGGGGAAAATGCAGAAACCGTATTAAACTTAGCAGATGAAGTTCAGCTTGGTTTTGGTGGTGGTGCGCTATACTTTAGGAATGATAGAGTTTTAAAATTTCACCCTGATAGATTAATTACTGGTATAAACATTGTTGACGACATGTTGTTTTGGACTGATAACTATTCTGAACCAAAAAAAATAAATATACCACGTAGTATAAGTGGTACAGACCCACACGGTGATACTCACACTATGAACGTAAATAGTGCTACTAGTGATTTGTCCCCTATTAAAGAAGAGCACGTTACTGTTATTAGAAAAGGCCCTAAAAACGCTTTATCTATAGATTTAAAGTCAAATAGAGATTCTGATAAAAATTATTCTGGTATAATAACTATTTCAAGCGCTACTAATGTTGCAGATTCAGATTTTTGGGACCAAAGAGGTTCCCCTGGCCCAGCTCCTGGCGCTAGCAATCCTTATGATTTTTCTTCTATTACCACTGAAGAGGGGAGTAATATATTTAGAACGCAAATAAAAAGTGATTTATCAGGAAATGCTAATTTTGATTTAAATACTTGGAAAGTTGGCGCTAAAGTTGTGTTGAAAGAATTTACAGACGATACCGCGCCGCCAATACCTATTGATGATTATACTATAAAAGGAACGATTATTGATTGGATATATCTAGGTAATGACGTTAATAGTTTTACTTCTACCGAACCATCTTGGGGAGCTAAAGTTGCTATTAAAGTAGATAGTATATCTAGACTACCCGAGGCTGCTGATTTAAACAATACTTTAAATTATGCTATAGATTTATTTGACGAGGCTGAAAGATTATTCGAGTTTAAACTTCCTAGATTTTCTTATAGATATAAGTACGAGGATGGTGAATATTCTACTTTTGGTCCTTGGACAAAACCAGCTTTTTTACCAGGAAGCTTTGATTACCACCCTAATCAAGGTTACAATTTAGGTATGACAAATAAAATTACTCACTTATACCTTAGAGATTTTATTAATACTGATTTGCCTTTAGACGTTGTAGAAATTGATTTGTTGTATAAAGAAGAATCATCTCCAAGTATATACGTGGTAGAAACTATTAGACCTGATTCTCAAGCAACAATACCAAATGAATATGGTGTAAAATTCAACAACTGGCAGTTAAATGAATTTTTAATTGACAATGAAAATATTAAAACTATTTTACCTTCTAATCAATTTCTTAGGGCTTGGGATACTGTACCTAAAACAGCCTTATCGCAAGAAATTACAGGTAATAGAATTGTTTATGGTAACTATAAACAAAATTATGACTTACAAGTTAATGGTAGTCAGTATAATCCAGATTTTAGTAGTTGTAAACCTGTAGAAAACACCTCTAGTATTACCTCAATAAAATCACTTAGAGAATACCAACTTGGTGTTGTTTTTACTGATAAACACGGTAGGGAAACCCCAGTTATATCAAATAACACTGGTACTTTTAAAGTTGATAAAGATCAAAGCTCTATAGCTAACAGGTTACAATTGAATATAAAAAATGATTCTATACCACACGACATGGAATACTACAAGTTTTATATTAAAGAAACTTCTGGAGAGTATTACAATATGGCTATGGATAGATATTGGGATGCTGAAGATGGTAACATGTGGGTCTCTTTCCCATCAAACGATAGAGATAAAATAGATATAGATTCTATTTTGATATTAAAAAAAGGAGTTGACGCTGACACGCCAGTAAAAGAACCTGCTAAATTTAAGGTGCTTGCTATAGAAAATGAAGCTCCAGATTTTATAAAACTTAACAAAACTATTATATCAGACGTGCAGCACCAGGGCCCGTCACAGCAAATACCAGCTCAAAATATATTTTTAACAGGAGATAATGAATTGCCAAAAGCTGGAGAAAATGATTTTGCTTTGGCTTATTGGGATGGTAGTAATCATGTTTATAGTAATACTGCTATTAAAAACTTACATACTCAAGATAGTTTAGAAGGAGATATTTATTTTCAAATTACAAATAGCACTAGAACGCAATCATCGAAACCTATAAAAATAGCTAAAATAGATGTTACTAATGATATGTGGAACCAAGAGGGGCCAAATAACGGAAGTTTTGATTCAGAGCTTGTAAAATGGGCAATTCGTTTAGAAGAACCTTTTGGTAATGATATAAATAAATTTACAAATAGCAATGATGGTAATGGAACAGCTATTAACGATGGTAATAGAGCTATTTTTTGGAATCATAAAAAAGAAAATTCAGCAGAGTTTGATGGTAGATTTTTTGTAAAAATTTATAAAGATACCGTGTTTGAAAAGTATATAATAACTCCAGGTGCAGCTGAAATATCTAATTTCAATGAAGATGTAACACAAAAAATTTATTCATTTGATAAATCTAAACATAGTAATGCTTGGGGTAATTTATCTAATTTAAATTTTCCTAATGGGGTTAATAGTAGAATAGCGACACATGACGAACAGATTAATAATAATCCAAACTGGCAAGATTATATAACCGTAACAAATAATGTTGGAAATCACGGTAATTCTGGAGAAAATTGGAAATCTCACGCTGCGTTTTTTAGAGGTATAAATATACACAAGTCAGAAAACTCTTATCTTGCCGATGACAATTCTAATCCTGCTTTTGGAATACATGGTAATAATTACAAAAAAAGCTTTGGTGCTATGGATCTTCACATGGAAGGAACTGGTAGCGAGTGGGATTTTGAAGATGTTTGGTTTATTGATAGTGAAGTTAGTCAAGGAGAGCATTATGGCGTTTGGAGTGAAAATTATACAGACCAGAGCCATCTTGGTGTTGGATTAAACACTGATACCAAAAGTATAGAATTAGGTTTTGGTGGTATACAACCTGAAGGAACTAATATAGCTAATGATTGGTATTGGGCTAGAGACAATAGTGGATTTTTAGAATCTGGAGATAATGATTTTTATGATTTAAGTAATAATGATCACTATAGTCAAAGCGCAAATAATTTAGCGAAAAACTTATCTCCTGGTAAATTTTTTAGATGGAAAAACGATCCTACAGGCCAAGTATTTAAAGTTAACGGCAGTCAACAGTATAATCTTTTAAGACACGAAGCTGATACAGATCCAAATAACACAGCGCAGCAATATAGAGCAGCTCTAGGTAAAAATGCATCTGGTATAGACCAAGTTGAAAACGGTATGACATATATCACTTCAACATTTTTTAGACCTGATAATTATAGTAAAAATTATAAATTAACTTTTGTAGATCACATTGATCCTACTGGTGATATAAAATGGGATCCTTCTAGTCCTGGAGCAATAGATAACGGTTTACATATGACGCTTTTGACTGACGCTGCCAACAACAGCCCTTCAAAACCTAGGGAAATAGTTGTTCAAAGTTTAATTGGTACTGATGTTAGCGGTTTAGGTCATGGTGATAGATTAGTAGAGGTTGGTATGGTTATCACGTCTATTGATGGTGCTACAGATGATTCTGAGGGTGAGCCTTTAGAGGCTGTAATATCTAAAATAGAAGGCAATACCTTATATCTAAAACATTACAACCCGGATCATTTAGCCAACGTATTCCCAACTGCTAACGCAGCTGGTGACACTATTGTTGTTAAGCAATATGGAATGAATGGTTTAAGCCGTAATTCTGCTAAAAATATAAACTATTTTAACGAAGCTGTTGGCTTTAGCGATACAAATACTGGTGTCGATGCTGTTGGGTACGAAATAGAAATACTTGATCCACAGGTAATTGAATCATCATTTCCTCGTTTTCCTGCTATTTTCGAAACCGAACCAAAAGAAAGTGAGGCACTAGATGTTTATTACGAAATAACTGATAATATACCTACTTTTTTAAATTACAATAATATAAAGTCAATACTTCCAATTAATCAACGTTTTGATATTTTAGCTGTAGATTCTAGCGTTGGAGATAACGGATTTTTGCAAGATGCTAGTTATGTACTTGCTCATCACCCAGTTGGAGACAAGGTGGTGGTTGATGTTGATTTAACTTCATCTAATATTGTTAGCGGCGATAAACTTATTGTTACAAAACCTAATGGAGATAGAGTTCAAATTGAAATAGCTAACCACACATCAACAGTGAACAATAACTTTGGATACCCACAGTCTCCAACACGTAGTATTTTTGAGTTAAGAAGAAACTTAACAAACCAAATTATAACTTCATCGTGGCATAATTGCTATGCTTTCGGTAATGGTGTTGAGTCAAATAGAATTAGAGACACATTTAACCAAACTTATATACACAGTGGTGTTAAAGCATCTACAACTCTTTCTAAACAATACAAAGAAGAGCATAGAAAATACGGTTTAATATATTCTGGATTGTACAATTCAATATCTGAAACTAACAATTTAAATCAATTTATAGCTGCTGAGAAAATAACTAAAGAAATAAACCCTGTTTACGGTAGTATTCAAAAGTTATACTCAAGATCTACCGCTGATGGAGATCTTATCGCTCTATGTGAAGATAGAGTTTTAAAAATATTAGCTAATAAAGATGCTGTTTACAATGCTGATGGCAATACTAATTTAGTTGCCACAGACAATGTTTTAGGCCAAGCAATTCCTTTTAGTGGTGAGTATGGTATATCAAAAAACCCAGAATCTTTCGCCGCTGAATCGTATAGGGTTTATTTTACAGATAAGGTTAGAGGTAAAATACTAAGATTATCTAAAGATGGTTTAACGCCTATATCTGATTATGGTATGAAAATTTGGTTTAGAAATAATTTAAAACTAAGCCCTAAATTAGTTGGTAGTTATGACGATAAAAAAAATGAATATAATATAACTCTAAGGGGAACCGTGGACAAAACAGTTTCTTTTAAAGAAGATGTTAAAGGATGGGTTAGCTTTAAATCGTTTTTACCTCAAGATGGAATTAGCTGCGCCAATGAGTATTATACTTTTAAACAAGGTAACCTATGGCAGCACCACAGCACTAAATCAATTTTTATAAATGGTGGTTATATTACTAGCCGACCTAATAAATTTTACGGACAAATCCCGCCAACAGCATCTAGTTTAACAGTAATTTTAAATGACGCTCCTAATGTTGTAAAGGCTTTTCATACTTTAAACTACGAAGGATCTCAATCTAGAGTCCTTCAATCATCGTCGTATAACATTCATGACGTAAGCTCTTGGGATGGTAATTTTGAAAACCCTGGCTTTTCTAATATCACTGATAATTATAGTAATAACGATTATTACAACTTAGAATCAAAAACAGGATGGTTCGTGGATGAAATAAAAACCAACAAAGAGGTAGGTCAAATACACGAATTTATAGAAAAAGAAGGTAAATGGTTTAATTATATAAAAGGCAAGCAATTAACTAATAATCTTGGTTTCTTCTCAACTAGTTTTGACAATGCAGATAGTACCTTCCAAGGACTAGGCGTTTTAGCTGGTTCAAACGATTTTGCATACCAAGGTTGCACAGATAATTCGGCAAATAATTATAATCCATCTGCTACGGTTGACGATGGTTCATGTTGTTATGTTGGTGGTTGTACTGATCCCACGGCAAATAATTATCTTGCAAATGCGTGTTATGATAATGGTTCTTGTGCGTACGACTTGCTAGGTTGTACAGATCCAGCTTACACAGGGTATAATCCTAATGCAAATGTTCATGATCAATCATATTGTGGAAATTTGATTACATACGGGTGTATGCTTAGCGGTCTTATTATAGGACCAAACAACACGATGATTAACGCGTATATTAATTACAATATTTCATATACAAACCCTTGTAATGGACAGTCTGGCCCTCCAATTCCAGTGCTAGATTGTTTAAACGGTGAGGAAGGAGACAATTGTTGCTGTGATCCAGCTGTAGTAGGTTGTATGGATCCATTAGCTATTAACAATACTTACAATCCAAGTGCAAATGTTTCAGATAACACACTTTGTGATTATCCAATTCCTGGTTGTATAGATCCTGTAGCACACAACTACTCTCCTACTGCGACAGTAGATGATGGTAGTTGTCTATACACACCTGGCTGTACTGATCCAACTGCGATTAACTATGATCCAGGTGCTAATTTAGATAATGGAACTTGTGAACCATTTATATATGGATGTCTTTCGGATGTTAATGCTTGTAATTATGGCGGCCCAGGTAATACCAACAATATCAGTCCAGAGGTAAATACTGATGATGGTAGTTGTCAAAGTAATCTTGGTTGTATGGATGCCTCGGCTTGTAATTATGATGCGAATGCTAACTGTGATGATGGAAGTTGTGAATATAATTCTTGCCAAGGTTGTACAGATCCTCTTGCTGATAATTATGCTCCTGCCGCAACGGTTGATGACGGTAGTTGTTATATCGCGGGTTGTACAGATCCAGTTGGTACAACAAATTATAATCCAAATGCGACACAAGATGATGGTTCTTGTCTTGCTTGTGTATATGGTTGTACAGATAATAATGCTATTAATTATAATCCCGCGGCTACTTGTGATGATGGTTCTTGTATTCAACCTATACCTGGTTGTATGGATCCTAATGCCTGTGATTACAATGCGCTAGCTAATGTTAATAGTTGGTGTAATTATTTAAGCTGCGCAGGTTGTACAGACCCAACAGCAAGTAATTATGATGCCACAGCAACGATAGATAATGGTAATTGTATCGCGTGTATATATGGTTGCATGGACCCGCAAGCGTTTAACTATGATGCAAATGCTATTTGTGAAGCGACCGCGACAGATCCTGGTTCTGGCGAATGTATTGCTGTAGTTACAGGTTGTACAGACCCAACAGCGGATAATTGGGGTGGTCTTGCTGTTAACACGGACGATGGTTCATGTCAATATTTTGGTTGTACAGATTCAGGCGCGAGCAACTACGATTCAAATGCCAATGTTGACGATGGTTCTTGTTTATATCCTGGTTGTACAGATCCATCAGCATGTAACTTTGATCCTAATATGAGTCCACCAGCAAATGATGATGATGGGTCGTGTACATATCTTTTTGGTTGTATGGATCCAGCGGCGGACAATTTTGATGCAACTGCTGAGTGTAGTGATGGTAGTTGTCAATATTTAGGCTGTACAGATCCTACGGCGTTGAACTATGATGCATCAGCAAATAATGATGATGGATCTTGTATTCCATATATATATGGATGTTTAGATCCTGCGGCGTTTAACTACGATCCAAATGCTAACTGGGCGTGTTCTGCTAATAACCCTGGTTGTGACAATACCCCTGGTAATGAGTGTGTTGGATTTCCAGGTGGTGGTGGTGGCGTAGGCGGAGGAAATGTTGGTGGATGTTGTGAAGCTGTTTCATATGGCTGTACAGATCCAACTGCTTGTAACTACATTCCTGGACCTAACACGGACGATGGATCTTGTCAGTATAATTACGGGTGTGACGATCCAACAGCTATAAATTACGATCCTACTACCTGCCCTGACCCTAGCGCATGTGAGTACCAAGGTTGTATGGATCCTTCTGCGCAAAACTATTGGAACGAAGCAACGGTACCTGGTCCTTGTCTTTACGAAACGCCTTACGGTCTTATAGAATATTCTTCTTTCGTTTACGAAGATCCAACGAATGGATTAAGCGTTAATCTAAGTTGGTCTTTTGCTTCTTCTGCAGACGGCGGTTGCGACACTGCTATTATGCACTACGGTGATTTAGGTGATATTCCTGGCTCGAATTCAACTTTAGCAGGTGGTCAACAACCTAGCTCTCCACACACGTTTGACGAGTCACACTTTGGAACTCCTTATAATAACACTTTTGTAGAAGGTAATGAGTATGAATGGAGAGTAAAATGTCAAGGAGACTCGTGGAATGCTGAAGGAGTCGGAAATAACCAACCTCCATATCACCCAATACATACTTTTAAATTTGAAGTTAATCCTCTTGCTACTCAATCAGGGGCATACATGCCTGCACCTGTACAAGCTCTTGTTCTATATACCACTCAATACTTAGGTGAAGAAACAGCTGCCGTTTCTGGTGTTGATTTAGAACTTTTATTACAACAAATTGGTGCATTACCAACATTTACTAGTACTGGTGTATTTGGTAGTAATAACGGTACACAATGGATTTCTATAACGCAAGCTTCTATTACTAATCCAGCTCTTCCTAATGGTGCTAACGTAGTAGTGAAACGTGATGGTTTAGTAGTGGCTAGTACAGCAGACGGTGGTTTTTACATCGGTTCGAATAACTACAACAACGTCATTTTCCCTGGTGTTGGGGCGCTTAATATACCAAACTTTGATTTCCAACAAGGTGATATAATTACTATTGAATAATAAATTATGATATTAAAAACATTAACATTTAGCAGTGAAATTAATTCTAGCTTACAGGTAGGTGATAAAGTATATTACTCTGCAATAGCTGCTCCAGCAGGTGGTAGTCAATTTCAAAACATAAGTTCAAATCAAAGTGCGAATATAATAAAATTTGGAATTGTTGTAGAATTATTTCCGCATGGCAATCCACTAGCAAGCCCGCCAATACCATCTAATAGTATTGTTGTTATTTATGATGATAATTCTGGGGTTATGCCTCCTCAGCTCAACGATTATATTATGTTTGGTAAAGATAAAGAAGTAAATTCTTCAAGTTTAATTGGTTATTACGCGGAAGTAACGTTTATAAATAATGCAACAACTGGAAAAATTGAATTATTTTCAATTGGTTCAGAAGTTTCGGAAAGTAGTAAATAAATAAAATATGGAAATAATAAAAAGTTTTAATTTAGATTTATCAGATTTACGAGCCATTTCTAAAACTAGAAATTTTACAGTTATAGGCACTAATAATGCTGCGTTTAGTTTAGAAATAAAAAATGAAGATAATTATTATTATAATTTTACCACAAATGCTTTTCAAGCTACTAAAGCTAGGTTAAACAATGTGGCTATTGACAGTGGGATTTACAAAGGCCATATTACATTTCCAACAATTACAGACGATGATCAATATGATATATATTTGTTTGCTGAACCAGGAACTAAGCATGTTGATTACAACGAGGTTAGATTTGCTGATGGTAGTATAGATATAAACTCCTCAATAGGATCTAATTCGTTGTTAATGCAAAAAGTTATATATCAATACACAGATATCACCTTAACAATATCAACTACATCTCCAACTAGCGCTATTACAGGTAGTGCACTTTCTAACGATACTCTAACAATATCAAGAGGTAAAAATAGTGGATTAATTCCTTTTTCATTGTCTAAAACTAGTTCTAGTGGAGAGTCTTATAAAATTTTAAAACAGCCTACCTCCGATGACATTTTGTCTATAGCATCAAGTAGAACAGTTGGTAGCGCGCCAGAGAAATTACCTGGTGAAAATGAATATCCAGAAAGTAGAACTGCTTTCACTGGTGATGATATTAATGGAGCCATTACTAGTGGTAGTGTAGTTAGGATGGACAATACTGATTTATCCGCAGTTATAGAAGTCGGAGATAAAATAACTACTGACGCCACGCAAGATACTGTAGATGGAAATGTTCTTAGCGGTGTTAAAGTTGTTATGGACAACAACGTTGCTAATAATATGGCAGTTGGGGATAGAATAACCATGAGGGGTGGTGCTGCTATAACTGCGTCTCTTTTTGAAGAAAAAGTTATTACCGTGGCGGCTTTAGATCCAGATGGAGATAACCCAAAAGAATTTTCTATGTCTCACTCTATAGCAATTTTGGATGGAACTACTTTGGTTTTTAACTCTACCATTAATAGAAGTTTAACGACCGTGACTGTAGTAGAGACTAGTGGCACTGCTACTGACTTTACAATGTCGCAAGATATTCAGTTCCGTGATAATGCCCCTTTAACTTTTTGGCCTAGAAAAAATTATCAATGGCCACTAAACACTGTTCATGGTTTAGAGCCTAGAATGTTTGTTATAAGCGGGACAAACGTTACGTCTGATACTAGAATTAGTAAATACGAAGACACTATAACTGAACTTGCTAATACTGAAAAAGAAAGAGTAATAATAAAAAATAGAGCTCCAGCTCTTAATGCTAAAGGTGTAAAACCAACAGTTACCAAAGGATTAGTAACAGCACAAAGTGGTAATGTTGTTTTCAACAAACAACAGAAGATTGCACTTGCTGGCGATACTATCCAAATAGCAGGATATGGTACTGATCAAATATTTAAAGTACATGGTTATCAATTAAGGTTTACAGATCTAGCTATAGCATTAACACCTGTGACAACTACTACTACAGCGGCTTCTTTTGATAGCACCAGTGTAGTTGTAGCGGCTAGAGATGGTATAATGAATTCTGTTAGCACGGTTAGTGGTATAGGTATAGATCCTTCAGTTGTTCCTACTGTTAGTAGTGGTGCTAACGCGAGTGGAGCTGGTACTATAGTGCTTAGTACCGCTCAGACGTTAGAAAACGGCGTAACATTAACCTTTCCTGAGGCTGGAAAAGTTGCTACTATAACTGGTAATGTAGAAGTTATTAAGGCTGGCACAGGAGACGCTACAATATCTTTCGATGTAGAAAAGTTGATAGCAACATCTTAAAGTAAAAAAACAGTGAAAACTGTGACTATAATACTTATAATTAAATAAAATATTATGAGTAAAGATTTAGTAGTTCGTAATTTAAAAAAAGATGATTACAATTTTATAGCTGAATGGTGGAAATGGTGGAGATGGAAAGTTATACCAAGAGAAATGCTACCTGAAAATGGATTAAGTGGTTTGATGGTAGAAAAAAATGGAGTTAGAATAGTGTCTTGTTTTATAATAATGACTAATTCAAAAGGCGCTATGATAGAGTGGGTTGTTTCTAATCCACAATATAGAGATAAAGATAGAAAGTATGCAATAGAGCTTTTAATAGAAACAGCAGAGCAATATTGCTTAGGTTTAGGTTTTGATTACATTTTTAGTATTGGTAGAAACAAACACTTAATAGAAACACACAAAAAATTAAAATGGACTGTAGATGAGAAGCCGTCCTACGAAATAATGAAAAAAATAAGATAACATGGGTACAATTTCAACAGCGATAATGGCGGGCACAGCTTTAATGGGTATGAAAAACGCTAGTAGAATGCGTAGAGATGCTAGGCAAAATGCAGCTGCAGCACTAGAGGAAAGGCAAAAGCAACAAGCAAAACTTGACGCTGAAGTAGCTAACTATAGAAATATGAAATTTACAAATCCATACGCTGGAATGGAAAATCCTTTTGAGGATCTAACAGTGGCTACTGGTGCTGCTGAATTTCAAGCTCAACAAGGCGCTCAGCAAAGAGCAAATATACTAGAGCAACTTCGTGGTGCTGCTGGTGGTAGTGGTATAGCTGGCTTAGCGCAAGCCTTAGCTAATCAAGGGCAATTACAAGCTAGACAAATTTCAACAGATTTACAAAGACAAGAAATGATGAACGCTATGGCCGCAGCTAAAGGAGCTAGCATGATTGACGTGCAAGAAAGAGCTGGTGATGCAATGGTGCAGCAAGCCGAGTTTGGAAGACAAGCAACAATATTAGGTGCACAATATGGTCAAGCTGCTGGAGCTAATAAAAATTTACAACAATCTTTATTAAACCAAAGAAATGCTAATTTAGCGGCAAATCAAATGATGATGAATAGCATGAAAACTTTAGGTAGTCTTGATTTTAGTAGCCCTAGTAGCTCTAGTAACAATTTTATTGATCAACCAACAAATGATCTTTATTCAGGTGGTGGTGGGTATGGAGGGGGAACTGATGTTATTCAAGAAACAAAAGTTTACACTGATCAATATGGAAACCCAACAGTTGAAGGTTATTAAAAATAAATAAATAAAATATGGCAACAAAAGGAGGAAGTTTATTAGGTAAAGCAGATTCAACACTAGCACAAATGTCTTATAGAGAGGCAATGGCTGACGTTGCTCCTGATCTTAAAAGTGTATATCAAGAAGAAATGCTAACTCAAGCAATGTTTGAAAAGGGCGTTCAAGATCATTTTGATACTTTATATGCTGATAACAATGCTTTATCAAAAGAATTAGAAGATGCTACGGCTAAAGCTATGACTGGTTTAGGTACTGACTACCAAGCTATGGAATTATTTGATAACGAGCTTAGTTCTATGAAGCAAAGAATGAAAGCGCTTCCTAAAGATAAAAAAGGAAACTTTGAAAGAGCAAAGATAAGAGCGGAAATGTCTGAACTATTAAAATCAAGCGCTGATTTAGACGCAACGATAACTAAAATCGGTACAATGATAGATAATAAAGAATATAATAAAAACGCTACTGGATCTAAAAATTTATCTTTACTAACTTCTATAGCTAATGGCACAGCTAAAAAAAATATTAAAAATGGTAAGTTGTTTTACTCAATGGATTATAATGGCGAAACTGTGGAAATGGATAGAGACGCTGTAGAAAGCGCGTTGGTACAAAATGACCCTACGTTTCAAGCTAGTTTTGAAAAAATAAGTCCTATGTATAATAACAAAGGAAAACAAAAAGGTGCTAAATGGGAAGATTCTCGTCAAGCAGCTATAAATGATTATGCTGATTCTTTTACATCGGAAGCAGCTTACGCTGCAAATATAAACGAAAGACAAGGCGGTTTAGGATATACATTTGTAGAGGCTTTGATGGGTAAAGATGGTTCAGATTCTATATATAAAGCTTTAATGAACATGGGTCCAGCTACTATAGAGAAATATGACGTGGCAGGTGGGGCTGATGGTAAGTCAGATGGGAAGATAACAGAGGCTGATTTCGCTAATCCAGAAAATGGAATTACTTTAATAAACTCTTTAACAGATATTCACGATAAAGAAAATTTTGATTTTGAAACTGCGAAGCTAGTGGCGGGAGAATTTTACGCTGATAAATTAGCTGGAAAAGAATTTGAAGATGGAACAAAAATGAGACCAAAATCTGGAACAGCGGAAACTTCTGATACTGATAAGCCTTTATTTAATCCAAATATGTATTATCCATTAGGAATCTTAGGAGGTTCTGTAACTGGTGGCCAAATAAATGGTTGGGTTGATTCTATTAAGGCAGGTAGAGAGTTTGATTTTGAAGGAAACTCTTATAGTCATATTGACGGTGGTTGGTATTTAAACTATAATGATGGTAGTGAAGAAGGAAAAGAAAAATCTACAACAAATAGCGATAACTATATTGGTAGCGCTGATAATTTAATTTTTAGCGCGTTTGGTGATGGTGGTAGCGACTCAAGATTTAAAAATATAACTACTGAAAAAATAAAAATAATAGATCATAAAACTGGAGTAGAGATTGAAGATAGTACAGATAGTGTAGAAAACAAAGGTTTACATACAAAAATATTTGATCAAATAGCAACAGCAGGTATAAATGACGATACTGCTGCTGAAAAATTAAATACCTTGTTTGATTTAAACAAAGCAACAAGTAAAATTCAATTTATGCCTTTTACTAATAGATCTGAATTTGAGTTACGAAAAGGAGTTGGCGGAACAAGAGGTCTTAAGGCAGATGCACCTGGTACTGATGATATAATGCTTTTTAACCCTAGAACTGGAGAGGTTGTAAAAGATGAAAACAAAAATAGAATTAAATTTAAAACTGGCCAAGAAATAACAAGTTTAAATGAAAAAGGTTTAAGTCCTGAAATTTCTCAAATAATTAAAATACTTAAAGAGCAGAACATTAAGATACCTGGTTCTGAGACTGATCAAACAGCTGGCGTTGGTAGTAAGTACCCAGTAGAAAAACAATAATAAAAATATGAACAAAGAAGCTTTAAACGACGCATATCAGCATTTTGTAAATACCGGTTACCAAGGTACTATAAATGATTTTTCTATATTAATAAATTCAAATAAAAACGCTTTTAACGACTCTTATGGTTACTTTAAAGAAACCGGCTACAAGGGAAGCGTGGATGATTTTTCTACGTTATTAGGCGTGGGAAAAGCACAAGGCTCGACGGAAGATCCGACGATGGGCCAAGAAAGTATGGGGTCACAATCGGACAGTGGTTCTTCGGAATCAGTAAGTTGGTTTGATCAAACGTGGTTTGGTAGAGGTGTAAAGGCTGCCAGCACAACTGGTGAGGCCACCAACTTAATGTCTGAAAATTTTTCTAATATAAGCAAAGAAAGTATACAAGATTTTATAAAAGCTAAAGAACAAGAAGCTGGAAGCTATGTTGAGTCTGAGCGTATGAAAAAGTTTCAAGAGCAATACGTTAAAGAAGGTAAAACTTGGAGTGCTTTTTTTAGAGGTGTAAGTAAACAACCTGGTTTACTACCAGAATTATTTGTACAATCATTAGGTACTCAAGTTGGCACATTAATAGATTCTCCTGGCGCTTCATTGGCTGCCGCAGGCGCTGGTGCTGCAGGTGGTGCTGCTGTTGGCGCTGTACCAGGCGCTGTAGCTGGATTTATGGGTGGTTTAGCAACTTCAATGGAAGCTGCTTTAACGTTTGGTGAGTTAATAGAAACAAGATTAAAAGAAAAAAACCAAGAATTTACAGATGATAATATCAAAGCTTTATTAGAATCTGAAGGTAGAGAAATAAGAAACAAAGCTTTAGGTAGAGGTTTAGCTATTGGTACTATAGAAGGTTTTAGTGGTGGTTTAGCAGGTAAAGCAGCTGTTGCTACTAAAGGAGCGGTACAAGCCACTAGAGCTGGTAAAGTAGGTAAGACAGGTATTTTAGCCGCTGGCGCTTCTGGCGTTGGTGTTGAAGCTGTAGGTGGAGCAACAGGTGAAATAGCAGGTAGAGTTGTAGCTGGTCAAGAAATGGATGCTGCTGAAATTGGTTTTGAAGCTATAACAGGTACGGTAACTGCACCTGTAAATGTATTAGCTGCGCTAAAATCTGCAAAGCAACCTACGTATAGGTTAAACGGTGAAAAAGTTACTTATAACCAAATGAAAGATTTTGTTGACACCGCTGACGATATGGATGTTGCTAAAGCTGATATTAAAATGCGTGACGATTACACTGGTCTTGGTAAAAAAGCTAAGGCAAAACAAGAGGCTGCTGAAAAAATGATAGAACTTTCAGGTGATGTTGCGACACAGCAAGAGGTTAAAAAAGCAAAAGATCTAAATAAAATAGCTGCTACTATAGAGTTAGCAAAACAAGGTAAGCAAATAAGTAATGTTAAAGATGCTTTTGCTGTTGAAAACAATGAAGAAGCTACAAAAGCTTATAAAGAATTACAAGATCAATATGGTAAAGATGTTATAAAAGATCAAGATGTTACTGATGCTGATGGATTTTTTGTTCCTACGCCTGATGGTAACGTAATAATAATAAACAAAGAAGTAGCTGCCGAAACAGGTCAAATAAACGTTGGTGGTCATGAGCTTCTACATGGAATAGTACAAGAGCATTACAACTCCTTAACGCCTGAAGCAAGAGCTAAGTTTATAAATGATTTTAAAAACACTATATCTAAAGAGTCTTTAGAGTATATACAGAATATAATTGATGCTAGAAATAAAGATAGAGTTGATGAAAAAACAGGTAAAACTATTGAGGGTGAAAACATACAGGCTGATAGCGATGAATATCTAACTATATATTCAGATGGTATTGTTAAAGAACAAATAACTTATAACGAAGGTGTATTTACTAAGTTTAAAAACTTTTTGCAAGATATATTTAGAAAATTTGGTTATAATAAAGAGTTTGGAAGTGGCGCGGCTACTTATAATTTCATGCGTGATTATAACAAAAACATCATGGAGTTTAATAAAATCAGTGAAAGAGCCAAAGCAGTCGCTGGTACTAAAGCTGTTGCTGGTGATGCTAGTTTGTCTGTATCAGGTTTTGATCAAAATGAAGTTGCTGAAGATCTTGGGTTAAAAGAAACAACAGCCGGTATTGTGGCTAGAAACAAAGAAATTGAAAATACAATATTAGAAGAGGGTATAAAAGACGAAGAAGGAAATATAAAAGCTTCACCTGTACAACAAAGAAAACTAGCAGAAAACAATTTGCCAAGAGCTTTTGCACTAGCAAAACAAGCCGCTGGAAAAGCTAAAGATCTTACGCTAGACGACGCTTTAAAAATAGATGATGTAATGGAGTTTTACAGTGAGTATAGTTTAAAGCTTACTGAATTAGCTAGAACGTACAAAGCGCAAATGCCCGATGGTACTAAAGTGCCTTTTGGCGCTTACATGAACAGTCTTTTGCCTTTAAAGTATTCTGGCATATTAGAAAAGTTAAAAAGCAAAATACAAACAACTAGCATGTCAGATGAGACTGTTGGTAAAAAAGTAAGAAGCATTGAAGATACTACTGATGAGACTGCTAAAACTAAAGGTACTAAAACAAGGTTAAAACAAAGAGCATCTAGAAAATTAACAAGCTTAGCTGATTTAGATATTGAAAGTTCTCCGTTGATAAAAGAAGTAACAAAAATTAAACTTAAAAAATTAATTGAGTCAAATCCTAAAAATTTAGTTGAACAAATACAAGAAATTTTAATATCTGATTTAGTTGAGATTATAAGGCAAGAAATGGGTGTTATAGGGCAAAAAGATGGTAAGTTAAACATACCTGACGATTATAACGCTTATCTGTCAGACACGTATCAATTAACTATTTCCAGCATGGAAATATCAAAAATAAGGGCTAATTACAAAAATTTATTTAGGAAAGAAAAAATGGGTTTTGCGGATTACAAAACTAAAAAATCTGACAAACCTAGTCTTAAAAAAGATAGTAATTACGTAAAAGACATTAACAGAAATGTTACAACAAAAGCTGAGTTTATAAAATACCATACTGAAGGTAAAAAAAATAAATTAATAGCTAACCAAAAAAATTTAGCTATAATGCGGGCTGAAGCGGAGGTTGTTAGAGCTGCAGATAACTATATAATAGATAATTCGCAAAACTTAAATGAAGTTTTTGCCGCGGAACTTAGAAAATATATAGATTCTAAAACTATAGAAAAACAAAAATTAGAAGACAAAAGTTTTGATAGTGTTAAATTTAGCAAAACAATAGCTAACCCAGTTAATGTAAAGCATTTTAATGAGTTAATTAACGAGGGTATAAATGGTGAAATTGGTAGTGATATTTGGATTTCTTTAACAAAAATAGCAAATCCAGTTATTGTAGAAAAGGTAATAAAAACAATAGATTTACATAACGCTGACTACGTAAAAGAAACTAGTGGTTTTAAAGATAGAGTTAGAAATTTAATATTTCCCAAAAAGATTAAAGAAAAATATTTCGCTAGACCAACGAACAAAAACCATACAGATTCCATTGCTGAATTATTAGACTTTACAGAAAGTCTAGCAGAAGTAATGGATCCAGCTTTAGTTTCAACAGGTTTATTTGAAGATATGTTTGGTTTTACTTATAGATATGGAGATAAAAATCGTATAGGTAAGGATACATACGGCAGGGTTATGGATTCTGCTTCAAAAAGAAAATCTGACAAAAACTTTGGGGATAAATTCGGTTTTGATCCTGAGGCCGTTAAAAAATACATGTATAATTCTACGTTTGGGATAATGAACAGAATTAATACTATTGCTAATAAGTCTTTCAACACAGCAAAAGAAAAGCTACAAGCAATGTTAGATAAAGAAGGAGCTAACATAGAGCAAGCAAATAAGCAAAACTACAAAGTATTAGAATATATAATAACAAAAGCAATACAAGTTGTTAATAAAAACCCAGACAAACTAGTTGGCGCTTTAAGATGGTTAGAATCAGCGACGTCTACTATAAAAGGATTAAGAGGCTTAACTAGATTGACACATCTAGATGTTATGGCTGAGTCACAAGCACCATCTACAAAGCATCCCGATTACGAAGCAACGTACAAAGTAGCCTTGGAAAGCGTTAGAAAGAAAAATAAAGCTAAAAAATTAGATTTAAGTAAATCTCAAATTGAAGAAACGGCAAAAGAATCTGCTTTGGCGCAGCTAAAACCTAAGGGCGAACATTTAAAACCAAGCGCTAATCTAATGGCATCGTTTGCTGAGCTTATAATAAAATATTCTAAACTTGATATGGGTAATCCAAAAACTTTAACCGAGTTTAAAAAAGATTTTAACAAGTTAATTGACGGTTATGACCAAGCATTGGGTAACAAAAGTACTTATGCTATTGTTGACAAAACAATGGGTTCTCAAGCTGAAGGCGATGTTAGATTGTTAACGGGATTACCTAAAAATAGAGCAAAACGTTTTTACCACGTAAGTGGTAACCAATCAGTTGGTTATATATCTAGAACAATTACTCAAAGTAAAGAGTTTGCAAAATTATCAAACAAAGCAGACAAAGCGGCTAAACTAAATAACGCTGTTAAAAGGTCTAGATCTGTGAATAAAGAGTCTAAAGGTATTACTGTTCTAGATTTTGACGATACCCTAGCTACAACTAAATCTTTAGTTAAGTATACTAGACCAGATGGAACTACCGGCACTTTAAATGCCGAGCAATACGCTAGTACATATGAAGATTTATTAGACCAAGGTTTTACATTTGACTTTTCAGATTTTAATAAAGTTGTAAAAGGTAAGGTTGCACCATTATTTCAAAAAGCATTAAAGTTACAAGGTAAGTTTGGTCCTGAAAATATGTTTGTATTAACAGCTAGACCACCTCAAGCTGCTAAGGCTATATTTGATTTCTTAAAAGCTAATGGTTTAAATATACCAATGAAAAATATTACTGGCTTGGCTAATTCTACAGCAGAGGCTAAAGCGTTGTGGATCGCTGATAAAGTTGGTGAAGGTTATAATGACTTCTATTTTGCTGATGACGCTTTGCAAAACGTGCAGGCTGTTAAAAATATGCTAGAGCAATTTGATGTTAAGTCTAAAGTTCAACAAGCTAAAGTTAAATTTAGCAAATCAATGAACGATGACTTTAATAGTATACTAGAAGAAATAACTGGTATTAATGCTGCAAAACGTTTTTCAGATATTAAAGCTAGAAAACGTGGCGCTAGCAAAGGTAAGTTTAGATTTTTTATACCACCATCTCACGAGGACTTTGTGGGTTTGCTTTATAATTTTATGGGTAAGGGTAAAAAAGGTGATCAACATAGAGACTTTTTTGAACAAGCTTTAGTTAGGCCATTGAACAGAGCTTATAGAGAGGTAGACACGGCTAAACAAGCTATAGCTAATGACTACAAACAACTAAACAAACAGTTTACAGATGTAAAAAACAAACTAACAAAGAAAACTCCAGATGGTGACTTTACATTTGAAGACGCTGTTAGAGTGTACTTGTGGAATAAACATGGTTATGATATACCTGGCTTATCACCAACTGACCAAGCTAGTCTAACTGAGTTAGTAACAAACGATTCTCAACTAAGATCTTATGCTGAAACTTTAAATATAATATCCAAACAAGATACCTATGTAGACCCAGGTAAAGGCTGGGAAGGTGGTAATATAAAAACAGATTTAATAGATGCTACTGGTAGAGTTGGTAGAGCGCAATATTTTGCTGAGTTTAACGAAAATGCTGATATATTATTTTCGCCTGAAAACTTAAATAAAATTGAGGCTGCTTACGGTAAAGATTTTAGAAGCGCACTGGAAGATATGCTACATAGAATTAGCACTGGTGTGAATAGGCCAAAAGGTCAAAGCGGGACCGTAAATGCATTTATGAACTATTTAAACGGTTCCGTTGGTACTGTTATGTTCTTTAACGTTAGATCAGCAATACTACAGCAAATGTCTATTGTTAACTATATAAACTTTGCTGATAATAATATGTTTGCCGCTGCCAAAGCTTTTGCTAACCAACCTCAATACTGGAAAGACTTTGCCTTCATATTTAACTCAGACATGTTAAAGCAAAGGCGTGGTGGTATTGGAACAGATATTAACGGTAATGATCTTGCTCAAGCTGTAGCTGGCTCAAAAGATCCAACTAAAGTTGTTATAAGTAAACTTTTGCAATTAGGATTTTTACCTACACAAATAGGTGATAATATTGCGATTGCCACAGGTGGTGCTACTTTTTATAGAAACAGAATAAACAAATATATAAAAGACGGTTTAAGTAAAAAAGAAGCTGAAACAAAAGCGTTTACTGACTTTCAAGATTTAACACAGTCAACTCAGCAGTCATCAAGACCTGATATGACATCTAAACAGCAAGCCAGTTGGGTTGGTAAATTAGTGTTAAACTTTCAAAACATTACATCACAATACAATAGAATAATTAAAAAAGCAGCATTAGACATTGGTAAAGGTAGAATATCACCACCATATACAAGTAAAGCACAAAGTAATTTAGGTAATTTATCTAAGATACTATATTATGGTGGTATACAAAATGTTATATTTTATAGTTTACAAACTGCTTTGTTTGCGGTTATGTTTGGAGACGATGAGGACGAAGAGCAAATACTAAAGAAAAAAGAAAGAGTTATAAATGGTAGTATTGATTCTATATTAAGGGGAGCTGGTGTATATGGTGCGATTGTTTCTACTTTAAAAAATACTCTTATCAAGTTTAAAGAACAAAGAGAAAAAGGTTATAATAAAGATGAAAGCGCTGTACCATTAGAACTTTTAAACTTTTCACCAGTAGTTGGTATTAAAATTAGACAAATAGTTAACGCTGAAAAAACACTTAATTATAATGAAAATATAATAAGCGAAATGGAAACATTTGAAGCTGATAACCCGCAGTGGTCAGCCGTTACTAATTATACCCAAGCTTTAACTAATTTTCCGGCAAACAGATTGTATCAAAAAAGTATAAACATGCGTAATGCGCTTGATAAAGATTATACTAATTTCCAAAGAGTAATGTTTTTTAGTGGTTATACAACGTGGAGTTTAGGTCTAGGTGATAATGAGAGAATTATTGAAGCTAAAGAAAAAGTTAAAATAAACAAAGCAAACACTAGAAAAAGCAAAAAGAAAAAACGTGCTGACATAAAAATTAGAAAAAGAAGATAAATAAAAATTAGTAAACAATTCAAAAAATAAGTGATAATAAAAAGATGGTGAAAAGACTAATAATACTATTAACAATATTTATAATGGCATGTTCAGCGCCAAAAAAATGTTGTTCACAAACATTTGGAGTAGATGATGTTAAGAAGATGCTTAAATTTTCTACGTTCTATGCCGCTGTAAACGGTGGAACGTCACTTTCTGATGTTGATGTATTCTCTGTAGATAATGGTTTGTCTACGCGGACTATTTCAACTCCTTATGATTATAATTTTACCATAGGTTTACGTAAGATAGCGAGGTTTGGCTATGAAAATAAAGCGCAAACATTTTATGATGGAACGGAATCTAATTATAGTGATGCGGCCACTGTAGGTAAAGTTAAAGGAGTTGAATACTTATTTGAAGTTGATTACAAACGACAAGAAGGCGTAGACTACATGGATCAACACCATTTTATTAGGTTTAGTTCTGATGATGGTTGTCAAGATGAAGTATGTATAAACTTTTTTGCTTTAAAGTTAGAGTATCTTGAAGATGGTTTTGCTGATATTAAATATTTTGAAGCGTCAGAGAGATATAGACATCGTAAAGGCAAAGATTTATCATGGAATATTGGGTTAACACATAGACTTGCAGAGCCATATGGCTACAATGCTCTTGATGAGTGGATGTTGGTGAATAATAATATACATTATACTTATTTAGCTTTGCAAGAAGGGTATGAGGTAGATGTGTATAGCAACGAATACTATAGCCCTGATGGCGAGATAGTTGCTACTAGCGCTGAAGTTTGGGAGGCAGTTGTGATACCAACAGTACTATCAGATTACACTCAAAAGAAAAGAAACGAATTAAAGAAAACAATACAGCACTCACTTGTTGTGGGTTTTGATTATTATAAATATTCTAAAAAAACTTGGTTACACGCATGGGGAAGTTTAATGCCATACCACTACGATGATGGTAGTGAGTTTAGTTATCATAACTATGTTGATGGTCAATGGTATGATTACTCGGGTGGTTTGATTTACGGTATAAAAGTTAACAAACAACTAGGATATTTTGTAGAAGGTAAATACAATAAGTACTGGAACAGAGAATGGTACGATTTTAAATTAGGTATGAATTACGTTATATTTTAAAATGGCAAAAGAATTAAATGAAGATACTGGTTTTAATGTAAGTATTAAAACTTTACTAGCTATAGGTTTTGCTATGGCTACTATTATTGGGATGTGGTTTGCTTTACAAGCGGATATTGCTGAAGCAAAAGAATTACCCGCACCATTACCTCCAGATGTAACACGTATGGAGTTTGACATGAAAGATCAAATGATACGTAATACTATTATGACTACACAAAAAGATGTAGAAGAAATAAAAAAGTCCTTAGAAAAAATAGAGGATAAATTATATAATAGATAATGAAAAAAATATTAATACTAATGTTTTTTTGTAATAGTGCTTTTGCACAAATACAAGTGTCACAATTTAATGCTGAATGGAATGCTGCCAATGCTGTTAATTGGGTACAAGATCTTTCAGATTGCAAAACTATATCATACGTAGATATAAGCAAACAAGCTAAGCTAGCTACAGAACATAAAATAGCAGTAATACCTACTATTATAATATTTAAAGATGGAGAAGAAGTTGCTAGGTTTCAAGCTGATCTTAGCTTTAAAATGGTAGCAACTAAAAAAGAAGTACAAGAAGAAATAGATAATCAATTAATGAGCGATTTTTAATATGTGGAGTTTATTTAAAGAAAAAAACGAAATTAACGAGAAGAATGTAGTTGGATTTGCATCATTTGTAGTAATGTGCTTATTTGCTGTTGCTGATTTATTAACAAGTATACTAGCAGATAAAGATTTAATTATAAATGAAGTTGTTTACAATTCATTTGTATGGGTTACGTTAGGGTGTTTTGGTATTAGTTCGTTTGAAAAAGTAAAAAAGAAATAATATGCCTGGAAGCGAAAGACAAAATAATATGTTC